>Ga0075418_10000484_pt1 | contig 42178 bp, 35 predicted proteins | sample SoiMetdeltSBSDD2_FD_81776 | JGI IMG/M metagenome (GOLD analysis project Ga0075418, IMG submission 81776) | Bulk soil microbial communities from a Populus tree surrounding site in Tennessee, USA - Soil MetaG P. deltoides SBSDD2 | ecosystem: Environmental > Terrestrial > Soil > Tree plantation...
CGGTGATGAAACTGAGACTCGAGAGTCCCAGGAGGCGCCCCATGCCGAGGAAATCCAACAGTGGGCTGCCAATCGCGATCGTAAAGGCGAACCCGAGGAACACGACCCCCAGAACCGTGGCGACCATCTCTGCTGATCGAAGTTTATCGATCGGATCAAAGAAATGGCTTTGAAGATCCGAAGCAGTTCCACCTCGAATGGCGAAGCCGACTCCTGCCGTGGCAAGAGCGAGCACGCTGATCAGAAACAGTTTCCCCTTGTCGTATTCAGCGTGGCGGTCAGCGTGGCTCGGTGTATTCATAGGTCGTGATGTCCTTTGTCGGAGAATGACTGGAAACCGTGACTTGGCGGGCAATTGGAAGAGGCAGACTAGCGCAACGGCGAAATGGGTGTCAATCGATTTCCCCGAGCGAAAGCTGTGTTGTAGGTTAGCCTACAACCGAGAAACCTCTGCAAGAGCGCTCGCACTTCGGATAAAGGATTCTGCCACGCTGCCCGAGATTGCAGGTCGGCAAATCCCTCCTCCGAGCTTGTGAATGGGGCTGAATTGACCGAGGCTCCGTTGGGCTGCTGCCTTTGACACTCCTAGTTGGCTATGCTACTTTGCCGAAATGAACCTTCAGGCCAGTGGATTTGCCAAGCTGTCGCAGAAATTTGTCATTCTAGGTGTAAGGTTGTTGCTGTTGATTGTCATGGCCGGTTGTGGCAGCAACCCGTCCAGTCGGACCGCACAAGCCGGCCAGAGCGCCATGGAAGCCGAAGCCTATAAGAGCAAGATCGAAGTGTCGAAGGTGGGTCTTGCCAAGGGAGAAAACTATCTGGGCAGTGATGTTTTTTATGTGGAGGGTTCGCTAAAGAACATGGGTAACCGCGTGGTTCAACGGGTTGAGATTATGTTTCTTTTCAAGGATTCGCTCAAGCAGGTGGTGCTGAAGGAATCTAGGAAGGCCCTGGAGTACAAAGGCGGTGGCGGACTCGAAGCGGACAAGTCGACCCGCTTCCAGGTTGCGTTTGATCATTTACCTAAAGAGTGGAACTACGTACTTCCCGACCTCGAAGTGAGCCAGGTTACTCTGAAAGAATGACGTTCGAACGTCGAGGTTCAAACTCGGAATCTCGAGTTAATGATGCGGCGGCAGAACCCAGCTCCAAACAGCAATTCGAACTTCGCACTTCCCGAGTTGCCGTCCCCTACCTTCCCAAACTCAATCGGTCGATCAAGTACTGCGGTAGTTGTGCGGCGAGCATCTTGGACTGCGTCGTTTCGAGAGGATAGCTAGTTCGGAAATAGCGGACGATCAACTCGTCAGTATCATAGATAACAAATGCAGCTCTTGAATCGTAGTCTCGGGGTTGGCCTACTGCACCGGGATTGACGAGATAGCGCTGCTCGGGGTCGATGCGCAACTGACTCTCATTCGCACCGCGTTTGATCTCTGGATTCAACAAACCGGCCCGACCGTCCTGAAATCGCACAAATCCACCCTGAATGTGGGTATGCCCAAAGAACGTGACGGGATGCCGAGCCAGGGGGAAATTTTCCAGGGCATCTTCCAAGTCGACGAGGTACTGGTCTTCATCCAGGAGCGAACCGTGGACCAGCGTCAGCGGAGGTACATCCAACGGGCCAGCTTGAATCTCTTTGAGATAGCTGCGATTGTCGACGGTGAGTTCGTCCTGCGTCCAGAGAGCGGCGCGCTTGGCCAGCGGGTTGAAGAGAGACAGATCCACGAGGCCAAGCGCAGCCTTCTCATGGTTTCCGCGGATGACCCGGGCGTTGAACTCGCGAATCCTTTCGATGACTGCATTCGGATCCGGCCCATACCCGACGATGTCGCCGCAGCAAAGAACCTGATCATACTGACCGGCGGCGTGCTCCAGCACCGTGTTGAGTGCTTCCAGGTTGGAATGAATGTCGCTGAGAATTAGGAAACGCATGGTGGAGACCGGCTGCTACGACCTTCGTCCTTTCAGCTCGCGACAGTCATTCCCCGGCTCACCATGTCGCGCTTGAGCTGGGTCTCGGACTGAAACAATAGCGCTTGAATTCCAGACCGTTGTGCCGCTTCAATGTTTTCCGGCCGATCGTCGGTGAAGAAGATATTCTCGGGCGCAACGCCAGCCTTCTTGATGGCCAGCTCAAAAATGCGCGTCTGTGGCTTCATGCAACCGGCTTGATAGGAAAGCAAGCGCTCCTCGATCATTCTCAGGATTGGATAATTCTGGATCACGAAATCGAAGTGAATCTCGTTGGTATTGGATAACAACATGAGCCGGTAGCGCTTCTTCAGGTCCTGCAAAAAGGATTCGGAAAGCAGCGGTTCCGGCAGAAACATGCTACCCCAGAGCTCCCTAAACTTCTCGATTGACACTTCCATCTGCAAGCGGCGACAGACCTTGCGATAGTGTTCCTGGGACGACAATCGCCCCGTCTCGTACTCTGAAACCAGTTCATCATCCGAAAGCACCGCCATTGCCTCCTTCAAGGAGAGTGGGGTTACTTTCAGGAGCTCCTGCGCTGCTCTGGAGTGATCGAAGTCGACGATCACCTTGCCAAGGTCGAAATAGACAACTTCGATCATGCGGCTGATGGTAGCGGAAAGAAACGACCAAAGGCAAACCTGAAGTACGAGGCAGGATATGCGAAGTTCGAAGTGAGAAGTGAAGAAACGATACTGAAATTTCGGCCTTCGCACTTCGGAGCTCGTAGCTCGAACTTTCCTACTGTGCTCGTTGGAATTCGATTTCCTCTTCCACTTCAACTGCCTCTTGCAGGCTGGCCTCGGCCAAACGGGCCAGTTCCGCTTTGCTCTCAAATTTGTCGTTGTACATCTGAGAGTCGGCAACAGTGAACAACTGAGTGAGCTCCACGCCGTCGTCCGGATACATCGACATCCCGACGCTGATGCCCAGGCGAACTTCCTTGCCTGACCGAACTTTGAGAACCAGGGCCGTCACGGCTTTGCGAATGCGGGTAACAATCCTTTCCGCAATCTCCCGTTCGGCATTGTAAAGGAAGGCAACAAATTCATCGCCCGCATAGCGAATACAGGTGTCGTATTTCCGCATTTCCTTCTGGAGAATCTCGCTTACCTTGATCAAAACCTCGTCGCCCACCTTGTGTCCATACTGGTCGTTGATCTGTTTGAAGCTGTTGAGATCCATCACCAGCACGGCCATCTTTTCCTTCGTGCGCTCGGCTTTCTTCACGTTCTGTTCAAAGGCCATGAACATATAGCGTGAATTGGGGAGGCCGGTCAGCGGGTCCGTCAAGGAGTTTTCTTCGTAAAACTCGAATGATAATGCGTTCTGGATCGAGATTGCCGCCCGCTCGCTAACGGTTTCCATAAGGCGTACATGATCTTCCGTAAACGCATCCTTGTCTCGGTCGGTGGAGTAGAGAGCAATTGCGCCAAGAACCGCATCCTTCGCCTTGAGGGGGAAGATCATGGCGTTGACGAGCTGATGCGGACGTTCCATGTAGGTGAGGTTCTGAAAATCGAGTGAGGGATCAGTGTTGACCACCTGCTGGCTGAACGCGATGGAGTAACCAGTTAGACCTTCACCCAGGTTGATCCAGTTCTTGCTGAGCTGCTCAGAATATTCTCCAGTCACCATCGCCGGGTGAATCATGTCGTTCTTCTTGTTCTTCAAATAAACGACGCCGCTCGTGAATGGCACAACCGATTGGAGCTTGGTGCAAATGATGCGCAAGGTATCTTCGAGATTCAGGCTCTTGCCGACCGTCTGAAAGATCTCATGGAGTGCGTAGATCTCGCGGTGCGTCGAAGCAATCTCAGTGAATCCTTTCTTACGCAGCCATAGTTTGTGTTCTTGATCAGTGCCGGGTGCACTTTCTGGCAAGTGCGTCTTCTCTGTCTGCTTGTTCACGTCAAGCGCTGCTACTTCTTGAGCTGTTGCTTCAGCAACCTGTAAGAATGCATTGACGACTTCGGGATCGAAGCAGATGCCAGCCTCACTTCGGATCAAGGCGATTGCGTCCGCGATAGCCAAGGGTGTGCGATAGGTCCGCTGAGCGGTCAATACATCAAAAGTATCAGCTACCGCCAAGATTTTTGAACCCAAGGGGATTTCATGGCCCTGAAGACCGAAGGGATAGCCGCTGCCATTCACCCGTTCATGGTGGTAACGGATGATGGGGACCACCGGATATGGGAAGTGAATTGGCTCGAGGATGTTGGCGCCGATCTCCACGTGGCTCTTCATCTTGGCGAACTCTGAATCGGTCAACTTCCCAGGCTTGGACAGAATGTATTCAGGGATCGCAAGCTTGCCGATGTCGTGAAGCAGTGCGGCAGTGCTGAGGGCCTCCAGATCTTCGTGGTTGTTAAAACCCAAACTCTTGGCAATACCAACTGCATAGACTTGTACTCTGCGCGCATGTCCGTGAGTAGAGTGATCCTTCGCATCGATGGCCAAGGCGAGTGTCTCGATAATTGACATCTGCAATTGTGATAGCTCGGACAAACGGCGCGAGCTATCTTTGAGATTGACGGCGTAGATCTTGTACGTTGTCAGCACAAAGAGCCCGAAGGGCACCGCCAGCAAGTAGACTGCAGATCCGATGCGAAGGGCATAGTGATTGAAGAGTGCGGCCCCTGCAGCGGCGGAGAGAAATGCCAATGTCGGCACGAGGTAGTGTTGTTTGAACTCCGCAATGAAATCGACCGATTGGATCAGCCAAGTCTTAGTAGTGGTAAGAATGACGTAAAGCAAAAAGTAACTCGTGGACGCCAAAATCACTGGGAACCAGCCACCCAGGAGGGCTGGATTGCAAACTGTGTTGACGACGACATAGACCTTCCCTGCCAGCCAGATTGATAACAGACTGGGCAAGAACCCAAGAGCCTTCTCGGCTGCGCGCGAACGAAACCGAAGGAAAGTCTTGATGATTACAAATGCGAGAGACAGGCCTGCTACCAACGCTGCGCTCGAGGGTCCTAGCAATACGAACGCTCCAAGAAATACAGCATGGTAGTAGTGGATCGGCCTTGTCATCAGAGGCACGGCCATCGTGGCATCGATAAACCACGCACCAACTGCCGCCATGGGCAGAATCAGCCAACTATAAGGTTCCCGGAGCAGTACGGTCTCCCAAACTCCGATAGTGAGAAACAGCACAAAGGAGATCCTCAAGATCTGTTTCTCGTACAGCCTGGCCGGATGTTGTTCGGTGGTCATGAGCATGATTGCGTCGTCTCCCGGCCGGAATTTGAGGCTGAACATACTTGGTTGCGTCCCGTACGTTTGGCTTGGTAGAGGTAGGCGTCTGCCTTCTCAATGGTTTCCTTCTGCAGGGAAACCAGATCCACGGAGTCTGCTACTTCAGCTTCCTGCACGCCGATACTGATGGTAATCGGCTTGCCATCGTCAGTGGTGAATGTTTCGCTGACCAGCTTTCGAATTCCATCCATGATCTGGTGCGCAACGTCAGTATGGCTGTTGGGCAGGATCACAACGAATTCTTCGCCTCCGAACCGCGCTACTACCGTGCCTTTGCGCAGATTCGTACTCAGCACAAAACCCAACTTGCACAGAACTTTGTCACCCTCTGCGTGTCCGAAGGTGTCATTAATTCTTTTGAAGTGATCAATATCCAGCAACGCCAGACAGATTGGATATTTCTGTTGCCGTGCGTTAGTAAGTTCCATCTGCATGCGCTCTTCGAAGAAGCGGCGGTTATAGAGATTCGTAAGCTTGTCTGTGATTGCCAGCGTCTGCATCGCACTGAATTGCCGGGCATTGCTGATCGCCACGGCAACGTGACCGGCGACCGTCGAAAACAGGGTCTTCTCTTGATCGTTCCAGGAAACGCCTTTTGAACATCGATGGACGACAATGAGCCCAATAAGCTCAGACTTGAAGAAGAGTGGATAGGCCATCACAGCATGAATCTTGAATTCCTCGAGTTCTGGTCGAAAGTCTTGCAGCGCAGCCTCTTTCAAGGTTTCGTCGAAGACCACAACTTCCAGTCCACCTGAAACTTTCTTCAAGAGGTTAAAGTTCAATTTTGCAGTCCTGTTTGCCGGGCAGGAAGCGACACCCTGTTTGCAGAACTCGAAGTACTTGGCTGCTGGATTATCCTTTCCCAGCGTGATGATGACGCAACGGTCAGCTGGGAGGTGCTCTGCCAGGAGCTGCGCAGAGATCTTCAGAATGTCTGCATAGTCCGTGGACTCGTAGACCGCCTTGATGATGGAGTCAACTTTCTCGACCAGTTTGCGTTTGAGATTCGAGCTGGAGTCAGGGGTGTTCTCCTGAGAGGGTGAGCGCTCACTGGCGAGCTGAGCAGAGATTAGAGCGATCTCGCGCGACATCTCATTGGCCTTTTCGAACTTCCCAGTCCGGCGAAAAATATCTTCCAGAGTCTTCTTAGCCGGCAAATAACGAGGGAATCGGTCGGCGACATCTTCTAACAATTCAATCGCTTTTGAGTAGGACTGATACTTTACGTAAAGCTCAGCCTCAACCATGATGTCGAAAATCTCGTTCTCTTCTGCCACTGGAGTCGTCCTCACTTTGGGTCTATCTCCCTGTTTTCGTGATTCTGTTTGCAGCTTCTCAGCCAAAGTCTAAGTGTCTGCTCCAAGAGAGGTTTATGCTGGAACAAAGGTTTCTGGACAGCAGCCTTTCGGACAAAATGTCCCAAAAGCAGACTCTGCGCAGGTTTGAAGCAAGTGAGTGATAGGGCATGAGGCCTATGGGATTCCGGCAGAATCTGCGTGCGGGGAACGGCGTCACTCAAAGACAGGAATCGCAAATGACTCCTTGGAGGAGCCCGTCTTTCCAGTGGGGAGGCGAGGTGCGGTGAGCCATCGGAGTAACCAGCAATTGACTGGTCGGCGAGCCCTTTCGGCAGAATGGGAATACCGAAAGGAAGACTGGTTGCCGGAGAGCGAAATCAAAGGTTTTTTGCGAATGCAGGGGACACGACGGTTGGCAGAATTTCAGCGCTCAACGGCTCGCCTATCGTTCCTTAACGTCGTAGCACCACAAAACGTTGGAGTCGCGGATGTAGAACTTTCCGTTGGCAACTACTGGGTAGGCCCACGCCTTGGATTGGCCCCGCTCCGGTTGGTCTGGCGGCGTGAAGCGACCCTTCTCACGATAGCCCTCCGGCGTTGCCTCTACCAATGCCAATTCACCGCTCTCGCCGTGCAGGTACAAGCGACCGTCAGCATAGCAGAGGGAACCAGCACCAACTCCTCGCTCCGTCCACTTGACCTCGCCCGTTTTGAATTCGGAGCAAACGAGGGCTTGGCCGGTTGTTCCGAACAGGTAGTCACCAATTAGGACGGCTCCTCCGATGGCAGTGGGCAGTTTGGGCGATGCATACACCTCATTGACCGCGACTGAATCCTGCATCGCACTAAGCTTAATCAGACTTGCCCCCCCGCGGCCAGTGGCACTGTAGATGAAACTATCCCGACCCACCGGCGTGGGAATATTAGCGGGGCTGCCCTGAGCTGTCTTGTCGTATCGCCAAAGGAACTTGCCGCTTTTTGCGTCAATTCCGACCAAACCTTTCTGGAGAAATTGGACGTACTGCTTGCCCCCGGCAATCGTCACAACAATCACCGAGGCGTAAGCTGCTTGTTCACCGCTGGGCACGACAGACTTCCACAGCAGTTCACCTGTCTTCTTGTTGAGCGCGATGAGAGTGGCGTCAGGGCCGCCCGGCGTGCACACTAGGACGCCACCATCAATCAATGGTGATTCAGCGTAGGCCCAAATGCCGGGTTGCCCTCCGAAGTCCGTGCGGAGGTTCTTTTGCCATCTGATTCTTCCAGAAGAACATTCAAGACAAACTAGGTCGCCGTCCGAACCGAGGGCGTACAAGAAATCTCCGTCCAAGGTGGGTGTTGAGCGGGCAGCGGGATAACTTGGTTTCTGGTTTGGGTTTCCTACCTTGCCAAGTCGTGTGGACCAGATTTCCTCGCCGTTCCTCACGTTTAATGCCTTAACGAACTCGTTCTCCATCCCTTGATTGCTTAAAAGGTAGAGTCGCTCGCCCACCACGGCGGGTGTCGAGTAGCCACTACCTACACTTTTTGCCTGCCAAAGCAGCTTTGGTCCCTCTCTGGGCCACTCCTTCAGCAGGCCAGTTTCCCGAGAAACCCCGTCTCGTTCAGGGCCCCTCCACTGAGGCCAATTGGCGGCGGAAGCAGCGACCACCAAGGAACTGAGATATGAGGCTAGCAACACCGGCCATCGAGTTTTCATAGCGCTCTCCAATAGTTCGAAAGTTTCATCAGCACTTTTCCCGGTAGGTCCTTTAATGGTTGTATCTGCTCTGAGTACCGGAGTGATTTCAAACTACATCTCTTTTGTTCGGCAACCATATCGATGGACGCTGTTAGCGTAAAGAAATATCGACTACCCGCACAAGCACGAAGATTTGCTTTTGCCCAATCAATTTTCTAGGGCGGAAGCGAGAGTGCCGCGTTGCTGTTGTGGAGTTTCCTATATGTTGGGGCTTCTCGCGAGATGGTGCCCAAATGATGTGGTTCCCTTGGTCGCTCCTGAGCGAGGATTAAGGCAGAGCTTTCCAAGAAACAAGGTTAATACTCGGAATAACAGGCTTGACAAGCCATATTCCCTACACTAATGTCCCGAGAAACTTTGCCGATCAATGGGACAAAACCTAAGTTTGGGGATGAGTAAGATGGCCCAACACAAAGAAGTCATGAACATCAGAGAAGCGTCCCAATACCTTGGTATCTCACCCGACACCCTCTATAAGTACGTCTCCATGGAGCGAATTCCGGCTTTCAAGTTAGGCAATCGTTGGCGCTTCAAGAAGACGGTGCTGGATGAGTGGATGGAATTCAAGAGTCGAAAGGGAGCAGTCCAAAAAAGGTAAAGTTTGGCGTTTTGCAGAACGATAGAAAGTCGTTGAATTTCAAGTCAAGGGACACTTCACCGTGCAATTATTTTCAAGGCAGAAGCCTCTGGTAGGTCTAGACATCGGATCGAGCTCTGTTAAGGCAGTGGAACTTCGCCGCGTCAAGAAAGGCTTCGAACTAATTCACGCTGGCTTGGAACCGCTCGCCTCGGACACGGTTGTGGACGGCGCCATCATGGATGCCTTGTCTGTGTCCGATTCCATTGGAAAAGTGTTCACAGGACAGAGGATCAAAACCAAGACGGTTGCGACTTCTGTTTCAGGCCATTCAGTAATCGTCAAAAAAATTCCGCTCCCCGTCATGAGCGAAGAGGAGCTGGAAGAGTCGATTCAGTGGGAAGCCGAGCAGCACATTCCGTTCGATATTTCGGATGTGAATCTTGACTATCAAGTCCTGAACACTGAATCTGCAGCGTCCAGCGACGTCTTGCTGGTTGCTGTGAAGAAAGACAAGATTCTTAACCATACGAACGTCATCACCCAAGCGGGCAAAGTTCCGGTTGTGGTCGACATTGACGCTTTCGCCATTCAGAACGCCTTTGAGACCAACTACAGTCCTGCGCCGAATGCCACGATTGCCTTGCTTAACATTGGGGCTAGCATCATGAACATCGTGGTGACTCGAGGAGGCATGCCGTTGTTCACTCGCGACGTTTCGGTCGGTGGCAACCAGTTCACCGATGCTCTCCAGAAGGATATGAACCTCAGCTTCGAAGAGGCGGAGCAAGTAAAGCAAGGGAAGTCCATCGAAGGGGTACAGAGCGAGAGTGTGTCGTCCCTTGTTCAGTCAGTTTCAGAAGTGCTCATGCTGGAGATCCAGAAGACTTTCGATTTCTTCCGAGCAACAACCGTCGGCGAGCAATTGCAGCGTGTTTATGTGAGCGGCGGTTGTGCCAAGGTTGAAGGATTTTTAGACCTGCTGCAAGGTCGACTTGGACTTCCGGTTGAGATGTTGGATCCCTTCAAGAATATTGCCGTGGCCAAGGGCATCGATTTGGCGCATCTAGATGACATTTCTCCCAGTATGGCTGTGGCCGTTGGGCTGGCATTGCGTAGTTTTGATAACTAGAAAACTAGATGATTAAGATCAATCTTTTAGGCAGGACCAAGCTGAAGGCTGCCAAGACCAAGAAAATCAGCACAGCCTCGAATCAAACGCTCATGGCGGTGATGGCTGTTGCCGTGGTCGTGATGTCGGTCGGCATCATCTATTTCTGGCAGCGGATCCTGGTGCAACAAGACGAAGAGTTAAGCCGGCAGATCATGCTCGCAAAGAAAGAGAAAGTCCGACAGGAAGGGATGTTGAGAGAGAACGAAGTCTTTGAGAAGCGGCGAAAGCTGCTGGAAACACGGATCAACGTGATTGAATCGCTGAAGAAAAATCAGTCGGGACCAGTGCAGGTCCTGGACCTCCTCAGTGATTGCATTCAACGCTCCGAAGGAGTCTGGCTGAAAGACCTGGCGCAAAAGGGCAATCTCATCACGGTCAATGGCACGGCTATGGGCTCGCCTGATGCCGTCGCCGACTTCATCACCAATCTAACGCGTGTAGGCAATTTTAAGAACGTCAACCTCGTGAACCTTCAAGAGCTGGATAGCAAGTACTCGTTCTCAATCACTTTTGAAGGCAACATCGTTGCTGCAAGCGACTCCGCTTCCTGAGAATGGACAGGGCTTCCCCCTTTTTATGGCCATTGATCTGAATCTGAAGAGTCTGAACAACATCCCCTGGTACGGACAGCTGGGCATCTTCTCTGTCTTTGGGATCATTATTGCCGGGCTGGGCTGGTATTTTTTCATCTCTGGCTTGAACGAGCAAATCGCTGTGAAACAGAGTCAGCTGGATGGATTAAAGGTTGAGATCCAGCGCGGGCAAGCAGTTGAACAAAAGCATCAGGAATTCCTGACCCAGAACAAGCAGCTCTTGAGCAAGCTTTCCACGTTGAAAATCATTCTTCCGGAGGCGAAGCAGACCGATCAGTTGCTTCGGCAGGTGCAGGAGAGTGCGGTGGCTTCGAACCTGTTGATTCGAAAGTTTCAGCCGCTACCGGTAAGCCAGAAGGATTTCTTTTCGGAATGGCCTATCAATTTAGAGGTAGATGGATCCTATCACGCCCTGGGGACCTTCTTTGACAAACTCAGCAAGTTCTCGCGAATTGTAAACGTCTCCGAGGTGAAGATTGTTGAGAGCAAGAAGCCGGGACGAACGATCTCCACGACGTGTGTTGCTACAACATTTGTTTACAACGAAGAGAAAGACAACGCAGAAATTCAGAAAGCTCTAACGGCCAAGAAGAAATGAAACAGACAGTCCTTCCAACTTGTGTTTTGGTGTTTTCCTTCGGGTTTGCTCAGGCACTGGCCCAACAGCCCGCCAAATCGATTCCCGGTGAGAAGACTCCGGCTGCACCGGCGCATGCTGCGCCTGCAACGCCCGTTCCGACAAGTCAAGCTGTCGTGGTGCCAACCTACAAGTATGAAGCGAAGGGGCGCAGGGATCCATTTCGGAGTCTGGACGTCTCGGCGACGATTCAAGCTTCCACAGCCCCTGCGGTTCGGGCACCCGGGTTGAAGGGCCAGCTGGTATCTGAGATCAATCTGGCAGGCATTGTCAAATCGAAAAACCAATACATGGCTATGGCCACAGGCTATCGTGGCAAGACCTATTTTCTTCAGCCGAATGACGACCTGTACGACGGGAAAGTGATCGAGATCAAAAGCGACGCCGTCGTCTTCAACCAGACGTTGACCGATAGCCAGGGCAAAAGACTATCCCAAAGAGTGGTCAAGAAGCTTTACCCGACTCGAGGAGAAGGCAATGATGCGAAGTAGATATTTCTGCAGGGTCGCGGTGATGGCCCTCATAGCTTGGGGATTGGCGAGTCCGGTTGTCCCGGCTCAAACGCTCCGTTCTTCGGATGAGCCTGTGGTGTTGCAGGATCTTTCGTTCACGAGCAGCACCGATCAGACCAATGTCGCTGTTCGTGCCAGCCGACCTTTCGACTACACCTCATACTATCCGAATCCCAGGCTTTTCATCCTGGACATCACGGGTGCGAAATCGAGCTTGGAAAAGAACTTCGTTGATCTCAAGACGAACCACGTGGAGTTTGCCAGCGTGTCGCAAATTGGGGACGGACCGCGCCCCATGGTGCGGATCGAGTTCAATCTGGCCCGTGCTATTCAATACTCACTGAAGCCGGAGGGCAGCAAGCTATCTTTGACATTCCGTGCTCTAAATCCCGTTGTTTCGGACAACACAGCGAACCTGGAAAGAAACGCGGCCAGCGTATCTACCGAGACAGTAACCAAGGCCCACCCCAGAGCACAAGGTGAGTTGGAACTGAATGAAGACAGCCAGCAGATCGAGTTACTTTTGCCGACTGCCAGCAAGGTTTCGGTGAAGCACTTCGAATTGCAGTCACCAAATCGCTTGGTCATCGACGTTAGTGGTTCAGTTTACAATGTGTCGAAACAGGCCGTGAAGATAGACTCGGATCTGATTCGCAAGATTCGGTTCGGATACGGCGATACTGAACAAGGGAAACTGGTTCGCTGTGTCTTCGATCTTTCGCGCAAAACGACCTACGCTGTCCAACCTACGGAAGGAGGAGTGCTGATCCGCCTTCAGAAGGGGTCTGGAGTTGCCCAAGCAACCAAGACGGCAGCTCCTTCCGATTTGGCTAAGGGGCTCCGACCTGCACCCATCGCGATTCCGGAAGCTTCTCAACCCGTTGCCATGGCCAGCCTTTCCGCGGCGAACCAGCCCGATTCCCTGCTGATGGCAGAGTTGCCGGACTTGGCAATGCCACAGCCTGTCGCAGCGCCAAGGTTCTCAGTGCCCGAAGGGAATCTCACCACGGCCCGGCTCGAGCCTAAAGACGCTCAAGCAGATACCCGCTTGGTCCGAAATTCTCTGCCTCAATGGATTGAGCCACTACCCCCCGCAGAACTGGCAGTCAGCCGCCCGGCTCTGATCCAGACAGCACAAACGGCACCCCCACCGGCGTTGTTTGCAGTTCCCGAGGTGCCAGAGGAGATCGTTGACACAGTCAATCCGGTCGCAGCGGGGAAGGCCGAGGTTCCGATCTCGCCGCCCGCGAAGCCGGTGCGGCTGACAGAGTCGGAACAATCTGAGCCTCTTGCGCCATTGCAAGTGGCGGCGCTAGTTCCGCAAAGTCCACAGCCTCTCATTACAGCAAGACCCGTCGTGGCGGCTCCAGCTCAGCCTGTCGTGCCGGCGACGCCGGTGATGACACTGCCAACCCAAGTGCCCTCGAGCCAGGTGATTACCGCCGTGCCCGCAGCGCAGGCGCCCAAGTACAGCGGTGAGTTGATCTCGCTGGAACTGAAGGATGCAGATTTGAAGGACTTCTTCCGGCTGATCGGCGAGATTAGTGGGCTCAATATCGTACTCGATCCGGATGTCAAGGGAGCTCTAACGATCTTCCTCAACGATGTGCCTTGGGATCAGGCGCTCGACGTCGTTCTGAAGAACAACTCCCTGGGCAAGCAACTCGACGGTAACGTCTTGCGAATTGCCAGCAACGCAACACTGGAATCAGAAGAGACCCAGCGCAAGCGATTGTCGGATGCTCGAGTTCTGTCTGCTGAACTCCAGACCGAAACGCGCGTTCTAAGCTACGCCAAGGCCGCAGATTTGAGTCTGGTGCTGAAGAAAGTGCTTTCGCCTCGCGGGGACATTATCGTAGACGTGCGAACCAATTCGATGATTATTTCAGATATTCCGGGCAAGTTCGAAGCGCTTGACGCCTTGATCAAACAGCTCGACAAGAAGATCAAGCAAGTGGAGATTGAAGCTCGAGTGATTGCTGCAACGCGTGACTTCCTGCGTGACATCGGCGTGCAGATTGGCGCTCTTTATGGAAACAACGCACAAAACAAGGTGGCAGGTGCGGTTCCAGGAAATCCTTTCAGCCGGACTCCGCCGCCCAGCGTTACCATGAATCCAGGCCAGTCGGGCGGTGCGACCGACTCTCTTCCTTTACTTTATAACTTGGGTGCCAACGCTCCGACCAGTGCCATCTCTTTCTTCGGCGGCTTCACCAATAACTTCCTGGTGGACGTGATCATCACTGCGGCGGAACGGCGCGGTTCAGCCAAGCTGATCTCGAAGCCGAAAATCATCACGCAAGACAACATCGAAGGTTTTGTTCAGCAGGGCGTGAAGATCCCGGTTCAGACAACCATCAACAACACGGTCTCGGTACAGTTTTTCGATTTCTCTTTGAAGCTGACGGTGACGCCGCAGATCACGGACGAGGGTACGATTGTTCTCAAGGTGGACGTCGAGAATTCGACTCCCGACTTTTCCCGCCAAGTCCAGGGCGTTCCCACGGTCAACACCCAGCAGACCAAAACGACTGTGTTGGTAAATAACGGCGGCACTGTGGTTGTGGGCGGAGTCTTGATTGATAACGAGCAAGTCAACATTCGCCAGGTTCCCGGCTTCGGCAGCATTCCTGTGATCGGTAACCTGTTCAAGAACCGCTCCGTGAACAAGCAGACACAAGAGCTCATCTTTTTCCTTTCGCCCAAGATTCTGTAACCCCATCCAGACTAGGCGAGAGCCAGCGGCTTGGCTGGACAGGGTTTGGAGGGAGTCAACTTGAGCAACGCGCCGTTTCCAGAGCATTGCGGCTTGGTGCTTCATCGGGATATGTGATTCCATGTTTTCAGAGTATCTCGACGGCCTCATTCAGAAAATAGACGGGACTCTTGGAGTCGCCGTTATGGGCATGGATGGCATCTCGATCGAGAAACGCCTCACCGACACCAGCGTCAACATCGAATCGCTGGCCGCTGAGTACACCTCAAGCTTGAGGACTCTCTCATCGACGACGCATGATGTCGGGCTTGGTGCCCTGGAAGAGTTCGTAGTCTCAACGGATCAGCGCATTGTCGCGATTCGTATGATTACCCCGGAGTACTTCCTGTTCACCCTCCTTCGCAAAGACGCCAATCTCGGAAGGGCGCGTTACGAACTCAAGCGGGGACGTTACCTTCTGGCAAAAGAATTTGAGATCTGAAGGTGCCTCCAGCTGCTTTCACGTCCTTCATCCGTCTATACAGTCTTTTCTGAATAGCTGATCGATCCTTCCCTGTTGTTGGAAAAAGCCGTACGATCCGCTGGATCTTCCAGTTGTTCCTGCAACCATGATTGCAGGCCACGCTCGTGTGGATTGGCTCGCCTTTATCAAAAGGAGATTCGTGGAAACTGCGCAAAGTCCGGTAGTGATCGTCACAGGAGCATCCTCCGGCATCGGGGAGGCCGTATCACGCCGTTTGTTCAGCTACGGCTTTCGCGTGGTTCTGGCAGCACGCCGGGCCGAGCGACTTCAGTCACTGCGAGCGGAGTTGGAACAAGTAATGCAGATCGCCAACAGGGCAGTGGGCCCTTCGAGAGCTTTAACTGTGATTGCAGACATCACAAAAAGGGAGGATCGCGAACGTCTTGTTAACGAAGCTCAGCGCGTTTTCGGCCGCATCGACGGCCTCGTCAATAATGCAGGCTTTGGACAGCGCGGACCCATCGAACTGGTCCCGGTAGAAAGCATCCGGCAGAATTTTGAGACGAACCTGTTCTCTCTAATTGCTCTGACTCAGCTTGTAATTCCAGTCATGCGCGAACAAGGCAAAGGACGAATTGTCAATGTGGGCTCGGTGGCGGGTCGCATAGCACGGCCGTTTTCATCTGTTTACGACGCGACGAAGCATGCTCTGGAAGCCGTTACTGACGGGTTGCGCGGCGAGATGTCGCCATTCGGTATCAGGGTGTCACTTATTCAGCCGGGCTTTATCCTCACTGAATTCCTTGATATTGCCAACAACATCTCCAGACCAGTGATCGAACATGCTGGTCCCTACGCTCCCTACCTGAGCGGGTTTGCAGGAATGAGCGAGAAGGCCAGGCGAATTGCGGGGCATCCGGATGACATTGCACAGCTCGTGGTCCGCGCTCTGACCGACGAGCGGCCGCGCTTCCGCTACGCCGCTCCCCTGCATGCGAAATTGTTCCTGATGATGAAGCGGTTCTTTCCGGAGCGGCTGTTCGAAGAGGTTGTTCTCAGACAGCTGCGTCTCAAAGGCGGCCGCAGAGAAAGCTGATTCGACTTGGTCAGTTACGCTGAGGGTCGAAAAGCCGAACCGATGATTTGCAGCACGATCTGCGGGCTCTTGCGGACTAGCGCGGCACGGAGGGTGCGGTAATCCTGCCTGCCTGCTACAAAGGCGTTCATGATCGATCGCAACGCTTGGCTACGGGACGAGGCCTGCACCATGCGCGTAATGAAGTCAGAGCCCAGGAAGTCTCCCGCATAGAATTTTTCGAACAGCTCAGCGCCATGAATAAAGTCTGCCGCAAAATCATCCCTGCAGCGGTCGGCATACGAAGGGGCCTGACCTTCGATGATCGCCTCCGCAAGCAGATCGCCGGAGCGAAGCGCATAGTAGATGCCCTCGCAGGTGATGGGGTCGGCAAACCCTGCAGCGTCGCCCACCAGTGCCCAGTTGTCACCGTGAAATCGGTTACCGTGTAGCGACTGCGGACTGAGAGAAGGGATCAAGGCGCTATACACGGACCAGGCGGCTGCTTCGGTTGGATCCGCCAGATGCCCTGATTCCATCAGAAAGCCATGCAGGAGCTGCTTGAGACTCTGTGTGTTGTGCTGGCTCAATCTTCCGCAAATGCCGAATGAGGCATGGTTAGGCCGTGGAAACACCCAATAGTATCCACGAAACTTAGGAAAAAACTTGATCACGATGCCGTCGTCGATCTCCTTCGGGATCCGATAGCCGAAAGTCATCATCAGATCTTCTGAGGCAAATCGTTCGCCCAGTTTCTTCCGAACGATACTGTTCACCCCGTCTGCCCCAACCAGGAAGTCCACAGCATGCACACCCCGGTCGGTCAGCAACTCCCAACGTGCTTCAAGTCGGCGCACATCCAGAACGCGTTCCCGCAAGAAACGAACACCGTCTGCCAAAGCTCGGTCTAGAAGCAGCTGGTTCAAAACAGTTCTTGAATAGATGCAAATGGGCTCTTCAAGAGTCACCTGTGTTCGCATGCCTCTAGGTGAAATCACCGCCAGCTTGCCGATACTTCGATGAGTGTCCACGCAGGTGCGCAGAAAGGGATAGCGCGCAAACGCCTTCGAGGTCACGCCCCCGCCGCAAGGTTTCTCCCAGGCACCACGAGGGTCGAAAAGCAGAACCTTCTGGCCGTTCCGGGACAATTGCGAAGCACACAGTGACCCGGCCGGGCCGGCGCCGATAACTCCGATGTTCATAGGCTAAAGTTGCGTGAAGAAGACACTGAAGAACCAACCCGTTGCCAGTGCTCCGAAAAGCCCCGAAGCGGCAACGCTGCCGGTATTTCGATGAATCCAAGCAGCCAGGCACCAGCAGATAAGACTGGTTAGTAGCAAGCCGGGGAGAATCAAAACTACCAAAAACTGCCCATTCCGCAAAACGAAAAACCCCAGCAACAGAGCAATCGCCAGAATGAAGCGTGTAGAGAGGTGAAACATGACAATTCGCGCTGTTCCGAGGCCTTGCAGACTCCGGCGAGACAGCGCTTCGTCGAAAACAAAGAAAGGGAGTACACTTAGCGAAATCCAGGGCAACCGCCAGAACCGCGTGGCGCTCAGATCCAAATGAACAAACTCTGGTGTGATCCAGGGTGAGCAACCCAAGACCAGAATCAGCCAGGCAAAGAGACTACATAGGATTGCCCGCCACTCGTTGTCAGCGCTCTTCCAATTGGGGCGCAGTGCGGCGAGTCCCACCATTCCTGTAGCACAGAGAAGCCCGGTCAGATAGTCGCCTCCCAGCAGCCCAAGCCGCTCCCACGGGTTGACCCGCGTCAAAAACAGAATTGCCAGCGCGGCGGCGAAGGCGTAGATCCAAACCACTCCGAAGCCCCCTTTTGAACTGACAAACGAATTACGGCTGTATTCTCTTCTGGCAGGCATCAGCAGGTCAGCCAGCAAAGCGATCAGGGGAAACCAGATCAGAAGGGAAAGAAGACAGAACAACACTCTGAATTGGGCTCGCGCCCAGAATGAGCCCGGAGAAAAAGAAACCTTTGTGATCTCCGGGCTCACCCTAGTGAGCCAGCTCCTAATCTCTTTCAAAGAGCCCGCCTTGAAGAGGGTTTGGGAATGGTCGGTCCACGGCAGAACGACAAGCCGACTCGATCCTGTGGAGCTTTGCCACTGGCCCGGCTCGTCAAGTCTGGGCAATCGAGCACCTGTGACCTGCTCATACAGAAACGCAGCACCACGACGCACGAAAGGAAAATCGAATTCTCCAGTTACGATCAACAGGGGCACCTGCTTCGGCGCGAAGGCCTCCGCGGCGGGTGATAGCGCAATCACGGCAGCAATTCGTGGATGGCGTTCGGCGGCGCCGAGAGCGACACGCGCTCCAAAGGAATGGCCAATAACGACAAGAGGCGTCGAAGAATGATCTGCATCGTTCGATACGGAAAGAAGTTCCAGAACGACCCGATCGATCGCGCTGACCGTCGCCTCGAGACTGAAATTCTCACGAGAATCCCCGTGGCCAGGAAGATCGACTAGATAGCAGTCACAGCCCCATCGCGCGAGTTCTCCAGCCATCTGCTTCATGGCCGACTTACTGCCAGAAAGCCCATGGATCAACAGTACCTTGACGGGCAGAGATTGCTCCAGTTGACCCGCCGGACGAATCCGAACCAGTGGGGCCCTCCCCGTTTGTCGACGGTCTTCGACCACCAAGGCTCGGTTCTGCGCCGCAATCATCAGATACAGAAGCGCCCATAACACTCCGCAGGCTGCCAGAAAAATGAGGTTCGACCGTGACATGGAATTCTAGCTTGCTTGGAAAACAACTGGCATTTGGCCGAGGTGGCGAGGCCATACTGCCCGGACGTTGCCTCCACGACTGATCAGATCAGCGTGCTATAATCCGCTCCACCGCCAAGCGTAGCACAACGGGCGCCAGCCCCTGCCCAAGCGGTCGCTGAAGAGGGTACCTTTGGGGAAAATCCTAGAAAGAGATGCATTGATCCATCGGATTCAAGAGTTGAAACAGGCGGGGCGGAGGATTGTCTTCACGAACGGCTGTTTCGATATCTTGCATCCTGGGCACATCCGCTATCTGCAGGAAGCACGCAGTTTGGGCGACGCCTTGGTGATTGGAGTTAACAGCGACCGATCGGTGCGAGAACTAAAAGGACCGCAGCGGCCGATCTTGAGTGCACTCGAACGCTGCCTGCTGCTGTCTGGACTGGAAAGCGTCAGTTACGTAACGGTGTTTGATGAACCGACGCCGCTGGCCCTCATTCGATCCCTTCTGCCGCATGTTCTCGTCAAGGGTGGCGACTGGGGGCTGACTGAAATCGTGGGCCGGGAGGAAGTTGAAGCCGCCGGTGGAACGGTCACCTCTCTTCCGTACGAGAAGGGCCAGTCTACTTCCGGCATTATTGAGAGGATCTTGAGGCGGTATCGACCCTGATTTGTCCTGCACCGCCGATGCGAGGGCGTGCCCACCTAATCGATTGGCTGCGTGTGACTGCGATGGCCACACCTCGCAACTGAAGAATGCTCACCCAACACCTCTTGGCGCAACTACTTGAAGATCCCCGGTTGCGGCAGATTCCCCAGCAGATTCAATTTGGTCAGCGGCATTTCGTCCTGACGGGACTGACTCCTTCCGCGAAGCCTGCTTATCTTGCAGTTCTGCACCGCTTGTTGAATCAGCCCATCCTGTATGTGGGCTTGGACAATCCACACCTCGATGAGTTTCGACAAGCCGCCAGTTTCTTTCATCGAATGCTCTCGGATAAGGACGATGAATCTGTAGCTGTCTTTCCGGGTCTTGAACCTGGTCCGTACAGCGGATTCTCGCCCCACGCAGAAGTTCTTGAACAGCGCGCTCTCACGCTCTGGAAGCTCTTCCAGAACCGGGTGGACATCTTGCTCGCTCCGCCCGCGGCCTTGCTCACCAGGATGGCTGATGCCCAAGCGACATTCGCAGAGGTGCCCCAACTCGCGGTCGGTGCCGAATTACCTCCGGAGGAACTCGTCCAGTTTCTGTTGAGGTCCGGATACGTGAGGCAAGAGCCGGTTTCAAGTGTCGGGGCGTTCTCCATGAGGGGCGGTATTCTGGACGTCTTTCCTCCGAACTCCGAGAACCCGCTACGCATCGAATTCTTTGGAGACGAGATTGAGTCGCTGCGCGAATTCTCTGTGAAGTCGCAGCGGTCCGTCGGTCCCGTCCAGAAGCTAGGCCTGCCACCCATGCGTGAATTGCCGATTGATTCGGAGCAGCTTCGGCAGTGGAGCGCACTTGCCGAACTGACGTTTCCGCCAGAGGAATATGGCGAGTTTCTGGCCACCCAAGGCATCCGAGCGCGAAACGGAGAAGCATTTCCCGGCTGTGAGTATTTGCTGCCCTCGGTGACACCTTTGGCCAAGACTCTTCTCGATTTCACCACAGACTTTTTTTTAGCGTTTGACGAACCTCAGGATCTGAATCGATGGTTCGAATCGTGGAGCGCAAAGAATGAAAGAGACTTCAACGACCAGCGTTCGATGGGGGTTCCTGCGAACCCGCCGTTAACCTTGTTCCTCGATGGCGCTGAGCTGGCTCCAGCGTTGAGACAGCGCAAGGCACTCTTTCTGGATCAATTGGGGACTTCATCTTTGTCTGTTGGGCTGTTGGCACCGGAGAATCTCGAAGGTTCCGCCGCCCAAGGTATCGAAAGTCGGCATGCTCTGCTGCGCAGTCAAGACCACACAACCGTTTCCAGTTCCGACGTCGTGGGCGAGCGGTTTCTTGTTGAGTGTTCAACCCGGCCGGTTCGCAAGTATCACGGGAATTTGAAGGAACTGGTTCGGGACTTGAGCCAAGTAAGTCAACGACAGTCCCGCGTGATTTTTGTTCAATCCAGCCTGGGACGCGCAGAACGTCTCTACGACATCCTCAAGGAATATGACGCTGCGTGCGTGGCCGATTTCAAACCCGAAGCCCGTGAGGCGACCCTTCTGCGCCAGATTGATCATCGTATTCCTACAATAGTCGTTGGTGAGTTGTTGGAGGGATTTGAAGCGGAAGTCGAGAACCTGATCCTGTTTGGCGACCATGACCTCTTTGATGAGAGTGACCTACTGGCGCGCCCAGCCAAGTCGAAAGCGAAAACGGCATCTTTCATTTCAGATTTTCGGGAACTCAAACCCTTGGACTACATCGTTCATGTCGACCATGGAATCGGCCAGTTCCTAGGCGTGAAACAGATGGTGTCTGAGGGCCTCACCCGCGAGTTCATGATCTTGAACTACTACGGAGATGCCAAGCTCTACGTTCCCCTTGAACGCCTTGACCTCATTCAGAAGCACAGCGGCGGTGGTATCGGCGCCAAGCCGCAGTTGGACAAACTGGGCGGAACAACCTGGATCAAGACCAAAGCTCGAGTCCGAAAGTCCATGCGCGACATGGCAGAGGAGCTCCTGAAGCTTTACGCAGAACGGCGCATTTCCCCCGGATTCGCTTTTTCGCCACACGGGCACTGGCATGAGGAGTTTGAGGAGGCGTTCGAGTTCGCCGAGACCCCGGATCAGCTGACTGCCATCCAGGATGTCTACAGAGATATGGAGTCAGAGCTGCCGATGGACCGTCTGTTGTGTGGCGACGTTGGTTTCGGAAAGACCGAAGTTGCCATGCGAGCTGCTTTCAAGGCCGCCTTTGACGGCAAGCAGGTCGCACTGCTGGCGCCGACCACAGTCTTGGTTTATCAGCACTACCTGAGACTGAAACAGCGCTTTACGGCATTTCCGATGCAGGTCGAAATGTTGAGTAGATTTCGCAACCCTAAAGAACAGGTGGAAATTGCTGCGAGGCTTGCTGCAGGGAAGGTCGATATCTTGGTCGGCACGCACCGCTTGCTCTCGAAGGATGTCCAGTTCCGCGACTTAGGCCTGTTGATCGTGGACGAGGAACAGCAATTTGGTGTCGTGCACAAGGAACGCCTGAAGCAGTTAAAGAAGCGTGTGGACACGCTGACAATGACAGCTACTCCTATTCCAAGAACACTACATATGTCGTTGATTGGAATCAGAGATATGTCTGTCATTGAAACTCCTCCGCGTGATCGATTAGCTATACAGACAGTTGTAGTAAGTTTCAGCAAATCGGTAATTCAAAGTGCACTGGAGCAGGAGCTGGCTCGGAAAGGCCAGGTATACTTCGTTCACAATCGCGTAGAATCTATCTACGCGGTAGCGTCGATGCTCCAAAGAATCTGCCCGCAGGCCCGCGTCTTGGTGGCTCACGGACAGATGGGTGAGAAGGAACTCGAGTCCACGATGCTCAAATTCGTTCGTCATCAAGCGGATGTCTTAGTTTCCACTACAATAATAGAAAATGGACTCGATATACCACTGGTGAACACGCTCATTGTCAACAGGGCTGACCGTTTTGGCCTTGCGCAGCTGTATCAGTTGCGCGGCCGCGTTGGGAGGTCAAACCGCTTGGCCTATGCATACCTCCTGACCCCACCGGACAAGGCGCTCTCAGGCGTTGCTAGGCAGCGCCTCGCAGCCTTAAAGGAATTCAGCGACCTCGGCTCCGGCTTCAAGATCGCTGCCCTGGATCTGGAACTGCGAGGTGCCGGCAATCTCTTGGGTGGGGAACAACACGGGCACATTGATGCGATCGGGTTCGACCTGTATTGCCAAATGCTGGAACGTACTGTCGAAGAGATGAGGTCGGGTACAGAGACTCCGGAAGTCCAGACTCAGATCAACCTTCGGGTCACGGTCAAAATTCCAGAGACCTACGTTCCCGACGAGACTCAGCGGCTGAGCACATACAAACGCATCTCCTCGTTGAAGCTGGATTCAGAGATCGAGGACCTGCGTGGTGAATTGGAGGACCGTTACGGTGTCCTTCCGCCCGAAGTGGAGAGCCTTATGGACTATGTACGCCTGAGACTGTTGGCCGAACGAGTGCTGGTGAAATCCATCGACCGTGAACGGGATGGCATCGCCATCAAGTTCCATGAAAAAACGCCGGTTCAGCCTCAAAAACTAGTCGAGCTGGTCTCAACAAGTCCGGGTGTCGTCCTGTCGCCTAGCGGCGTACTGAAGGTTCAATCGGCTGGGTTGATGCCCAATGAGATATTTCCTTCCCTGCGCAGTCTCCTTTTGGAACTGGCGAGCTGACGCTCTTAAAGACGAGAGTACCGATGTGCGCATTGCAGCCGCTGCACCCACAACCCTAGCTGTGCGATTGTCCAAAACGCTACTTCAGCCTTAACATCTGCCCAGCTTTAAGCTATCCTTTTCCTTTACTTATGGATCGCGCTTGTCTTGACGAAACTTACTCTGGAATACTGAGGGCAAGCCAAAAGGGGATGGTGATGAAGAATCAGAATGTCCTTTCGACCTGTCTTATCTGCTTGTTGACTCTCCTGCCAGGTATCGCCTTGCGCGCCGAGCAAGTCTTTGAGGAAATCATTGTCCGCGTCAACAATGACATCATCACAAAATCAGACTACGAAAAAACCAAGGATCTTATCCGAAGAGAGCTGCAGAAGAACTTAAAAGGGCCGGATTTGGAGAAAGCGGTTGCCCAGCAGGAAAAGGATTTACTGAAGACGATGATCGAAGACCAGTTGATGGTGCAAAAGGCCGCCGATCTCAGTCTAAGTGCCGACACCGAGGTTATCAAATATCTTGACCGTATCCGGCGCGATCAGAATATTGCCGATATGGAGACGCTGGAGAAGATGATGGTCCAGCAGGGGATCGATCCCATCGAGTTCAAACAAAACATCAAGAATCAAAGCCTGAAGCAGCAGTTGCTTGGCAGAGAAGTGTACTCACGCGTTCAAATCTCCACGGAAGAAATCTCCAAGTACTATGAAGGGCACAAGCAGGAGTTTGACCGGCCAGAAGAGGTTCGAATTCGAGAAATTCTGATCTCCACGGAAAAAAAAGAACCCTCTGAGATTCCGGCGCTGGAGAAGAAGGCCCAGGAAGTTCTGCAGAAGGCGCGAAGCGGCGAAAAGTTTGACGAACTTGCCACCAAGAATTCGGATGGCAGCACTGCCAAAGAGGGCGGAGACTTGGGATTTTTCCCTCGCGGCCAGATGGTGAAAGAAATCGAGGATGCTGCCTTCAAACTCCGGCGGGGCCAGGTGAGTGACATCATCAAAACCAAATTTGGATTTGTCATCATCAAGGTTGAGGAGAAACACGAAGCGGGGATTCAGAAAATGGAAGTCGTGATGAACGACATTCGCGACCAACTCTTCGGCGCCAAGGCCCAGCCCGCCGTGGCAGAGTACCTGGTAAAATTGCGCAAGCAGAGTTTCATTGAAGTGAAGCCTGGGTATGTTGACAGCGGAGCAGTGGCTTCAGCCATAGGGGGTGAAACCAAGCAAGCCGCGCAGGCCCAGCAGTTGGAGCAGGGCAAGAAAGGTAAAAAAAAGTGAGCGGCATCGCAGAATCGCAAAAGGACACGTTTAACCAACCCCCGTCGATGCGACTCGACCTCTTTTTGAAGCTTTCGCGACTCATCGTACGACGCAGTCTGGCGCAAGAAGTCTGTGACCATGGTGGTATCACAGTGAACGGAATAACTGCCAAGAGCTCGCGTTTAGTCTGCCCAGGAGACCTCATCCAGTGGCGCCAACGCCACAAGGTCACGGCAGTGAGGGTGGCTCAGATTCCCAGGGTCCGACCCGGTAAAGCGGACGCGGCAGCTCTCTATGTATCCGTAAGAATCGAAGATGCCCAGCGACCCTCAGAATAAACCGGAGAGACCCGACAACGTTGTGGCGCTCCACCGCGCCGAGTTCGTTGCCTCAATCGATACGAAGCTCTCTGAAGCTCGCCGGTTCTTCAGCCTACGCGACTACGCCTCCTGTGCAGGGCTCGTTCAGGAGGTGCTCGCCGCCGATCCGCAAAACTCGAAAGCCAAAGCCCTGCTGGAACTTTCGTCGATCAAACTTTCGAAACGAAGGCTCTACAAGAAGATTGCAGATCCGGATCCTCCCGGTTCGCTCCCCGGCGCCGACTTTGGAGCCACTCTATCGACTCCCCCGCCCGCCACTGGTCCCACAGACCCACAGCGAGACTTGGAAAGTTCAAGGACCAACGCGGAGGCAGCCGAACCCATATCTTCTTCCGTGGTCATCGAACCGCCACCGCGCCCTCGTCTCCGCACGTCTACGGAATCCTCGCCCGGATTATCACAGGACTCCATGCGGGAAAGAACGATTTCGGCACTCGTTGACTTGCTGAAAAACAAGGAGAGTACGATTCAGGACTGGAAGGGAAGCTCTCAAGGAAGCACCCTTTCGCCGACGCCTACATCGCCTTCGGTGCCGCAACCCAAACCAGGAGCGCTCGCCGAGAAAGATGGGCAATCTACTCGGGTCCCAAGCGCGCGGTCCTCTCAGCCTGGATCGCCGGCTTTACCAGCATCCAAACATCCACGCCCCCCTGTTCTCAAGGCCAACCGCGACTTCCTTCCGGGCTCCCTGGATGACCTTTTCGAGACGCAGCCCAGACAGCCAGCAACGCCACCTCCGGTTGTTCCCATCAGCGTCATAACCCAGAAGGATGTCGCGACGACAGCGGCCCCGAACTCTTCACCGGACAAGTCAGCCGAGAAAACAAAGGTCCCGCAGGAAACGCATCCAGTTGCCCAGACGGCGAGCAGCAAGCTGCCGGAAGTCAGCCCAGCGCCTCCGCCGTTGGTTTCGCGACCCCCGGTCACAACGAAGGACACCCTGAAGAGTCCACCGGTCGCTCCACCAGCGGAGCGACGACCAGCTGAGCCGCAGTCTCCTCCGGTGCCCCATGTCGTCCAGCTTCCAGACATTCGCATCTTCGACCAGATTACCGAGCCTCGTCCGCTGGGCTTTCAAAAGGAAGTAGAGCGAAAGATAGAACAACGTTCCGATGAACTAAGGAACTCGGAGATCCAGGCTGGTGCTATTGCGCAGATCAAGAAGTACCTGTATCAAGAAGAGTACGACTTGTGCGCGCGCGATCTGGCGAGGATTCGAGACCTGTTTCCCCAAAACTCCGAAATTCAGTCATTCGTCGACAACACATCGAAGCGGTTGGTAGAGCTGCAACGTATCAAAAAGTTTGAAGTGCAGGCCCGAGATCTCATGGCCTCGGCGGTTGCGCTTTACCAGGAAGGAAAACGCGAAGAGGCATTGGTGGCGGTCCGCGAGATCCTGCGGGTCAACCCCAACCACGTGCAGGCCAGAGAGTTCGTCAGTTTCGTTGAGCGGCACCAGGGAAAGGACAGGAAGAAGCAACCAGCCGTACAGAAGATGCGGGCATGCCGGTCGTGTGGCAGTGAAGTCGACGCTGTCAGCCAATTCTGCTACCACTGCGGTAAGAAGCTTTAATGGAATGTTATTCTCGCGCTTGGTCTTTCACCTTGACCCTTTTCCCGTTTCATCCTTGTTCAATATCCCGAACTGAAATTATGGTTGTAGCGCCCTTCGACAACCGCCTCGAGACTCATGGTTAACCCAATGTTCTCGGGTTTGTTCAAGAGACGGTATACCGTTTGAGTCGGCTGATAGGCGTCGGGAATTCTGCCAAAAAAAATCAGCCTCCGCGGCGCCAGCAAACCTGCGGCTTCCGGAAGATCGGTATAACGAAGAACATTCAAGAAGATGGGTCCTTGCCTGTGAGAGGTTGGCGGCTCCAGCAGCACGACTTGAGCGATGGACTCATCGAAAATGGCCGCATACAGGCCCAACACTCCAGAAACACCTCGACCGACAAGCGTGATCCTTTGAGGGTCAGCATCCAGCTGCTGCTTCAGAGCTTCCACGGACCTCATGGCGTCCCACAGTCGCATGGAGTCTAGAGTCCGCCCCAGTTGCATGGCGTTGCGCAACACATCGCGCTGCGCGGTTCGGCGCCATGGGACTTCATCGACGCCTCGTGGAAACACAATGAGGACGAGACTCTCGTGGTTCAGCACTTGTACGAGGGTGCGACGAATGGATTCCTCGTCTTCGCCCTCGGAAGCGATATACACAACGGCAGGCAAACGCGACGACCCGCGACGTGCTCCGCTTCGAATCAGCCCGCGAACGCGGATGCCCGGCTCGGAGAGCAGTGTCCATTCGCGCAATCCTGCACTCTCCGTTCCCAATACCGGCGGTTCAAGTGTTGCAGCGTTCGGGAATGCACGAAACACACGCTTCCTCAGTTTCTCGATCAACGCCTGCCGGCGTTCCGCCCAGCCCGCAGCACTCTTGGGCCCCTCAGGTGGTGAGTTGGCAGTCAGCAGCTCGTGCACCCGAAAATTGAGCGCCTGAGGCGGCGGGCTTCCCGCAAAAACAGCCAGATTCTCTGGAGACTCCCGGTCCGTCGTCAGATCGATGGACCGTTCTGGCACCTGCATCAGGTAACGATCAAACCAACGGATGGCCTGTTCCCTCAGAAAGTCTGAATCCTGGTGCCCCGTATCCACCACCGTGTTCTTAAACTTTTCTCCAGATTCATAGGCCCGATAGAGCTCGCCAATCTTGGCTTCAAACTCTTCATATCCTGGAATCGGGAAAAGAGTGTCTCGCCTTCCGTGCATCATGTACACCGGACGAGGTGCGATCAACGCACCTTGGGTCATCAGGTCGTGCTGATAGGTGTTGATCGGGAACATGCAGTCGCAGTGCCCTTTCTGCGTGTTGGCCGCCACGTTCGCTGCATAGGTGCTGTTGCCCATCACTGGAACCACTACCTTCAGGCGCGAGTCCACTGCGGCGCTGAACCAACTCATCGCGGCTCCACCCGACCGGCCCGTGATTCCAAACCGCGATGCGTCAACTTCGGGTCGCGTCTCCAGATAGTCCAACGCACGAATCACATTCCACACTTCCACTCCGGCCGGTGTGTAGCCGAGCGCATACCATTCGGGCATCTCCAGGTTGTACACCCCATGATGCAAGGCAAAAGTTTCTGCAATCTGGATGGGGTCAATGATCAGGCAGGCATAACCGTGTTTGGCGAACGTAATCGCATGATGTTGGTACATCACCTTGCTGCCCTGCGGGGATACGGCATGGCCACAAACGTAGATGACAGCCGGAACCCTTTTTGATCGCTTCTTCGGAAGGTAGAGATTCGCGGTGGCAAAAACCTTGGGCAGGCTCTCGAAGGCCAATTTCTCGATCCTATACCCGGGCTTGTCAATCACACCAGTGATTCGTGCATTCAGTGGTGATCTCTGTGGTAGTGGTTCCAAGCCAAGCATGTCCAGCAACTCCAGCCGTCGCTGCTCCTTAACTTTCTCCCAGGACGCAACGCTCTGAAACTCGACTGCTGCATCGTTGGTGAGCTGGCGCGCGACGGCTACCAAATAGCGATTCACCATCTCGCGGCTGGCTAGCATGCGCTGCCAGGGAAGGCTCTCAGATTGGGCTCGCGAAATTACTGGGGCACAGAAGAGACCGAGACAAAGCAGCATGATGGACTTCGCAAAGAATCTCGTGTGCAACGTTTTAATCCTCGCTAGACAATGCTTTACCAGATAAGTTTAAAGTTCAGTCTTTAGGCTGCTTCCCAGGACAAGCTGAAGCTTGAACTCTAAACGCGTTTGGCGGGCTGGCAACGCGGGCAGAAATGTGTGCCCCGTTGGCTGACGACTATTCGCATGATGGGGGTTCGGCAGCGACGACACTTTTCCCCCTCGCGGCCATAGACACGCAACGTTTGCTGGTTTGTCCCGGCCTCTCCGTCGGCATTGAAATAATTCTGGAAGCTGGTTCCCCCGTGCTTTAGGCCGCGCCGCAAAACCTTGGGGATGGCCCGAAAGAGCCGATGTTTCTCCGCAGCCGACAGGGAATGGGCCCGTCGCTCAGGATGGATGCCGGCCTCAAACAACGCTTCGTCAGCATAGATGTTACCCACTCCGGCTACAAAGGTTTGGTTCAGCAACAGCGACTTGATCCGAAGGTTCCGGTTTCGGAAGCGCTCCAGGAACTTTGAGCGTGTATAGCTCTTGTCAAATGGCTCCAGCCCGAGCTGCCAGAACTCGCGTGCCTCGTGGAAGGCTTCGCTCCGGTACAAGCGCCATTTGCCGAACTGCCGAATGTCCCTATAGTGCATAGCGTTGCCATCCGCGAAATAGAAGCTCACGTGCGTATGCTTGTCCACGGCGTGCTGGCGAGCTTGCTGCAGACCCGTGATGGTGACAAAGAAACTCTCATCGTTTTTCTGGGACTTGTCCCAATAGGTGAGCTGGCCAGACATGCCCAGATGCACAAGCAACCGCAGGTCGTCGAACTTGAAAAGGAGAAATTTCCCGCGACGTTGGATGTCGCGAATCACCTGTCCGCCAAGCGCCGCGACCATTTCATGTGGTTGCGGGCGCAGAATAATACGCTCGCAACGAATTTCTACTTGTTCGATGCGCTTGTTGCAAACGCGCCCAAGCAGACCTAGACGAATCGTTTCGACTTCAGGCAACTCTGGCATAAATGAAATAGGGTCTCATTTCAATGTTTCGGACTGGATTGTGCGACACAGTCGGCTCCTGTGCAACTCGACTACCGAGATACTGATACCTGCCAAGGGTAGGTTCCAGCCGTCGTACGCCTGGACTATACTCTCCTTCACAGCTATGCCAGAATACTCGGCGCTATGAAACTGCTTCTTTCCTATCTCAAACAATATTGGAAGCTGGTTGTTTTGGCACTCTTCCTGGCAGCCATCAACCAGATTTTCTCGCTCCTGGACCCGTTCATTTTTCGGCACGTTATCGACGAGTACGCTACTCGTTATCGGGAGTATACGACCGCGCAGTTCTTCAAAGGCGTGAGCCTATTGCTTGCCGCAGCCATTGGCGTCGCCTTTGTGTCGCGCGTCGCGAAGAATTTTCAGGACTATTTCATCAACGTCATCGTGCAGAGGATGGGCGCTCAGATATACAGCGACGGCCTCCGGCACTCGCTGGAACTGCCTTACAGCGTCTTCGAGGATCAGCGCAGTGGCGAAACGCTCGGCAAGCTGCAAAAGGTTCGTACCGACGTCGAGAAGCTGACTGTCGCCTCAATCAATATCGTCTTCACCTCCCTGGTTGGTGTGTTGTGGGTGATGGGGTACGCCCTCACCGTTCATTGGGTGATTGCGTTGGTCTATTTCACGACGGTCCCAGTGCTGGGCTTCTTGAGTTCGGTGTTGAGCCGTAAGATCAAACAAATCCAAAAGATTATTGTCGCTGAAACCACGGCTTTGGCAGGTGCCACCACGGAGTCGCTGCGGAACATCGAGCTCGTGAAGAGCCTCGGGCTGGCCCAACAGGAAATTGAGCGCCTGAACAAGACGACAGGAAAGATTCTGGAACTGGAGCTGAAAAAGGTGCGCTATTTGCGCAGCCTCAGCTTTGTCCAGGGGACCTCGGTCAATTTCTTGCGAAACAGCATTCTCTTCCTGATGCTCTATTTGATCTTTGCGCAGGAGATCACGGTAGGGCAGTTCTTCGCTTTGTGGATCTATTCATTTTTCATTTTTGGACCTTTGCAGGAGTTGGGCAGCGTCATCAACACGTATCGCGAAGCAGAAGTTTCATTGAACAATTTCGAACAAATTCTGAAGACACCCAGAGAACCCAAGCCTGCCAATCCCGTACCGCTGGCCGAGCTTCATCAGTTGGAATTCTCGGAAGTGAGTTTCCAGTATCGCTCGGCGGCGACGCTCGCGCTCAGGGGAATCTCGTTCAATGTTGAACGGGGCGAAACGATCGCATTTGTCGGGCCTTCGGGCTCCGGTAAGACGACGCTCGTGAAGTTGCTGGTGGGACTGTACACTCCGCAGGAAGGTGAAATTCTTTACGACGGTATTCCCATGACTCAAGTCGACCTCGATCGTCTGCGCGAGCGCATCGGCTTTGTCACGCAGGACACGCAACTGTTTTCCGGGTCTATTCGCGAAAACTTGCTGTTTGTGAATCCGAAGGCTTCCGACGCCGATTGCCTGGATGTCTTGCAGAAGGCGGCTTGCCAGAGCCTGCTCGAACGAGCTGACAAGGGGCTCGACACTGTCATCGGCGAAGGAGGCGTGAAGGTTTCCGGTGGGGAGAAGCAGCGACTGTCAATCGCGCGCGCGTTGCTGCGGCAACCCAGTCTGTTGGTGTTCGACGAGGCAACTTCTTCGCTCGATTCGCTGACGGAAGAGGAAATCAGCGAAACCGTTCGCGAGATTTCCATGCGAGGCGACTTGATTACAATTCTGATCGCCCACCGATTGTCCACAGTGCTGCATGCGGATCGGATCTTGGTTCTCGAAAAAGGTCAAATTGTGGAATCAGGACGGCACGAAGACCTGCTGGATCTCAAAGGCCTCTACTACGCAATGTGGCGCCAGCAGATTGGTGAACGAGAAACCGCGTCCACCATTGTCATGCGACAAAAAGCTCCGGTCTGAGCAGCGTTCCGGGCAAGAAGTGACAAGCCGGCTCCTTCCTTTGAGCATTCCTTGAAAGCGAGGCCAATGAAACCGCGTCTCATTGTAGCTGTTCTGGTGGGTAGTCTGCTGATTCCTCGACCACTACCGGCCTGGGGCCTAGACGTCCATCGCCTCGTCACCGCTGGCGCCATTGATGTGCTTCCAACCAATCTCCGGCCCTTTTACGAAAGGCATCGAAGTTTCATCGTCGAGCATTCTGTCGATCCGGATCTGTGGCGCAATGTTGGATTCACCGAAGAGCCGCCTCGTCACTATCTCGATCTGGATTCCTATGGGGTGTATCCGTTCAGAGAGCTGCCACGGGACCGCCAAGCGGCGACTGAGAAATTTGGGCGAGAAAAGATCGAGCAGGAGGGCCAGTTGCCTTGGAGAGTCGATGAGGTATACGGAAGGCTCGCGCAGGCGTTCCAGCAACAGAAAGTGGGCAGCCACCCTTACTCGTTGGACGACATCAAGTTCTTCTCGGCCGTCATTTCGCACTATGTCAGCGATGGACACGTTCCGTTTCATGCAGCCAAGAACTATGACGGCCAACTTACGAATCAGCATGGCATTCATTCGCGATTAGAGACAGAAGCAGTGCTGCGCTACCAGGCGCGGCTAACGATTCGGCCTGCTCCTCTGGTTCCCGTGTCGAACGTGATTGATTTTATGTTCGATGCATTGCTGAAAAGCTTTACTTTTGTCGACCCCATTCTCAACGCTGATCGCGAAGCGGTGCGTGGCCGCGAAGAATACGACGACAGCTACTTCGACCAGTTCTTCGAACACGTGCGCCCTATCTTGGAGCGCCGTCTGAACGACTCGATGACGGCTGTGGCCTCGATGATTGTCAGCGCATGGGAAAAGGGGGGCAAGCCCGATCTGCCTCTCGAAGTGAAGCGGGCACCCAAGAAAGTGAAGCGCGACCGACCGTGAAGCGGCGAGCCGAAGAAGCATCTGGCTCTGTCCCGCCCTGCCCCACTCCTACGTCTTAGCGAGGAGAACTTTGTCAAGTCTCGGAAGCCGGTCGTCACTAATTCCGTAGTCTTCAAGTGTGAGTGGAACTGAAGAGGGAGCAGATTGAGTAACTAACTTAATAGGTTTCGGTCGGCTGGTATTCTGAAAAAAGGAATCTGAGTGAGTTAGAACAGAACTGAAATTCGGCGCCCCTTGTCGCAAAATGCTCGGTTCCAATGATGGGGAGTGAAAACCGGTGAGAGGCTAAGCCCCAACCCGAAATTTCCTGAGTCGCTCAACAACGGACTGGGGAGCTTCCACCTCAATCAAGACCTGGTCATCAATATATGACCGTTCGATGAGACGGCCACAGGAGTACAACCTGGACAGCAGGTCTCCATTCGTTTGCTTGAACAGAAACCTGGCTCTGATAACGGGGTCGCCCGAGAGGAGTTCGTCAATTTTGCACAGGAGAATGTCGAGGCCCACACCCTGAGCCGCAGAAATGCTGAGTGAGTTTGCTTGGGAGAAGAGGCCTGCGCCGGGGTTAGACAAATCAATCTTGTTGTAAACCTCGAGCGTGGGTTTCGACGAGACCTTCAGCTCTTCCAGAATCCGAAGGACGGCCTCCCGCTGTTGCTGCCTGTGCGGGCTGGACACGTCAATGACGTGCAGCAGCAGATCTGCCTGAGTCACTTCTTCGAGTGTGGCACGAAAAGCGGAGACCAGAGTTGTCGGCAGCTTGTGGATGAACCCGACCGTGTCCGAAAGAATCACTTCACGATTGGACGGTAGTTTGATGCGGCGCAGGAGTGGATCGAGTGTCGCGAAGAGCTGGTCGGATGCGAAGGCTTCCGCGCGCGTCAGCGCGTTGAATAGCGTGGACTTTCCTGCGTTGGTGTACCCTACAAGGGAAACTGTCGGCACCGGAATCGAATGGCGATGGGCACGATGCAGACTACGGTGCGAACGAACGCGCTCCAGATCTTCCTTGATCTTGTGAATCCGCTTGTGAATCTTACGTTGGTCACTTTCGAGCTTCGTCTCTCCCGGCCCCCGTGTTCCGATGCCGCCTCCCAGCCTTGAGAGCTCCACACCCCGTCCAGCCAGACGGGGCAGCATGTAGTTGAGCTGAGCCAACTCGACCTGAAGCTTTCCTTCGCGGGTGCGTGCGCGGCTCGCAAAAATGTCGAGGATCAGCTGGGTCCGGTCGATGACCCTGCAACCAATCTTTCGCTCAATGTTCCGCTGCTGTGCCGGCGAGAGGTTCTCATCGAAAATCACCACTTCAGCTTGGAGTTCTTGCGACAGTTCTTCCAGCTCGCGCAGCTTCCCAGAGCCTATCAAATAGGCGGAATCGTATTGCTCACGCTCCTGGATAAGTCGCTCGACGACGACTCCGCCCGCGGATGCAGTCAACGATGCCAGTTCGTCCAATGACTCTTCCAGGCTGAGTGGAGACTGTGTAGCGGAGGTCTTAGGGGGGTTCTTGAGGGCACAACCGACGAGCACTGCTTTTTCCCGGCGGGAGTTTGCAACATCCATAGTCAACCGGCAGTCTCTACCGAGGCACTGACAGGCGCGCTGGCAGCGGCACTGAAAGAGCGTCCGGCAGCGACGGTTGAGATTGCGTGCTTGAATATCAACTGATCCTGGTTGTTGGATTCCAGAATCACCGAGTACTTGTCAAAGCTCTTGATTCGGCCGGTCAGCTTCACTCCGCTCATCAAGTAAATAGTGGTCACCGTCTTGTCCCGCCGTGCGTTGTTGAGAAAAACATCTTGAATGTTCTGAACCGGTTTTTCCATGGTCTTATCTCCAAAGGGTAAGCGGTCGACGCTTGAAGCTAACGATCGTTATTGTAATGGTGTCCACGCACGATTCGCAAAGTGAAAGTTTGTCGCGGAGCAACCCAGCGGGATCGATGGCTGGATTTTACACCTCTGCTCGGCGCTCAAAACTCCAAGGTTAGGCCGGTTCTTGCCAGTCCATTGAAGCGGCACTCTTACGTGCGCTGTAAGCAAGAAAGGCGGAGGTGGAGAGGCTGAAGAAGGCGAAGATCATCACGTAGAGAGGGCGCTCCGCCCAAGCAATGCGCGGCAGGCCGGAGAGTTGCACCGTCAACGCGCCCATGAACAACAACAGAAAACACCAGCCGACTGAGAGTCCGTTTAGGGTGTGCCGGCCTGTCGAATAGCCAGCCACGACGGCAAGAAAACAAACGAAGACTGCAATCGTCAGGCACTCCTGGCGCACTTGCGAAGAGACGGGCAGCACCGCCCGCCACTTTTCCAGCAAGGGAATGAGAACGGTCAGAAAGCTGGTCACGGCCTTGCAAAGTTCATAGTAGGGGTGGATGGCTTTAGGCAGCATGCTTAGTTATCCATGGCATTGCTTACAGGCCGTCTCGCGGGTCATCTTCAGATGAAACTTCTCCGTGGACCCGTGAGGATTGTGGCAGAGCACACATTCAGCGAGGACTTCATCGTTGTGGGCGTGACCGGCTGCAAAAGTGCTTTGCTCGTGACAGGTAAAGCATGTCTCTGCAACGGTGATCTTCTTGAAGGCTCCTGGCTCCTTGCTTGCGTGGCAGCTCTGGCATTCTGTCTGAGGAGGATGGGCCCTGTAAGCCTTCCACTCTGGCGGCACCACGGTGTTCGTGGAGGTTCTGACAACGAATCGAATTCTCTGATCGGTGTCGCCGTTCTTCCAAATCAGCTCGTGCCTTCCGACTGGGATTCGAAGAGAAAGAGCCTGCCGCATGGCCTCTGTCGGTCGTTCTTTGAGGAATTTACCGTCCAACCAGAGTTCGCCGGGGCAAGCGATTACCTGCACTTCTTCTGTCTCAAGAACAGCTTGGTCGGTCGGACGCAGAATACCGGCCTTTTCGGGAGTCCTCGTGAGGGTGATCGCCTCAGTGAAAACAACGAACAGAAGGACAAGAGGCCATCTTGCTGTAGCAGGCTTGATCATCAGTCTTGAGCAGAAGATCCGGCTTGGCCATTTGTGCGCTGCCTCGGTCTCCAATGACTTCGGCTTCTTGTTGCCGATTCTTTAGGAACCCTTGACAACGACCAGCTTCAGAAAACGTCGCTTACCAACTTTCAGGATAAAAGTGCCAGGCTGAGCGAGATCAAGATCTGCTTTGACGTTCGAAACCTTCTGGTCATTCAAGCTGATCGCTTCCTGTTCGATGAGGCGGGTTGCCTCGCCGACTGAACTGGCGAGGCCGAGTTGAGCGATGATCTTTGAAAGACGCACTCTCTCGGGGCGCGCTTCCAGTTGCTTTTCCTCGATGTTGTCGGGCACAAGTCCCAAATGAAAGATTCGGTTGAATTCTTCTTCTGCCTCACTCGCTGCTCGCTCTGAGTGGAAGTCCCTGATAATCAGTTTTGCCAACTCTGCCTTCGCTTCCTTCGGATGCCTCCTACCGTTTGAGACATCTTGGCGCAACGCTTCAATTTTGGAAACGGGCCAATCCGTACAAAGTTCGTAATAGCGATACATCATCGCATCGGGGATTGACATCACCTTCCCGAACATCTCCTTGGCAACTTCCTTAATGCCAATGTAATTGTTCAGTGACTTGGACATCTTCTGAACGCCATCCAATCCTTCAAGGATCGGCATCGTTAGGACAATCTGTGGTTCCTGGCCGTACTCTTTTTGCAGCTCCCGTCCCACCAGCAGGTTGAACTTTTGATCGGTGCCACCCAACTCCACGTCCGCTTCCAGAGCCACAGAATCGTAGCCCTGTACGAGCGGGTACAGCATTTCGTGAATTGAGATGGGCTGGTTGTTTTTGAGGCGGTTCGCGAAGTCGTCCCTCTCCAGCATCCGCGCCACGGTGTAGCGGGAAGCCAGCCGGACGAAGTCTTCCGTGGTCATCGCAGACATCCAGCGACTGTTGAAATCAAGAACCGTTTTTTCGGAATCCAGGATCTTGAACACTTGTTGCTTGTAGGTCTCGGCATTTGTAAGCACTTCATCTTTGCTGAGCTGTTTGCGCGTGACATTGCGTCCGCTAGGATCGCCGATCAGGCTCGTAAAATCGCCAATCATGAAAATCACCGTGTGGCCCAGATCCTGAAAATGCTTCAACTTTCGAAGGAGCACCGTGTGACCAAGGTGCAGATCGGGTGCTGTCGGATCAAAACCCGCTTTCACTCGCAGCGGTTTGCCCGTCGCGGCAGCTTTCGTGAGTTTCGATTTGAGTTCCTCCTCGCGAATGATCTCGACGGCGCCTTTCTTGAGGTACTCAAACTGCTCTTCAATGGTCAAGGTGGAAGACATCAGAATGACTTATAGCGAGGTATGGAGGGCGCGGCGACCGTTGATGCGAATCTGCCCGTCAAGTACATATTGGATTGCTTCGGGATAAATTTGGTGCTCCTGTGCGAGAATCCTGGTTGAAAGAGACTCTTCAGTGTCTCCATCCAGAACGGGCACCACAGCCTGCAAGACAATGGGTCCGGAGTCGAGGCCTTCGTCCACGAAGTGCACGGTGCACCCCGAGACCTTCACACCATACTCCAGGGCTTGGCGTTGGGCATCCAGCCCCGGAAAGGCGGGCAAGAGTGATGGATGAATATTCAGAATGCGATTGCGAAACGCCTGTATGAAAGAAGCGCTGAGAAGACGCCTGAAGCCTGCCAGGCAAACCAGATCAACTCGTTTCTCCTCCAGAACGTGAATCACTTGACGATCGAACGCTTCCCGGCTCAAACCCTTCGAGTTGGCAGAGAAAACATTAAGTCCGCGATCACGCGCGCGTTGCAGGCCGGGCGCTGATTCCACGTTGCTGACAACGACAGCAATTTCCGCGCTGAGCTTGCCGTCGTCGATCTGCCTCGCGATGGCTTCAAAATTCGAACCTCGGCCCGAAAGGAGGATACCGATCCGTTTCATGGTTCGTAAATCACTCGCCGCTTGCCGGATCGAATTTCACCGATGACATAGACCGGCTGTTTTCGACTCTTGAAGTAGGCCTGAATCTTCGCCACGCGCCGGGAAGAAACGATGACAGTCATGCCAATGCCCATGTTAAACGTCCGCAGCATCTCCAACTCGTCAATCCGCCCCATTTTCTGGAGAATGCCGAAGATCGGCTGTCCGGGCCAACTGCCAACACGGATAATGGCAGCACAGCCAACGGGCAGGATGCGAGGAATGTTCTCGGTCAAGCCTCCTCCAGTGATGTGGGCCATGCCTTTAATCCATTGTCGCTCCACGAGCGGCTTGAGGACGGGCAGGTAGTTGAGGTGCGGGGCTAGCAGGGTTTCGCCAATAGGCTTCTTGAGACCGGGCAGGCGGGTTTCCGTGTTGTATCCCGATCTTTCCAGCAGCAGCTTCCGAGCCAGGGAATAGCCGTTCGTATGCAAGCCAGCGGAGGGCAATCCGAACACGACATCACCCGGCCGGATGCTGCTGCCATCGACGATCCTGGCCTTGTCGACGACACCCACGATAAAGCCGGCTAGATCGTACTCCCCAACTTTGTAGAAGCCAGGCATCTCCGCGGTTTCGCCGCCAAGAAGGGCACAACCCGCCTCACGGCATCCCGCTGCAACGCCTTCGACCACTTTGGCAATGATGTCGGGAACCATTCTGCCGGTAGCAATGTAGTCCATGAAAAACAACGGCGTCGCACCCTGCACGAGGATGTCGTTGACGCAGTGAGAAACCAGATCACGTCCCACGGTATGGTGAATGCCGGTAACAAAGGCGACTTTCAGTTTGGTTCCAACTCCGTCCACGCTGGAGACCAGAACGGGATTCGATGATTTACCACGGCTGAGAGAAAATAAACCTCCAAATCCGCCGATTTCCGTCAGCACACTCGGGGTGAAGGTGCGCCGCGCGAGCGCTTTGATTCTCTTCTTGGCGAGATTCGCCCGGTCGATATCTACACCGGCGTCACGATAGCTGGAAACGAGTTGCGGCATGTTCGGCTGTCAGTTCCTCGAGAACAAGATCTCCAATGAAGATAGGGCGTGACGTCTTCAGCACGCCGGGCCGATGGGGTTTTAGGATCGAGCGGCAGGCCATCAGGACAGCCTACTATTCCCACCAGACCTTACCGGGGCACTGGATCGCCAATCTGCACCAAGGCACTGGCAGGAAATTCGACGGGATAGTTTCCGGTGTAGCAGGCGGTGCAAAAGTGAGGCTGCTTATCCGAATCGCCGCAGGCGCGCAACATCCCCTCGTGACTGAGGTAGCCCAGCGAGTCTGCTTCGATGTACTTGCAGGTTTCCTCAACGGAGTGGCTGGCGGCAATCAGTTCCCGCTTGTTGGGCGTGTCCACACCGTAATAGCAGGGCGAGATCGTGGGAGGACAACTGATGCGCATATGGACCTCGGTGGCGCCAGCCGCCCGTACCATCTTGACGATCTTCCGGCTGGTTGTTCCACGAACGATCGAATCGTCCACCAGTACCACTCGTTTCCCGCGCAAGAGATCTTCGACCGGATTTAGCTTTATTCTGACGCCAAAGTGCCGGATGGCCTGTTTGGGCTCGATAAAGGTTCGGCCCACATAGTGGTTGCGAATCAAGCCAAACTCGAACTGGAGGCCACTTTCCCGCGAAAAACCGAGGGCGGCAGCGACCCCGGAATCGGGCACCGGCACCACGATGTCAGCCTCAACAGGCTGTTCCTGCGCCAAGTGCTTGCCCAGCAGATAACGGCTCTGATACACCGAACGGCCAAAGATCTGACTGTCGGGTCGCGAGAAATAGACATGTTCAAAAATGCAGAACGAAGGTGGTGCAGGCGGAAGCATCTTGCGAGATTCAACACCGTTTTCGGAAAGGATCAGCATCTCGCCTGGTTGCACTTCACGTTCGAAATCCGCATCGATGAGATCGAAGGCGCAGGTTTCTGAACCCACGACCGGCGAACCATCCAACCATCCAAAACAGAGCGGCCGGAATCCGCGCGGATCGCGCACAACGATCATCTTCTCTTCAGTCAGAATGATCAGAGAGTAGGCGCCTGTTACTTGCAGCAACGCTTCCTGAATGGCTTCCTCAATGGTGGGCTTGTGCGACCGGGCGATGAGGTGCAGAATGACTTCACTGTCGCTCGTTGACCAGAAAATCGAACCCTCCGCTTCAAGCATGCTGCGAATCTCGTCGGCATTCACGAGGTTCCCATTGTGACAAAGCGCTAGGTCGCCTTTGCTGCATTTCACCTGAATCGGTTGAGCGTTCTTGACAGAGCTGTCGCCCGCAGTCGAATAGCGCGTATGGCCGATGGCCACGTCGCCTTTCAACTCTTCAAGATTGGCTTCGGTGAAAATGTCAGCCACGTGTCCCATGCCTTTGCAGGTGTGGAGCTCACGGCGGTCCGAGGAAACAATGCCAGCGCTCTCCTGCCCGCGATGCTGCAGGGCATAGAGCCCCAGGTAAGTAATTCTTGCGGCATCGGCGTGTTTGTAAACCCCGAAGATGCCGCATTCCTCATGAAATTTGTCATCCATAGTTGGTTCCAAGATACCCAGCGTTGTGCGCCTTAATGCTAGCGCTGGAAGTATTGTCCCAGCGAATGCCTCCAAATGCTTTCTAATTCGGCCACGGCTTCGTCGATCAGAATGGAACTTCCATCCTGGATCGTGAGCCGGTCGCCACCCGTAGTTCCCAAACGCAGCAATCCGACTCCATGTCCTGCCGCAATCTTCTGAAGCGCCCCCCAGTGAGTTTCATCCACGGTTACTATAATTCGAGACTGATATTCTCCAAACAATACTCCAGCGGGAAAATCTGCTGCACCCAAGTCAATATGAGCCCCCCGTTCTGCCCCTTGGAAATTTGAGAAGCTCATTTCCGCCAGGGCCACAGCAAGCCCACCATCGGAACAATCGTGAGCGGCGCGAACTAGCCCATTCTGGATCCCCTCCAGGCAAGCACGTTGCACGCGCTGCTCCTGCTCCAGGTCGAGGGGTGGACAGGGTAGACGATTGGCCCACAGAGTGTAGGCATCCCCAAGGCTGCGGAACTCTCGTTCAACTTCACTGAAAGATTGTTCGAGCCCGGCCTGATACTCACCGCTCGGCGCTGTCAGCTGCCCAAGCAGCGCAACAACTTGGCCATCGCCTGTGAACCAGGATCCTGTTACGTGAGTGATGGGTTCGATCAAACCCACAATTCCGATAACAGGCGTTGGATAGATGCCCTCACCCAGAGTCTCGTTGTAGAGGCTCACGTTGCCGCCTGTCACAGGCGTTTCGAACACCCGGCACGCTTCGGCCATGCCGTCAATCACTTCACTGAATTGCCACATGATTTCGGGCTTTTGCGGATTACCAAAATTGAGGCAGTTGGTTGCAGCCAGCGGCAGCGCTCCAACACAAACCAGGTTCCGGCAACATTCGGCTACGGCAATCTGCGCACCACGCTTGGGATCCCGTCGACAATAGCGACCATTGCCATCGAGACTCATCGCCAACGCTTTCTCGGTTCCCTTGATGCGAATCACGGCTGCGTCACCGCCAGGCAGTTGCACGGTGTTGGTCCGCACCATGTGGTCGTACTGCTGATAGACCCATTCCTTGGAGGCCAGATTCGGAGAGGATAGAAACTTTCGAAGTGCCGGACCGCAAGCCAGTCGGAGAGAACGAGACTTGGGGCTCGGGGCGCTGGAGACGGGCGTGGGTTTCCGTAGTGGTCGTTGGTATATCGGTGCCTCGTCCGTCAACGCAGCATTCGGTATCTCGGCAACTACCACGCCGTGGTCTTTGACGCGGAGCAAACCATCAGCCGTGACCTGGCCAACTGTGACTGCATCAATCTCCCACTTGCGGAAAACCTGGAACACTTCTTCCTCTCGACCCTTTTCCGCGACCAACAGCATCCGCTCCTGGGACTCGCTCAGCATGATCTCGTAAGGCGTCATGCCGGACTCACGCTGTGGCACATACTTCAAGTCAATCTCGATTCCCGTTCCCGCCCGCCCTCCCATTTCACAGGTGGAACAAGTGAGTCCGGCGGCTCCCATATCCTGAATACCGACGATCGCGCGGGTTTTCATAGCTTCGAGACAAGCTTCCAGCAATAGCTTCTCGAGAAACGGATCGCCAACTTGGACGTTGGGTCGCTTGCTCTCCGATTCTTCGTCAAACTCAGCTGACGCCATCGTGGCACCATGAATGCCGTCACGTCCCGTTTTTGAGCCGACATAAATCACTGGATTGCCGACCCCTGTGGCTTTGCCGTAGAAGATCTGATCCTTCTTGAAGATGCCCAACGCAAAGGCATTCACCAGCGGGTTGCCAGAGTATGACTCTTCAAAAACTACCTCTCCGCCAATAGTAGGAACTCCGAAACAATTGCCGTAGCCGGCGATCCCAGCGACCACGCCTTCCATGATGCTGCGATTCTTGACCTGCTCCAACGGCCCAAACCGCAGGGAGTTCATAGCCGCAATCGGGCGTGCTCCCATCGTGAATATGTCGCGCAAGATGCCGCCGACGCCAGTGGCGGCTCCTTGATAAGGCTCGATAAAGCTGGGGTGGTTGTGCGATTCAATCTTGAAGGCGATTGCATAATCTCCACCAATGTCGATGATTCCGGCATTTTCACCGGGTCCCTGAAGAACCCGCGCTCCGGTTGTCGGCAGTCGCTTCAAATGTACCTTCGAACTCTTGTAGCTGCAATGCTCGCTCCACATCACGCTGAAGATGCCCAGTTCAGTCAGGTTGGGTTGTCGGCCCAAAACCCGAACGATCCGCTGGTACTCTTCATCTGTAACGTTATGGCGGGCGAGAACTTCAGGCGTAATTTCGATTTCTGTGATCATGATCTAC
>Ga0075418_10000486_pt1 | contig 42084 bp, 44 predicted proteins | sample SoiMetdeltSBSDD2_FD_81776 | JGI IMG/M metagenome (GOLD analysis project Ga0075418, IMG submission 81776) | Bulk soil microbial communities from a Populus tree surrounding site in Tennessee, USA - Soil MetaG P. deltoides SBSDD2 | ecosystem: Environmental > Terrestrial > Soil > Tree plantation...
CGCGGCGAGCGGACCACGATCCAGTGTCGCGTCGAGACCATGGGACGAAAGCGCGACTTTTTCGGCTTCAATCGGGCCAAGCACGCGGTCGTCGAGGCGGCAATTCTGGCGACGCGGATCGGGATCGTCCCTGCGGAGGAAATCACCGCCGATTTCCGGCGGCTGGCGGTCATCGTCGACAAGACGGCCGGACTCCAGGAAAGGCGGGCCTTCGACTTTCTCCAGCGTTATATTGAAGCGAAGCTTTCGCAGCCGCGAAGTTAGTCCCACAGCTCCCAGCGACACATCCTTCTGCGAACAATGCCGTCCACGGTCGTCGTCCACGCTCCCAGCCGACTGCACTTCGGCCTGCTTGCTTTGGCGAGCCAATCCGGGCGGCAATTTGGCGGCGTGGGGGCGATGGTTGACCAGCCCGGACTGCGCTTGCGAATCAGCGCGGAGTCAACCTGGCGCACTGCCGGTCCTCTGGCTCCGCGCCTCGAGGCCGCCGCCGAACGCTGGTGTCGGTTCCACGATCGCGAAAGGCCCTGCTGCAGCGTCGTCGTGGAAAAAGCGCCGCCTCAGCACGTCGGGCTGGGCGTGGGTACTCAGCTTGCCTTGAGCGTCGCCGCCGGCCTGTCCTCCTTTTGCGGGCTGCCGGCGGGTACGCCGCCGGAGTTGGCGATCAGCGTGGGCCGTGGCTTGCGATCGGCGGTGGGAACATACGGTTTTGCGATGGGTGGTCTCATCGTCGAACGAGGCAAGCTCCCTGGCGAATTGATTTCTCCACTGGATACAAGGCTCGACTTGCCCCCAGTATGGCGCTTTGTGCTCGTGCGGCCACTCGATGCGCGCGGTCTGTCCGGCGAAATGGAAAAGTCGGCGCTGGATGAAACGCCCGTGCCAGTCAACATCAGCGAGGAATTGATCGCCGAAGTCCGCGAACAACTCGTCCCGGCGGCAGCCACAGCCGACTTTGGCGCGTTTGCCGCAAGCCTGCACCGCTATTGCCGCCAGGCCGGAGCGTTTTATGTCCGACAGCAAGGTGGAATATACAATGGCCCTGTCCTGACGGCGCTTGTGGATCGGATTCAGTCCTGGGGACACGTAGGCGTGGGACAATCTTCCTGGGGACCCACGCTCTTCGTCGCTCAACCCGATGCGCAATCGGCTCGCTCGCTTGCCGAGCGACTTTGGCAGGAGTGGGACGGCCCGAAATTGGACGCGATCGTTGCCGAGCCCAACAATAGCGGCGCGAAAGTGGAAATTGCCGAGCCGAATTCGGCCGCGATCCGCTGAACTGCTAGCCCCAGGCTACCGTAGAACGCTCATGCGTCGTCACCAATTATCGCGTCGCAAGCTAATGCGTATGACAGCGCTCGCCGGGGGCGCGGCGTTACTGGCCGGCGCCGGCTGCGAGAATTCTGCTGCCAAGAAAACAACGACCGCGCTGCCGCCCGCCCAAAAGGTGAAACTCCGCGTGCTCGTCGTAGACGATCCCGAGCTGGGCCAGGCGATCGAGCGGGACGTGCGCTCCCGCACGGAAGACGACGTCGAAGTTGCCCCGGTAACGCTGGACAACGTCGTTGGCGCCAGCCGTCTGCCAGCAGATGTGGTCGTTTTTCCCACCTGGTTACTTGGTGATTTCGTTGAAAGAGGTCTGATCCGAGCGCCGAGCGACTCGCTGCTGGAAAGCGACTCCATCGCCAAGCGGGATATACTGCCGCTGACGCGGCTGTATGAGATGACTTGGGGGGGCAAGGTCTACGCATTGCCTCTGGCCTCGTCGCAACTGGTTCTGATCTACCGGCCGGACCTGTTTGAAAAACTGAAGCTGTCCGTACCGGCCAGTTGGGACGATTATCGCGCGGCGGCCGAGAAGCTGTCCGATCGCGCGCTGCTCGATGCCGGCAGCGCATTGCAAGACCCATGGCGCGCGACGGTCGAACCGACGGGCGCAGGTTACGGAGGATCTCTGCTGCTGGCTCGCGCCGCCGCCTATGCCAGCCATCGGGACCAGGCTTCGCCGCTGTTCGATCTGGCCCAGCTCGAACCGCTGATCGATCGTCCTCCATTCGTCCGCGCGCTGTCGGAACTGGCCGCCAGCGCGAAATCCGGCGGTCAGACGGCGATTGATTCACCGGCCGCCGCTTTTCATGAAATCCTCGCAGGACGCTGCGGCATGGCGCTGGCCTGGCCGAGCGGCGACGGACCGGCGTCCGAAGGTGATCTGCCGCCACTCGCCTTTGCCGAACTTCCGGGATCGCAAGCGGTATACAATTTCGGCCAGCAGCGGTGGGAGGAACGTCGCGCGGAGGAAGACGGACACGTGCCACTGGCAGGCATGGCAGGGTGGCTAGCCGCCGTAACGACGAGCACCAGCCAGGGAGCAGAGGCCGAAGATCTGGCAGGGTGGCTCTGCGGTGCGAAAGTCAGCAGCCGTATTGCCAGCCGGAGTCGTCATGGCACGCTGTTTCGCGCCGCCCACAAATCGGAGCTTAAACTCTGGGCGAAGGGGCTGCCGGGTGCTGCGGCGGAGCAATATTTCGACGTCGTTCGTCAAACGCAGTCGCGCGCTCAGCACCTCACGAGCGTCCGCCTGCCCGGTAGTGCTCGCTACCTGGCGGCGCTCGATCGGGCCGTGAATCGATCGACCGTGGAGGGCCAAGACCCTCAAGCGTCACTTGATCAGGCAGCGGACGACTGGCGAAAAATCACGGCCGAGCTTGGCATCGCGCCGCAGCGGGCTGCTCTGTCGCGCAGCCGTGGTCAGGAAGCCGATTAGTCGGAAAGCTTCGGGCCGTCCGCGGACAGTTGGCTGGGCCCAGAGCCGGCTGTCTTTTCATACTTTCCGTCTGCCGACTTGACGTACTTGGTGAACCCGAGCCGCTCGAGCTTCTTATCGTCGGCCATGGACCGCGACATGGCCGAGTCCGACCACTGTCCGCCGATAAACGGCGCTTGCAGGACGCGCCGCACCGGTTTGCCCGTCTCAGGATGTGTGTTTAGCGGCTCGTCCGCCATGCTCTGGTAAACCTCGAACCGCTCTCCGGCCGATCCATCGTCGCGAATCTCTTCGTATACGTAAGTCGGCATAGCCCGCGTTCTCCAGCCCTTCACCGATCGAATTGCACTCGGCTTCCCTATTACCCTTCTATCGCGCGCCGGCCCCAGCGACAACTCGCAACAGCACGAAAGGTTGGCGTTGGTCCACCTCACCCGTCCTGTCGCGCCAACTTTTCACGTTGCGCCGCCGGAGGCCGCCGGCAGGAGTTTGGGCCGGGGTAGCTGTAGACCGTACAGGCCGCCGTGAAGCCGGCGCAGCTCGGCAAACGAGTGCCGCAGGAACCCCCACAACTCCTGGCGAGGCTCCCTGGCCAGCCAGCGGTCGGCCATCACTCCCATGGCCTGGTCGAAGACCGCCTGGGAGGAAGTATGTGCATAGCACCGCCCCTCGTGGCGTCGAATATCGCCATTGAAGTGGGGGCTGATGTGCCACAATTCGTGGAAAATCGTAATCAGCTTTTCGCGCAGGCACAGATCGGCAAAGCGGGGGAGACAGAACGTCAGGACATAAAGAAACTCGCTGCCGCCAGGGCTGCGAAATCGCTGGATTGCATAGGTTCGGCCGCGGCGAACCGTGGTCGCAGCGCCATCGGCAAATCGCAGCGGCGTCAGCGAAGCAAACAGGCCGTAGTTGCCTCGCTTGCGGGCCTGACAGAAAGAGACGGCCACTCTCTCCAGATCCACGTGCCCCAGCTCGGGAGTGAGCTGGACAACTTCCTGGCAGACGCGGCGCATGGCCGAGGTGAAGTCAAGCCCCCGGCGGACAGCCTGTGCACTTGCGCCGTCGATCGAAGTGCGGGGCATCCCTCCCCCTTTGACAGTGGCTGCAGCGGCAGCTACGAGGCGCTTTGGGCCGTCTCCTCTTCGCCAAACGACGGCCGCTGACTCTTTTCCACCTTGCGGTCGCGGACGCCGACGAATTCAATCACGGCGCGGGTGCCGGCGTCTCCCAGCCGCGGTTTGGCCAGCCTGACAATCCGCGTATAGCCGCCGTGGCGGTCCTTGAACCGCGGCGCAATCTCGGTAACAAGGATCTTAACCGCTTGCTTGTCTCCCAACAGCCGATTGAGCCGACGCCGCGCCTCGACGGCCGGGGCCATCGCGGCCGGCCACTTTGACCAGCGCTCGCTTTTGCGCCACTGTTTCCACTCGGCCGAGTTCCGCGGCGATTCGGTACCGTGCTCGCTGGCGACCTCGATGTCGGCCAGTGAATCGCGGGCGATCGTCACGCATTTCTCGATCAGCGGGCGGACTTCCTTCGCCTTGTGCAGCGTCGTGACAATACGTCCCTTGACCTTCGGCGGAGCCTCTTCGTCCTCGGCATTCCGCTCGGTCAGGATCAGGGCACTGGCCAGGTTCTTGAGAAGCGCCTTGCGGTGACTGGGGGAGCGCCCCAGGACGCGGCCTCGTTTGCGATGACGCATGGCTTGCTCGCGATCGAATGCGTGGTGTGCGGCTGGTGGCCGGCCTGGCGAAGAAAGGTTCTAGCGGGCGGCGGGGATTCTCATCCCCAGGTACATCCCCAGCTCGTGCAGCTTTTCCTTGACCTCGTTGAGTGTCGTCTCGCCGAAGTTGCGTACTTCGAGCAGTTGGTCCTCGGTGCGCTGCACCAGGTCGCGCACGGTATGGATATTCTCGGACTCCAGGCAGTTCATGGCCCGCACGGAGAGCTTGAGCTCCGCCAGGCTCATATTGAGCTTGGACTCGAGGATGGCATCGATTCCGGACGCGCCGCCGCGCGAGGGGGAATGGATCTTCGGCCCCAGCTCCGAGTATTGCACGAACGGATTGAGGTGCTTGCGGAGGATCTTGGCTGATTCGACCAGGGCCATTTCGGGGTTGATGGCGCCGTTGGTCCAGATTTCCAGGGTCAAGCGGTCAAAATTCGTCTTCTGGCCGACGCGCGTCTCTTCGACGTCGTAGCGCACGCGGACTACCGGGCTGAATACCGCGTCGATGGGAATGATGCCGATTTCGTGGTCCCCCGCGCTATGCTCGGTGGAGGGGACGTAACCGCGGCCGTTTTCCACGACCATTTCCATCATGAACGGGACGTTGTCCGTAAGAGTGGCCAGCACGTGACCCTTGTTGACGATCTCCACGTCCGAGTCGGTTTGCACGTCGGCCCCGGTGACCAAGCCAGTGGTGTTTTTCTCCACCGTGATCACTCGCGTCGAATCGCTGTGATTCTTGACCACCAGCGACTTGACGTTGAGCACGATGTCGGTCACGTCTTCGAGCACACCCGCGATCGTGGTGAATTCGTGTTGCGCGCCGCGAATCTTGATTTGCGTGACGGCGCTCCCCTCCAGGCTGGAGAGCAACACCCGCCGCAGGCTGTTGCCCACGGTGACGCCAAAGCCGCGCTCAAAGGGCTCTGCCGTGAACTTGCCGTAGGTCGGTGACAGCGACGCGGCGTCGCAATTGACGGCGCTGGGAAGCTCCAGACCTCGCCAACGAATGTGCATCGTTCAACTCCCGTGATGGTATTGATCCAGACTGCCCGAGTTCCTACACGCGGCGGCGCTTGGGAGGGCGGCAGCCGTTGTGCGGAATGGGCGTGCAGTCCTCGATGGTCTTGACGGTCATGCCGGCCGTTTGCAGGGCGGTGATCGCGCTCTCCCGCCCGGAGCCAGGGCCGCTCACGCGAACTTCCAGTTCCTTGACGCCGTACTTGGCGGCCTTTTCGGCCGCCTGCTGTCCCGCGCACTGGCCGGCAAACGGCGTGCTCTTGCGGCTCCCTTTGAAGCCGCACGTGCCGGCGCTGGCCCAGCACAGCGTGTCCCCTTTGGTATCGGTGATGGTCACCGTCGTGTTGTTGAACGTGGCCCGAACGTGCGCGACCGCGACCGTCACGTTGCGGCGAACTTTCTTCTTCTTGACCTTCGACACGATCGGAAGCTCCCAGTGATCTGTTTTTCCGGCGGCAAGCCAACCCGCATGCGGGCGATGCGTCCGCGGAGGGAATCGCCCGCACCACCGGCGGCATTACCTCAAATCCTTGACGCCCTTCTTGCCCGCTACGGTCTTCTTGGGCCCCTTGCGGGTGCGGGCGTTGGTTCGAGTCCTTTGGCCGCGAACCGGCAGCCCCAGGCGGTGCCTCAGCCCGCGGTAACACTTGATATCCTTGAGGCGGGTAATATTCTGCTGCTCCAGCCGGCGCAGAGGACCCTCGACGGTGTAGTCCTTCTCCAGCAGCACGGCCAGGCGGCTCAACTCCTCTTCATGCAGTTCGCGGGCGCGCTTCTGCGGATCGACGCCAGCCTTGTGGCACAGCTCCAGCGCGACCCTGTCCCCCACGCCGTACAAGTACCGCAGCGAAATGTGCGTGGGCTTGTCGTTGGGAATGTCCACACCAAGCAAACGGGGCATAACAGTCTGACTCCGATAAGCTGAACCCGATTGACGCGACCGCCCGCGCCGAATCCTGAGGGCAGACGCCGACAGCGGCACTAGCCCTGCCGTTGCTTGTGGCGGGCGTTAGTGCAAACCACGTACACGCGTCCCTTGCGGCGGACGATTTTGCAGTTTTCGCAAATCCTTCGCACGCTTGTTCTTACTTTCACGGCACGACCTTTGCATTCAGTGAAAGCGAATCAGTATATCCCGGCTTGTGGCGGGCGTTCAAGGGCCGTTCAGCGAAAAAACAGGCCTCCTGGCGGACCACCGCACCACCATGGTTTTGGCTCGTCGTGCCGACTAGTGACCTTTCCGCTCGATCGCCTCGTAAATCCGCTGGCTGACCTCATCAGGGCTTCCCACGGCATCGACCATCGCCTGCAGGCCCTTGCGCCGGTAATAGTCCAGCAACGGGGCTGTCTCCCGCCGGTACACGTCCATACGCCGCTGGATGGTCGCTGGATTGTCGTCCGGACGCCCTTCTTTGCGAGCCCGTTCGAGCATCCGTCGCGTCAGCTCCGCCTCATCCGCCTGCAAGGCGATCACGATGTCCAGGGCCTTGCCACGCTGAGCCAAAGCTGTATCCAAGGCGGTTGCCTGCTCCACGGTGCGTGGAAAGCCGTCGAACAAGCAACCGCGCGCAAACTCGGGCTTATCCAGTTGCTGGGTAACCAGATCAAGTACGACGGAATCGGGCACCAGCTTGCCCGCGTCCATGTACTGAGCCGCGAGCCGGCCTAGCGGCGTATCCTGCTGCCGGGCACTGCGCAGCAAATCACCAGTGGATAGGTGCGGTATCTGAAAGTATTCGGCCAGTCGCTTGCACTGCGTCCCTTTGCCCGATCCGGGGGGCCCAATGAATACGATCAGCATGAAAACCTCACCCCGGGAAAGTTTTGCTGGCCTCAAGCGCGGGGTGTCAATCCGGACCGGCACGATCAAGGCTCGAGTAGGCCGCGGTAATCCCGCATCACCAGATGGCTGTCGATCTTCTGGATCAAATCGAATGCGACGCTGACGGCAATGAGCAAGCCGGTGCCTCCGTAAAAGCTGGCGACGTTGGCGTCAACCTTCAGCGCACTGGAAATCACCGTCGGCACGATGGCCACCAGTGAAAGAAATGCCGCTCCCACGTAGGTAATCCGAATCATCACTTTCTCGAGGTACTCGGCGGTCCGGCGACCGGGCCGATAACCAGGAATGAAAGTGCCGAAGTCCTTGAGATTTTCAGCCATCTCCTTGGGATTGAAGGTAATGGCCGTCCAGAAATAGCTGAAGAAAAAGATCAGGGCGATGAACGACAAGTTGTAGACGAGCGATGTGCCCCGGTTGAACACCTGCTGAAGCTCCACGAAAAGGTCGGTCCATCCCCGGGAGACTCCCATCCGTTGCAGCCACGTCGCCGTCATTCCAAACAGCAGCGCCGGCAACATCAGCAAACTGCTGGCGAAAATGATCGGCATCACGCCCGACTGATTCAAACGCAGCGGCAGATACTGTCGCGAACCGCCATACACGCGGCGTCCCCGCACGTGCTTGGCGCTTTGCGTGGGGATTTGCCGCTTGCCAAGCGTGATAAACACCACGCCAAAAACGACCGCCACAAAGAGCACGATTAACACGACGAGCGTTTCCACCCCGACGTCGGCGAATCCCGTTAGCTCCGGTTTCATGTTGCCGAAGAAGCCGAGCATCGCGCCAGGCATTTGTGCCAGAATGCCGGCCATGATCAGCAGGCTGATCCCGTTGCCAATGCCGAACTCGTCGATCTGCTCGCCTAGCCACATCACAAACAGCGTCCCGCAGGTCATGATCAGGAGGCTGGTCATGTACCAGCTCCAGTGCAGATGATTGAGGTTGTCGGCCCCCCGCGCCGTGAACTCCGGATTGAGCATCTCCGGCATGCCGCCACGGTTGCTGATCATGGAGCCGAGGTAGATGAAGCCCTGAATCACGCACATCAAGACGGTCAAGTAGCGCGTGTATTCGTTGATTTTTTTGCGGCCGGTCTCCCCCTCCTTGCGCAGCTCTTCCAGTGGTTTCCAGACGCTGCTCAATAGCTGGAGAATGATCGATGCCGAAATGTACGGCATGATCCCCAGGCCGAAGATAGTGAGCCGGCGGAGGTCGGCGGCGCTGAACACCGAGACCTGCTGCATGAATTTGAACAGGTCGCTGGATGAGCCGCTCTTGATGCTTTCTTCAAGCGCCGACTCATCGACGATCGGCAGCGGGATTTGATATCCAACCCGAAAGACGGCCAGCAGCAGCAAGGTAAAAAAGATCTTCTGCCGGAGCTCCGGAATGGTAAAGATGGCGCGAAACTTTTCCCACATAACCGGCAATTCCTGAGGTAATACCAGGGCCGTCCGACTCAAAGTCAGCCCTGACTGCCAAAGCTACCAAAAAACGCCTCAGGCTGCTATGCGAATCAACCCCGCGCCGCGAGTGGGCGACAGAGGGCCTAAGCGCCGGCAGCCGCTTTCTTTTTCTTTGCCACAGGAGCCCGGCCCGGGACCACCGTGACCGTTCCGCCCGCCTTTTCGATCTTCTCCCTGGCCGTGGCGCTGAATCGATGGGCCGAAACGATCAGCTTTTTGGACAAGTCGCCGTCGCCCAGTACTTTCAATATATCGTGGCGCACTTTGACCAGTCCCCGCTCGATGAGTGCCGCTGGCGTCACCGTCTCGCCTGCCTCAAATGATGATTCCAGGTCCCCCACGTTGACCGCGGCCACGCGGAGAGCGAACGAGTTGGTGAACCCGCGCTTGGGAACGCGCCGCACCAGCGGCATTCCGCCCCCTTGGAAGACCGGTGACGCCTTCCAGCCGGCCCGCGCCCGCTGGCCCTTGTGTCCCTTGCCGGCGGTCTTGCCCAGGCCCGAGCCGAGGCCGCGTCCGACGCGGGTGGGCTTGCGGTGCTTGTGAACGTTTTGGTTGACTTCGTGCAAGCTCATGTGAGACTCACCCCTCGCAGACGCTCGACGTCCTGCTGCATGCGCAGTTGGCTGAGCGCCTTGATCGTGGCTTTGACGACCGTGACCTGATTGTTGGTGCCAAAGCTCTTGGTAATGACGTTGTGAATGCCGGCGGCTTCGCAGACCGCGCGGACCGCAGCCCCGGCGATGATGCCGGTGCCCGCGTCGGCGGGCAGGAGCATCACCTTGGCCGAGCCAAAACGGGCCTCGACCCTGTGCGGGATCGTTTCCCCCTGAATCAACGGCACCGCAATCATGTTGCGGGCCGCCTGCTTCTGAGCTTTTTCCACCGCGGGGGGCACTTCGTTAGCTTTGCCGTAGCCCCAGCCGACGCGCCCCTTGCCGTCCCCGGAGACCACCATCGCGGCGAAGCTGAAGCGGCGGCCCCCTTTGACCACGGCAGCACACCGCTTGATCTGCACGGTCTTGTCAATCGAATCTGAGCGTGATGTTTCGTTTGCCACGTGCTGAGCGTCCTCTATGGTTTGTTCGCCTCAAGCTCCTGAAGCTTGCCACTAAAAACTGAGACCTGCCTTGCGGGCCGCGTCGGCCAGGGCGGCCACGCGGCCGTGGTATTTGAACTCTCCGCGGTCGAAACAGACCTGCTTGACTCCGGCGGCCAGCGCCCGCTCGGCAATGATCGCGCCCAGGGCTTCGGCCGCTTTCTTGTTGCCGCCGTAGGCCACCTTGGGCCGCAAGTCCTTGTCCTGCGTGCTGGCCGAGACGACCGTCTTGCCGGCCGCGTCGTCGATGATCTGGCAGGACAGGTTGCGGTGGCTGCGGTGGACCGTCATTCGCGGACGCTCCGCCGTGCCGCGGACCGCCTTGCGTACGCGGAACCGCCGCCGCGTGCGGACTTTGCCGAGATAACGCTGTTTGTTCATGATTGCCGTTCCGAACTGTCATGTCGCTTCCGAAAATAGGAAGCGGCCAGTTTTTGTTTTCAAGTTGAAAGTTCACCGCAGTCGAGCATGGCGGCAATTGCAAATTGATAATTAACCATTGCAAATTGCAAATTGTTTGATTCCACCGCCGCAATTTGCAATGCTCATTTTGCAATAACCAATTTGCAATTGCTGCCTCCGATATCTGACCTCTGACCTCGGTCTCGGACCTCCGCTTATTTCGTGGCCGCCTTGCCCGGCTTGAGCTTGATGTGCTCGCCCTGGTATCGCACGCCTTTGCCCTTGTACGGTTCCGGCTTGCGCAGGCTCCGCACCTCGGCGGCAAACTGGCCGACGAGCTGCTTGTCGCAGCCTTGAATGACAATGTGGGTCTGGTCGGGGCAGGTCACGGTCAACCCCACCGGGATCTGCTTGACCAGTTCGTTGGCCAGACCGACGCGGAGGGAAATCGATTTTCCCTTCAGCGAAGCCAGGTAGCCCACGCCGATGATCTCGAGCCGTTTTTCGTACCCCTGTTTCACGCCGATGATCATGTTGTTGATGATCGAGCGCGACAGGCCGTGGAGCGCCTTGGAAAGCCGCTCGTCGTTGGAGCGGTTGACCAGGACCTGTTTCTTGGCGTCGTCAACTTTGACCTGGATCTCGCGGCGCGGCTCCCAGGCGAGTTTTCCCTTGGGACCTTCGACGCTCACGGTCCGGCCGCTGACGGAGACCTTCACCCCGTCGAGAATCGGAACCGGTTTATTGCCTATGCGGGACATGGTTTGATTTCAAATCTTCGATTTCAGAATTCAGATTTCAGCATCCAGACCTGACAAATCTGAAATCTGAAATCCGCAATCTGAATTTGGAACTAGTACACTTCGCACAATACCTCGCCGCCGATGTTCTTTTGCCGCGCCTCGCGGTCGCTGATCACGCCGCCGCTGGTGCTGATCACGCAAATGCCCAGGCCGTTGAGCACGGGACGCATGTCGGTCGCCTTGCGGTAGACCCTCCGGCCCGGCGTGCTGATCCGCTTGATGTGTTGGATCACGTGCTCGCCGTTGGGGCCGTACTTGAGTTCCAGCCGCAGGTGGCTCACTGGCTCGGCAGTTACTTCCTGCCAATCCCAGATGAAGCCCTCGCGCTTCAGCACGTCCGCCAGCCCGCGTTTCACTTTCGACGCAGGCACGTCCACATGCGGCCGCTCCACGCGGATGGCATTGCGAATCCGGGTCAACATGTCGGCGATCGGGTCAGTCAACATGGTTTCTTCATTTCCCTCCCATTCCAGGGAATGCTGTCTTACCAACTGGCCTTCCGCACGCCGGGGATCTGCCCCTGATCGGCGAGCTTGCGGAAACAAATGCGGCAGATGCCAAACTTACGGTATACCGCCCGCGGGCGGCCGCAGATCTTGCAGCGCCGCTTGATCCGCGTGGAAAACTTCGGCACGCGCTTCGCCTTGGCGAATTTCGATTTACTGGCCACGACAGTTTTGCCTCACTTGCTTAGGAGCTGAATCCGGCCTGTGCCGCCTTTAGTCGCTCTTTTTGGTTTTGCCCGTTGCTTCCGCCTGGAACGGCATGCCGAGCTGCGACAAGAGCTCGCGCGACTCGTCGTCGTTGGCGTTGGCCACGACGAACGTGATGTTCATCCCCTGGATCCGCGGAAACTTGTCCGGATTCAGTTCGGGGAATACGAGTTGCTCCGACAGGCCCAGGCTGTAATTCCCATGGCCATCAAACGCCTTGCGGTTGACGCCGCGAAAGTCACGGACGCGGGGCAGCGCCAGGGAAACCAGCCGATCGAAAAACTCGTACATCCGCTGCTTGCGGAGCGTCGTCATGCAGCCGATCGGCATCCCTTCGCGGAGCCGGAACGCGGAAATCGCCTGCCGCGCCTTGGTCAGCACCGGCTTCTGCCCGGCGATCTGCGTCATGGCGTCGGCCGCCGCTTCCAGGTGCTTCTTGTCCTGGGTGGCCACGCCGACTCCCATGTTGATGACGATCTTCTCCAGCCGCGGCAGCGACAGCTTGTTCTTCCGGCCCAGCTTCTGCGCCAGCGCCGGAACAATTTCCTTCTCGTATTTCACGAGCAGGCGCGGAATGACCGGCTTCTGCGGCTCGGCAGCCTTGGCTTCTTTGGCTTCTTTCGATTCTTTGGCAGGTTTCTTGGCCATGATCTCACTCTCCGCGGCCGGCCGCCGCTTCCCTCACCAGTGACTACTTCCGCGTTTTTGACGGCGCGATCTGTCCCAAGCTGGCTCCGCAGGCCTTGCGCCTGCAAAACCGCTCCTTGCTGCCGTCGGCCGCCACGCGGGCGCCCGTGCGGGTCGGCTTGTTGCACCGCGAACAGACCAAAAGCACGTTGGAAACCTGCACCGGCATTTCCTTGTTGAGCCGGCCTCCCTGCGGGTTCTTCTGGCTCCGCCGCACGTGCTTGTAAACCCGGTGAACCCCCTCGACGGTGATCTTGCCCCCCTCGTGGTCGATGTGCAGCACCTTGCCGCGGACGCCCTTGTCGTCCCCGGCGATAATCTCCACGACGTCGTTGGTCTTCAAATGCATCACACCACCTCGCTCGCCAGGCTGACGATCTTCATGAAATTCCGGTCGCGCAGCTCGCGGGCCACCGCGCCGAAAATTCGCGTGCCGCGGGGATTGTTTTCGTTGTCGATGATGACGACGGCATTGCCATCAAACTTGATGTAACTGCCATCGGCGCGGCGGACGGGGCTCTTGGTGCGGACGACCACGGCCCGCACGACGGCCTTCTTTTTGATCTCGCTGCCGGCAATGACGCTCTTGACGCTGCAAATGATGACGTCGCCCAGGCTGGCGGTGCGGCGGCGCGAGCCGCCAAGCACCTTGACGCACATCACCTCCCGCGCGCCGGTGTTGTCCGCCACGGCCATGCGTGTTTCTTGCTGGATCATGGTTCGATACCTTCGGAACTAAGTCGGTTCGCTCCCCGGAATGTCGCTCCCCACCACGTCGGGCGTCGCGGTGGCGACCGACACGATCCGCTTGACGACCCAGCGCTTCAGCTTGGATAAGGGGCGGGACTCTTCGATCTCCACGGTGTCGCCGACCTTTGACTTGTTCTCTGCGTCGTGGGCATAGCAAATCGTTCGCCGACGCATGGTCTTGCCGTAGGTGGGATGCCGCACCAGGCGGGGAATCTCTACGCGCCTGGTTTGAGACGCCTTGTCCCGAGTTACGACGCCGATGACTACTCGCTTGGGCATGGCTGCTTCTACCGGTAAACCTGCTGGAAAACCTCGTTACGCCTTGGCCGACTGCCGCTGCGTTTGCAGCGTTTTGATCCGCGCCACCAGGCGGCGGTTCCGCCGCAGTTCGCTGGGCGCGTCCAGACGCTCGGTCTGCGCCTGCATCGTCAGCCGGAACAGGTTCTGTTCCGTCTCTTTGAGCGTGAGCGTCAGTTGCTCGTCGCTCATTTCTCGCAATTCGGCGGCCTTCATATTCCTCAAACCTCTGGTCGATCGATGGACGATTTTCTGCTGGTTACGCCGGGCGGCGCTTGATCATCCGCACCCGCACGGGCATCTTGTGCGCCAGCCGGGCGAAGCACAGCTTTGCCTGCTGCTCGGTCACTCCGCCCAGCTCAAATAGCACGGTTCCTTGCTTCACCACCGCCACCCAGTGATCGGGTTCCCCCTTGCCGGTTCCCATGCGGGTTTCCAGCGGGCGGGCCGTCACCGACTTGTGCGGAAACACGCGGATGTACAGCCGCCCCTCGCCGCGGACGTATTGCTGTGCGGCAATACGCCCGGACTCGATGGTCACCGCCTTGATCCAGCCGCCTTGCGTCGCCTGAAGTCCGTAGTCGCCAAACACCACGCGATTGCCGCGGGTAGCGTTACCTTTTATACGTCCTCTTTGGCTTTTTCGGTGCTTCACTCGCTTGGGCATCAGCGCCATCGGAAGCTTCTCCCTGGTACATGCCTTGATTGACCCACACCTGCACGCCGATGTTCCCCTGGGCCGTCGCCGCCTCGGTGAACCCGTAGTCGATCTTGGCCCGCAAGGTGGACAGCGGCAGCGAGCCGGCGGTGGCCTTCTCGCACCGCGCCATCTCGGAGCCGCCGAGCCGTCCGGCGAGCTGAATCTTGATTCCCTTGGCCCCGGCGTCCATCGTCGTCTCGATGGCCCGCTTCATCGTCCGGCGAAAGCTCGACCGCTTGGCGAGCTGCTGGGCGATATCTTCGGCCACCAGTTGCGCCTGGATTTCCGGGCGCGTGATTTCCTCGATCTTCAGGTTGACGCGCCGGCCGGTCAGGTTTTGCAACTCCTCCTGAAGCAGCTCCACCTCCTGCCCCTTCTTGCCGATGATCAACCCCGGCCGGGCGACGTACAGCACGACCTTCACTTCGTCGCGCGTCCGCTCGATCTCGATCCGGTCGATGCCGGCCTGTTTGTATTGCGTCTTGCTCGGATGGTTCTTGATGAACTCGCGGATCTTGCGGTCCTCGATCAGGAGGTTCGAAAACTCCTGCTTGGACGCGTACCAGCGGCTCTTCCAGCCGATCATGATGCCGGTGCGAAAACCAATCGGATTGACTTTTTGACCCATACGACGCGCTCTGCGCTAAGGAAAGGATTTCTACCTCTACGCTTCGTTGATATCTTCCAAAATGACCGTGATGTGGCTCGTCCGCTTGAGGATCATGAATGCCTGGCCGCGGGACATGGGGCGAATTCGCTTGAACATCGGGCCGCCGTCCACGCGGGCGTCAACGACCAATAGCTGCTCCACCCGCACGCTTTTGCCCGGATTCTGCTCCGGATCCTGGGCATTGCCGATGGCGCTGTGCAGCACCTTCTCCAGCAGTCGCGCCCCGCGCTCCGGCTGGTACTTGAGGATGTCCAGCGCATCGTCGGCAAACTTGCCGCGAATCATGTCGGCCAATGCCCGCACCTTGCGGGCGCTGATCCGGGCATGCTTGTGTTGTGCTCGATAGGCCATGGGGTTTCCCCTTGCGTATCCTCAGGCGACGTGTGGCTACTTGGCGGGGGGGGCTGCTGCCGGCGCCGGTGCGCCGCCTGCGGCCGCGGCTGCCGCGGCTGCCGCTTCTTTCTTGGCCCGGCCGCCGTGCCCGCGGAACGTCCGCGTGGGAGCGAACTCGCCGAGCTTGTGGCCGACCATGTCCTCGGTCACGAACACCTTCACGTGCGCCTTGCCGTTGTGGACCATGAACGTCAAGCCGACGAACTCCGGCACGATCGTGCAGGCGCGGGCCCAGGTTTTGATCGGCTCCTTCGAGCCGCTATGCGCCTGGTTCTGCACTTTCTTGAACAGCTTGAAATCGACGAACGGACCTTTTTTGGTGGACCTGCTCATATCAATCGCTTTCGACCGCACTCAATCGTTAATGCACAACTCGTGACCCATCGGCTGCAATTGCAAATTGATCACTGCGAATTTCAAATTGCAAATTGAAACCAACTCACCCGATTCAAAACCTCAATTTGCAATTTGCAATGAACAATTCTCAATTCGCAATTGCCGTAAAACGTCCTACCAATCGCTCTGACCTCTACCTCAGCTTCAACTGCCCATACCGCCTCGACCGCCGCCGGCGAACGATTGCCGAATTCGACGCCTTCCGCCGCTGGCGCGTGAACCCGCCCTTGGCCGGCTTGCCGGTCGGGCTCACCGGGTGGCGGCCACCCTTGGTGCGGCCTTCACCGCCGCCGTGCGGATGGTCGATCGGGTTCATCGCCGTTCCGCGAACAGTCGGCCGGATCCCCAGCCACCGCTTGCGGCCCGCCTTCCCGTACACGACGTTCATATCGTCAGCATTCCCGACTGCGCCGATCGTCGCCCGGCAGGCCACCGGAATGCGGCGAATTTCTCCGCTGGGGAGCGTGATCTGCGCCCAGCCCGCCTCGCGGGCCATCAGGACCGAGCTGGAGCCGGCGCTGCGGCACAATCGCGCCCCGCGGCCAGGCTGCATCTCGACGTTGTGGATCGTCGCCGCCAGCGGAATCCGCGACAGCGGCAAGCAGTTGCCGACGGTCGGCGGAGCGTCCGGCCCATTCTCGACCGTCTGCCCGACTCGCAGTCCATCGGGAGCGATGATGTAGGACTTCACCCCGTCCACGTAATGCAGCAGGGCTACGCGGGCATTGCGATTCGGATCGTACTGGATCGAATCGACCCGGGCCGCCACGCCATCCTTGTCCCGCTTGAAATCGATCAGGCGGTATTGACGCTTGTGTCCGCCGCCGCGATGGCGGACGGTGATCCGCCCCTGGTTATTCCGCCCGCCCTTTTTGCGCACCGGGCGAAGCAGCAACTTCTCGCGCTTCGCGCCAGGGGTCAGGTCGGCAAAATCGCTGACGGTGGCGCCGCGGCGTCCGGGCGTCACCGGATTGTATTGTCGAATTCCCATATTTGCTGTCCTTAGCCGAAGGCTAACGGTTTCAACTAGAAGAAGTCGATCCGATGCTCCGCGTTGAGCGTCACGATCGCTTTCTTCCAGGACTTCGTTTGTCCCATCTTGAACCGGTGCCGGCGATGCTTGCCGCGGCGGTTCTGCGTGCGCACTTTTTCTACTTTCACATTGAACAGGTCCTCGACCGCCCGCCGCACGTCGTCCTTTGTCGCCCGCGGATTGATTTCGAACGCGTACTGGTTGTTGCGGGTCGAGCGGTGCATGTTCTTCTCCGTCACCAGCGGACGGAGGATGACCTGGTACGCTTCCAGGGCCGGCTGCTCGGCGGCGGTTTCGGTTTGTGCGTTTTCAGTGGCCATGTTTTCGTCTCGCGTCATGCGCCGCGCCGTCGCGGCGGTTTACCCCGGCGGCTAGGCGGGCTTTTTGGTTGCTTTCTCGGCGGCAGCAGCGATCGCGTCCAGCGCCGCCTTGGTAACGAGCATTTTCTTGGGCGTCAGCACGGCCAGGGCGTTGAGCTCGCCGACCGGCGCGATCGACACCTTCCGGATGTTGCGGACGCTCTTGACCACGTTCTGATCGAGTGCCGCTGTGGCCACGAGCGTTGAAACGCCGGCCAGGTTGAGCGCCTTGAGAATCGCGGCGAAGTCCTTCGTCTTGGGAGCGGGCAGCGACAGCTCGTCGATGACCACCACGTCCTCGCTCTGGAGCTTGCGGGCGATCGCCATCCGCGTGGCAAGCTGGGTCGCCTTCCGCGGCAGGCGGTACGAATAGTCCCGGTTCCGCAGGGCGAAAATGTGACCGCCGCCTCGCCGAAGCGGACTGCGCCGCGAGCCGGCCCGGGCGTTACCCGTCCCCTTCTGGCGATACATCTTCTTGGTGGTGCCCGCGACTTCGCTGCGATCCTTGGTCTTGTGCGTCCCTTGCCGCTGATTGGCCTGGTACATCACGACCACGTCGTGCAGGAGCTGCTGGCTGATCTTGGGCGCAATTTTCGCGGGGTCGATCTGGTATTTGCCGACCTCAGCGCCGCTCTTGTTGTAAATCGGCAGGCTGACCATGGGAGGGTTCAGGGTTCAGGGTTCAGGGTTCAGGAATTCAGCAAAGGAATATCAGCCGACCTTGTTCGTTTCGCGGACCAGTACCAGCGTGCCTTGCGGCCCGGGCACGGCGCCGTTGATGAGCAGGAGATGATTCTCCTTGTCCACCTTGACCAGAGGCATGTTGCGGATCGTGACCCGCTCGTTGCCGTACCGACCGGGCATCTTCTTTCCCTTTTTCATGCGGCCGCCACCGCGGTTGGCCGCCAGGGCGCCGGTGCCCCCCATGTGGCGGTGCACTTTCTTGACGCCGTGCGTCGCCCGCTGCCCGGAGAAGTTGTGCCGCTTCATGGCGCCTGTAAAACCGCGCCCCTTTGTCAAACCGGTGACATCGACTGCCTTAACCTCGGCCAGAACTTCCACGGTGATTTCCGCTCCCACCGCCAGGTCCCCCGCCGGCCCGCGCAGCTCGCGGACGTGACGCTTCGGCTCGCAATTGGCCTTGTCGGGAATCTGTACGCCGGCAGCGGCCAGCTTCTTCGACCGCTTGCTGGAAAGAGGGGCCACGTGACCACGTTCACTGCGACTGGCCAGGCGGCGGGGTTTGTCGAGAAAACCTAGTTGCACCGCCTCGTAACCATCGCGCTCCTTGGTTTTGACCTGGAGCACGCGACAAGGGCCGGCCTCCACGACCGTGACGGGGACGGCCTTACCCGCCTCGTCGAAAATCTGTGTCATCCCGACCTTTCGGCCGAGTATACCCTTGGTCATCGCAATGTCCTTGTGGTCAGTTGCCGCGCAGGATGGCGAACTCAACTAGCTTGGCTCGCCTTACCCGCGAAACTTCCAATCGATGGCGCTGTGGTCTCTGGGGACGCTGGCGATTCGGAATTAACGTGTCGATGCCTTGATCTTGATATCCACGCCTGCCGGCAGGCTCAACTTGTTCAGGGCCTCGATCGTCTTGGCCGTGGCCTGAACAATGTCGATCAGCCGCTTGTGGGTGCGAATTTCGAACTGCTGCCGAGCCTTCTTGTCGATCGTGGGACCGGACAAAACCGTGTATCGCTCGACCCGCGTCGGCAGCGGAATCGGCCCATGCACCTCGCTGTGCGTGCGCTTGGCCGTGTCCACGATCTCCGCGGCACTCTCGTCGAGGATGGCGTGGTCGTACGCCTCCATCCGGATTCGAATTACTTCGCGCTGACCGGCCACAACGATCGCTCCAAAGGAAACGGTAGGGCGGGAACGCCGCCCTACCGGGCTTGAATCTCTGAATCAGTTCGGTTGACGGGAAACCAGTGATGGTACGAGCCTGCGAAGTTTTAGTCAACCGGCCTGATCGGCAGCGGTAGGGCAGTTTTTCGACAACAGCATCCCCCTTTCCGCTTTCAATTGCTGGAGATTGTGAAGTAAATGGCCACTTCCATAGTGCAGATTGGTTCGACGGAATCCATGTGGGCTGGCAAGTGCTTCCGTGGCAGCGCAAACACAAGTCGCCCTTGCAGTTGCGGCAGCAGCGCTAGGACTGGAGAATTACTGCCTACGTTTTCGCGATAGATCGCTGGCATGTGGGCGTATTTAGCCGCAGATAGCCATGTCCCACGACCTGATTACTCAGCCGAGCCTACTGGTGCGGATTCGCGATCCACGCGATGCCGCGGCTTGGAATCAGTTTCTGGAAATCTACGCGCCGCTGGTGCATGGGTTCCTCTGCAAACAGGGGCTTCAGGATGCCGATGCGGCGGACGTCACGCAGGAAGTTCTGCGCACGGTGTCGCAATCGATCGGCCGGTGGGATTACGATCCGCAGCGCGGCAAATTCCGCGGCTGGCTGCTGTCCGTGGTTCACAGCCGGCTGGGCGATTTTCGCCGACGACAACAGCGGCATCAGGCTGCGATCCATGCGGCGGTGGAGGTGGCCGGGCTGCATTCCGCCGACAATAACTCGTCGGCTGAGTGGGACCGAGACTACGAGCGTCAGTTATTTCACGCCGCAGCCAGCCAGGTGCGCGGAGATTTTTCGGAAGCTTCATGGCGGGCTTTCTGGCTGGCGGCAGTTGAAGGCAATCCGGCGCAGGAGATTGCTAAGTCGCTTGGAATTTCCGCCGCCGCGGTATACCTCGCCAAAGCGCGGGTCATGGCGCGGATCCGAGATCAGTTCGCACTTTTGACGGGAGAGCCGCTATGAATTCACTGTCCTCCAAACCCGATGAAGTGCGGCTTCGAGGCTTGCTCGACGGCACGCTGTCCGAGGCGGAGCAGGCGGAGGTGCTGGCGCTCGTCGAGTCCAATCCGCAGTGGCAGCAAGCTCTGGATCGGCTGGCGGCGGGGGCCCAAACGTGGGAGGCGGCAGCCCAGCATTTGCATCAGCCGCCACATTTCGCCGGCGCAGCGCTGCGCTCGGCGATCGCCGCCGTGCAGCCCCCAACAGTCGCCAGCGATCAGGCGCCGGTCGAGCCCCGCGCCAATCTGGATTTCCTGACGCCAGTTGACGATGCTCGCTACCTGGGCCGATTCGGCGAGTACCTCATCGAGCGAGTGATCGGCCGGGGCGGCTTCGGAATCGTGCTCCAGGCTTTCGATCCGCCGCTGCGGCGGATCGTCGCGCTCAAGGTCCTCGCGCCGCACCTGTCGAGTAACGCGGCCGCCTGCCTGCGTTTCAGCCGCGAGGCAAAAGCGGCGGCAGCGGTCGTTCACGATCATGTGATCACGATTCATTCGGTCGGCGACAAACCGCTTCCCCATCTGGTCATGCAGTTCGTCGCGGGACACTCGCTCCAGGAAAAGCTGGACAAGTCCGGCCCGCTGGAGGTCAAAGAAGTGCTGCGGATTGGCATGCAAACCGCGGCGGGACTCGCGGCCGCTCACAAGCACGGGCAGGTCCATCGCGATATCAAGCCTGCGAACATTCTGATGGAAAACGGGGTCGAGCGGGTGAAGATCACCGACTTCGGCCTGGCCCGCGCCGCGGACGATGCCAGCATGACCCAATCAGGCGTCGTGGCCGGCACGCCGCAGTACATGTCGCCGGAACAAGCTCGCGGCGACACGGTCGATGCGCGCAGCGACCTGTTTAGCCTGGGAAGCGTCCTTTACGCGATGTGCGCCGGCCATCCGCCCTTTCGCGCCACGACCACGATGGGAGTCCTCAAGCGCGTCTGCGATGACCCGCCGCGGCCGATTCGCGAGGTCAATCCAGAGATTCCCCAGTGGCTGGCGGCCATCATCGAAAGGCTGATGGCCAAGCGGCCTGAGGATCGCTTCGGCTCGGCGCAGGAAGTCGCCGATCTGCTCGGCCAGTGTCTGTCGCACGTGCAGCAGCCAGGCACGGCGCCGCTTCCGCAACCTGTAGCAGGCACACTCGCTATGCCGTCGCCTGCTGCGCCCGAACCGTCACCTCGAGCAAACCACGGCACGCAGAGTGTGCCGACTACGGACGAGGCCCTGCTCGAGCGGGCCCGCCGCGCCGTCCGCGAACCGGCGATTGGCCTGGTGATCGCCGGCATTCTCAACTGGGTCGCGCTGGCGATCGTGTTTGCGTTCTTGCCGGGACTATTTCAAGACATGATGCGTAATGATACTTACCGCTGGCTGCCGCCGGTGATCGCGGTCCTCGGTTTGGGATCGGGGCTGATCGTGCTGGGCGGTCTGAAAATGATGCGCCTGGAAAACCGCTTTCTGGTGACGCTGGCCGCGATTGCCGCCATGTTCATCGGCCCTGGCTACTTCGTCGGCTTCGCGATGGGCCTGTGGGCGCTCGTCGTGCTTCAGCGGCGGGAGGTAAAGGAAGCGTTCGAAAAAGTGCGCCGCCGGCACTGGCCCGGCCTGGCCGATGCGCCGGCTGAGCTGCCGTGCGAAGGGGAATGGTCGTGCCGCTGCCTGACGTGCGGCTACATCGCGCCGCTGCACAAGTGGGGAGGCGTGCGAATTGGCGCTGCGTCGCGCGGCAAGCGATCGGTCCTGTGGTGCCCGTTCTGCCGCTGGCTGCGCTGGATGTCGATTGAGCGGTTCTCGGCAAAGGACGAGCAACTGCGGCAAAAGGTCGCGCTGGCGGCGGCGCCACCCCCGACGGCTCCATTGCCACGCCCAAGCGGCGCGTCACTTGTGCTGCTGGTGCTGTTTCTGGTCATTGCCGTGCCGCTGACGCTGGCATTTGCCGTGCTGGCTGGCTATTTCCTGATGGGAGAAAGCTCTCTGCCACAAAAATTCAGTGCTGCCGTAGATACGCCCGAAGCCACGGGCGCGCTGATTTACCAGAATCCCGATTCGCGATTTGAAGTCTTGATGCATCGGGTGAAAACGCCCGACGGTGAGCACGTCGTCAGCTCACCGTTTGGACCGGGCCTGCGACACAATCAGTTCCTGCGAGTGCCGCCCGGGGAATATCGCGCCGAAGTCCGCTCAGGCGGCATGGTGATCCGCGAAGATACGTTTCACGTCAGTGCCGGCAGATCGCCGACGACCTATAGCGTCGGCGCCGGCGGAACGCTGCGATTTGTCGGCAACCCGGAGGACCGCAGTCTGGTGCTGGTCCTCAATCACGTCACCGGTCAGACGATCTGGAACTGGCCGCAGCGGCAAGTGTTTGTGCTCCCCGAAGGGCTCGTCCACATCGACCTCCGCCGGCCAAATGGGAGCGGCGCCTATCCCATCCTCACCAGCAACTACTTCGACATCGTGGCCGGACAGGAGACAGTCATCCGAATACGCGAGAAGGACATCGAATTGAGAACGCTCCCCTCGGCATTCGACGCCAAGATTGCGATCCACCGCCACAATCTGGAAACGGTTCAGACGCGATACGCCGCTGGCCAGACGACGCAGCTGGAGGTCATCGATGCGCAGCTCAAGCTGGAACTGGCCCGGCTCGATGCTGCGGAGAAAATGGACCGCGATGCACTGGCCCTCTCGATTCGCGAGCAGATTGTCGCGCTGGCCCAGGAACGGGAACGGCTCACGGAGTCGAACTATGAGCTGGGAAGAATTACGCTGGAGACTTTGAACGAGGCGCGACTGGCTGTGCTGACCCAGAAGGAGCAATTGAGGCAGGCGGTCGCAGGCCTCAAACAGCAGGGCCAGCTGCCATCGGACTATCGATTGCCGCCGCACCTGGAGGAAATCCTGCTGGCGCGGTTCGACCCGTCAAAGGAGAAGCCGGTACTGCCGCCTTCGTCCAGCGCGGAGTCTGTCGTCCAGGTTGAAGACGGAGCCTGGCGGATCGTCAACGACACCGGGATGGGCAATTTTCGCGTGCGGCTGGCGACGCTGCGCAGCGGAGTCCCAGAGGAGGGCGTGCTGATTTGCCGGGCGAAGGTCAAGCTGACGCCAACCGACGAGCGAGCCTGGGGCGAGCTCGAGCTCCGCGACGCAAGCCCCGACTTTTTCGAGTACGACTGGCCAGAGGACCGTGCGAGCTACCGTGGAGCCATCAGCGAGTGGAAGCCGCTGGAGGTCCGCTACCCCGCCCACTTGTTCGTCCGCAAGGATCCGCCCGAAGTGCCGATCTCCGTAGGTTTGCATGCCAACGGGACGCTGTGGGTCAAGGACCTCGAGTTATCGCATTTGCCGGGCCAAAGTGAGACGCGGTTCCGGCGCGAGGCCGAAAAGGTCGTTCGCAGCTTCACATTCAAGGACCGGCCGATCACCCAGGACACTTTGTTCGACTCGGTCCACGGGTGGCGCTATTCCGTTGTCGAAACGAAGACCGTGCGGCTATTTGAGATTCAAGATCCCCAAGTCGAGACAGGCCGGCTGATCTTCCGCTGCCGAATGAAGTCGAAAGACGCCGCGGGCGCCTCGCTTTCACTGCGGATCCGCTATCCCGACGGGGTCGAAGTTCGGCAGGTGGAGGAGGAACCCGATACAGCTCAGGGGACAACCGATTGGGCCACGTATGCGGTCTCTCGCGCACTGCGGACGGAGATTCGCCCCGAACGGGTAACTCTCGCGGTCGAGATGAAAGGCGCCAGCTCGCAGACGCCTCGGCCGGAGAATTACGTCTGGATCAAGGACGTCGAGCTGCTCGTGGAAACGGCGCCGCCGGGCGATTGAGCGTTACGACTCAAACTGCTTGAGCACTTCGGGCGGCGCCGCCTCGTACTTCAGCGGCTCCATCGAGCAGCCGGCCCGTCCCTGACTGAGGCTTCGCATGGCCGAAGAATAGCCGAATAGCTCCCGCAGCGGCGCGTGGGCCTCGATGGTGGTCATCTTGCCCCGCGTTTCCGTCTTGGCAATGGTCGCCCGCCGCTGCTGGAGGTCGCCGACAAAGTCGCCCAGGTAATCCTCCGGCGTGACGATGTCGAGCTTCATGATCGGTTCGAGCAGCACCTTGCCGCCGCCTTCCAGTCCTTTCTCAAATGCGTCCGCCGCGGCCATTTTCATGGCCCGCTCGTCGGTCTGCTCGGCGTTCCACTCGCCGCCGAGCACGGTCACTTTCAGCTTCATCAGCGGATAGCCGGCAATCCGCCCGCCCCCTTCGCCGGCCCCCTTCAATTCGTCCAGTGCCGCGGCCAACAGCTCCGGCGGCAGTGACTCCGGCGGAGCCGCATTGACGAGCGCCACCGGCACCGTGGCAGCGGCGAAAGGCTCCATCCGCAGCTTGAGCCGCGCAAAGAGCTGTTTGCCGGCAATCATCCGGTTGCACTCGCCGGTCACCTCGACGGCGCGGGCGATCGTCTCGCGATAACTGACCTGCGGCTTGTGAAACTTCACGTTCAAATTGAAATCCCGCAAGAGCCGATTCTTGACGATCTCCAGGTGCAGCTCTCCCATGCCGCTGATCAGCGTCTGCCCTGTCTCGCCGGACGAAACGTGCAGCGTCGGGTCCTGCCGCCGGAGCATGTCGAGCGTACCTTCGAGCTTCTTCCGCTCGGTGCTGCTTTCCGGCTCGATGGCCATCGAGATCACCGTCTCGGGAAACTTGATGGTCTCGAGCAGGACCGGCTCGCGCGTGTCGCAGATCGTGTCCCCCGTAATCGACTGCCGCATGCCGACAATGCCCACGATGTCGCCGCAATCGACGCTCTCGACTTGCTGTTCCTTCTTGGTGGCATGGATGTGCCAGAGCTGAGCGACGTTTTCCTTGATGTCCTTGCCCGGATTGAGGACGCGGGAGTTGCTCTTGAGGTGCCCCGAGTAGACGCGGACCCAGTGAATGTCGCCGGTCTTGGCCGGGAGGACCTTGAACACCAGGCCGCAGAAAGGTTCTTGGGGATCAGGCTTGCGGCGGATCGTCCGCGGCTGCTTGTCGCCCACGCTCTGCCCTTCCACCGAGGGCATCTCCAGCGGGCTGGGAAGAAAGTGTGCGACCGCATCCAGCACGGGCTGCACGCCGATGCCGTGCAGCGCCGAGCCGCAGAGCACGGGCTGAAGCTGCATGTGCAGCGTCGTGTCGCGGATGACTTTGCGGATCAGGGCCTCGGGAATCGGCTGCTCCTGGAGGGCCAGCTCCATCATTTCGTTGCTGTAGTTGTAGAGCTTCTCGAGCATGCTCTCGCGCCACGTTTGCGCCTCGTCCGCCATCTCGGACGGAATTTCGCCGACGAACATTTCGCGGCTCTCCTTGTCCGTCGGAAACGTGAGCAGCTTCATGCTGACGAGGTCGATCACGCCGCGGAACGGATTGGCCACGTGGGGCGGGCCCAGGCCCAGCGGTATCTGAATCACCAGCGGATGAGCGTTCAGCCGCGATCCCATTTCCTCGATGACTGACTCGAAATCGGCCCCTTCCCGGTCGAGCTTGTTGATGAACGCGATCCGAGGCACCCTGTAGCGGTCGGCCTGCCGCCAGACCGTTTCGCTCTGGGCTTCGACCCCTTCGCGGGCGCTGAAGACCACCACTGCACCATCGAGAACGCGCAGGCAGCGCTCCACCTCGGCTGTGAAATCGACGTGTCCCGGCGTATCCAGCAGGTTGACGACGAACTCCTGGCCGGCCGCCTTCCAGGGAAAAGTCACGCACGCGGCATAAATGGTGATGCCCCGCTCCTGCTCCTCGGGATCGCTGTCGGTCTCGGTCGTCCCGCTATCCACAAATCCCATGCGGTGCTTGGCGCCGCTGAGAAACAGCATCCGCTCCGTCACCGTCGTCTTGCCGGCGTCGATGTGGGCAATGATGCCGATGTTGCGGATCTTGTCGATTTGCCGGGACATCACTAAGTCCAAAGTCCAAGGTCCAAAGTCGGGGCCAAAAAGTCTGTGTCTTCGCGACTTTGGACTTTGGACTCGCCGCAAGGCGCATGAAAAAGCCGCGGTGCAAACGCGCCGCGGCTGAATTGTACGCAAAATTACCAGGCAAAGTGGGCGAACGCCTTGTTGGCGTCCGCCATGCGATGCACATTTTCCCGCTTGGTGACGGCTGCTCCTTCCCGGTTGAAGGCGGCCACGAGCTCGTCGGCCAGCTTCAGGTGCATCGGCCGTCCCTTTTTCTCGCGACAGGACTCCAGCAGCCAGCGGATGGCCAGCGACTGCTGCCGGTTGCGATTGACCTGCATCGGGACCTGATAGGCGGCGCCGCCGACGCGACGGGAGCGGACCTCGATGTGCGGCTTGACGTTTTCGACCGCCGTGTGAAATACCTCGATGGGATCCTTGTCCGGCAACCGCTCCTTGACGTGATCCAGCGCCGTGTAGAAGACGATCTGGGCGACGCTCTTCTTGCCGTCGTGCATCAGGCAGTTGATGAACTTGCTGGCCAGCAGCGACTTGTACTTGCCGTCCGGCTTGAGGGTAGCGGCACTGGCGGTAATCTTACCCATGAATCAACTATCCCTTCTTGGCGCCGTAGCGGCTGCGGGCCTGCTTGCGTCCTTGGACGCCAAGCGTGTCACGGACGCCGCGCACCACCTGGTAACGGACGCCCGGTAAATCGCGGATACGGCCGCCGCGAACCAATACGATCGAGTGTTCCTGCAGGTTGTGCCCTTCGCCGGGGATGTAAACCGTCACCTCGCGGCCGTTGGAGAGGCGCACGCGGGTGATCTTCCGCAGCGCCGAATTGGGCTTCTTGGGGGTCATCGTGCGAACGATGAGGCAGACCCCCTGCTTGAACGGATTCTTCTCCAGCACCGGGGACTTGCTGAACTTGCGCTTTTGCCGGCGGCGCTGACGAACGAGCTGGTTGATGGTTGGCATGCGGAAATCAAACTTGCAAATCGGCCCAAATTGGGGAATCCGTCAGCGTACCGCTTTGGCGGGGGCTGTCAAGGCGAGGCCCATTGGTCATGGCCGGAGGTCAACGACCTCCGGAATGAGACTTCTACTCGCGACGTGTCCAGGCGGCTGTTAGCCGCAGGCTAATGCAATCTCACTCCTGTCCTCCGGCGCCTCCCAAAAGCGTTTCCAGCGCCTGCGATTTCTGCGGTGCGGCGGCAGCAGCGCCCGAGTTGCCATTGCCCGCTTGGGCAGCCTGCTGCTGCTGCTGGAGCAGCGGGAACGCATCTTCCAGTTCCTTGCCCTTGGCGGCCGCCAGCGCCTGGAGCGCCTCCGGGCGATAGCGGACTTCGCCATCGTGGAACTGGCGGAAGCCGGTCCCGGCCGGGATCAGGTGGCCGAGGATCACGTTTTCCTTGAGGCCGACCAGGTGGTCGATCTTTCCGGCCAATGCGGCTTCCGTGAGCACTTTGGTTGTCTCCTGAAAGCTGGCGGCGGAAATGAAGCTCGAGCTTTGCACGGCCGCCTTGGTGATTCCCAGGAGCTGCGTGCTGGCGGTGGCGCTCTTGGGCCGCGTCCCCTTGGCCGGCTTGCCGCCGAGCGCTTCCACCTGGGCATTGGCTTGCTCCGTCGCCTCTTTGGGAACGATCGAACTCTCGACGAACTCGGTGTCCCCCTTGTCCGTGATCTTCAGACACTTGGCGAGATTCGAGTTCACCGTGCGGAAGTCGAACCGGTCCATGACCAGGCCCGGCAGCAGGTTGGTGTCCCCCTGGCTCTCGATCCGCACCTTGCGGAGCATGCGGGCGATGATGATCTCGATGTGCTTGTCGTTGATATCAACGCGCTGGCTGCGGTAGACGCTCTGGATTTCGTGAACGAGGTACTGCTGAAGCGCCTCTTCGCCCGAAATCCGCAGAATGTCGTGCGGCACCAGCGGTCCGTCCACTAGCGCCTGCCCCGCTTTGACGTGGTCGCCCGAGTGGACGAGGAACCGCTTGCCGTGCGGCACCAGGTGCTCGCGCTCGATGCCGCTTTCGCTGCGGATGATGATCGTCCGCTTGCCGCGGCGCTTTTCCTGGAGGATTTCCACGACGCCGTCGATTTCCGCCATCACGGCGGGATCCTTCGGCTTGCGGGCCTCGAAGATTTCTGTCACCCGCGGCAGACCGCCGGTGATGTCGGTGATTCCGGCCGCTTCGCGGGGGGTCTTGCCGAGCACGGTGCCGGCGGAGACGACCTTGCCCTCATCGACGACGATGTGGGCCCGCTCCGGCAGGTAGTACACGTCCAGGGGTTTGCCCTCCGCGTCCTCCAGCACGAGCTGCGGATGCAGGTCCCCCTTGTGATCCATGATCAGCCGCCGCAGGTTGCCGCTGGAATCCTTCTCGATGCGGAGTGTCTCACCTTCGACGACGTCCTCGTAACGGACCTTGCCGGAAACCTCGGAGAGAATCGGAATGCTGTGCGGGTCCCACTGGCACAGGACCGTCCCGGCCTTCACCTCCTGATTTTCGGCGACCAGCAGGATCGCGCCGTTGGGAACCTCGTACTTCTCCAGCTCGCGTCCCTTGTTGTCCAGCAGCGAAATCTCGCCGTTGCGGGTGAGGACGACGTTCTTGCCTTCCTCGTTCTGCACGAACCGCATGCGGGTGAACTTGACCACGCCGTCTTTCTTGGCCTTGGTCTCGCTCTCTTCGACCGTCGTGCTGACGGTGCCGCCGATGTGGAACGTCCGCATCGTGAGCTGCGTTCCCGGCTCGCCGATGCTCTGGGCGGCGATGATGCCCACCGCCATGCCGTCTTCGACCAGCGCGCCCGTGGAGAGGTCCATGCCGTAGCAGCAGCGGCACACGCCCAGCGGCGCTTCGCATGTCATGGCGCTGCGAACCTGGATGCGCTCCAGGCCCAGCTCCTCGATCTTGCGGGCGATCTCCGGCGTGATCAGCTCGTTTTCCTTGACGATCACGTCGTCGGTGATCGGATTGACGATGCTCTGGCGGCTGACGCGGCCGGTAATGGCCGCCGACAACTTGACCTCCACTTTCTCGCCGCGGTAGATGACGCCTTTGGTGATCCCCTGCGTCGTGCCGCAGTCCTGCATCGTGACCACGACGTTCTGTGCCACGTCGGCCAGCTTGCGGGTCAGATAGCCGGAGTCGGCCGTCTTGAGGGCCGTATCGGCCAGACCCTTGCGGGCGCCGTGCGTCGAGCTGAAGTACTCGAGCACCGTCAGCCCCTCCCGGAAGTTGGACTTGATCGGCGTCTCGATGATCTCGCCGGTCGGCTTGGCCATCAAACCGCGCATCCCGGCAAGCTGGCGGATCTGCTCGATGCCGCCGCGGGCGCCGGAGTCGGCCATCAGATAGACCGGGTTGACATAGCCGGTGTCTCCGCGAACGTCGGTCTTCATCGCTTCCCGCATTTCGTTGGTGATCGCTTCACGGGCGTGCGTCCAGGTGTCGAGGACCTGGTTGTAGCGCTCCTTCTCGGTGATGATCCCGCGCTCGTAGAACTTGCGCAGCCGCATCACCTCTTTCTCGGCCTTGGCAATGTGATTCACCTTCGTGGCCGGGGTGATCAGATCGTCGGTGGCAAACGACAAGCCGCTGCGGGTCGCCTCGCGGAAGCCGAGTTGGTTCATGTCGTCCAGCAGGTTGATCGTGGCCCGCCGTCCCAGAAGCTGGTAGCAGTCGGAAATCACTGCCGCCAGGTCGCCGGACTTCATCGGCTTGTTGTAAAAGTCCATCCCCTTGGGAAGGATCGAGTTGAACACGATCCGGCCGAAGGTGGTGGTGACGAGCGCCCCGGGCTTCGTCCGCTCGTCGGTGTCGCTCTTGACCTTCATGTGCTTGGGAAGCCGGACCCTGATCCGCGCGTGCAGGTCAATCTTGCCGTGCGAGAAGGCCAGCTCTGCCTCGCCAAACGAGGCGAGCGTCATGTCCTCTCCGATGCGCCCCGGCAGCTCGAGCGTCACGTAATTGCAGCCCATGACCGTGTCCTGCGACGGGCTCATGATCGGCTTGCCGTTGGCAGGTGCAAAAATGTTGTTCGTCGAAAGCAGCAGCGTGTGGGCCTCGACCTGCGCCTCGATCGACAGCGGCAAATGGACCGCCATCTGGTCGCCGTCGAAGTCGGCGTTGAAGCCCTTGCAGACCAGCGGGTGGAGGTGGATGGCGTTGCCTTCCACGAGGACTGGCTCGAAGGCCATGATGCCCATGCGGTGCAGCGTGGGTGCGCGGTTGAGAAGCACCGGGTGGTTCTGGATCACCGATTCCAGGATGTCCCACACCTCCTCGTCCTTGCGCTCGAGCATTTTCTTGGCGCTCTTGATCGTGTCGGCGTGTCCCAGCTCCTTGAGCTTGCGGATGATGAACGGCTGGTAGAGTTCCAGTGCGATCTTCTTGGGCAAGCCGCACTGATGGAGCCGCAGCTTGGGTCCCACGACGATTACGCTGCGGGCCGAGTAATCGACGCGCTTGCCGAGCAGATTCTCGCGGAACCGACCCTGCTTCCCCTTGATCATGTCGGTGAGCGACTTCAGCGGACGGTTGCTCGAACCGAGCACGGGGCGCTTGCAGCGGTTGTTGTCAAACAGCGCATCGACTGACTGCTGGAGCATCCGCTTCTCGTTGCGGATGATCACCTCCGGCGCGTTGAGGTCCACCAGCTTGCGCAGGCGGTTGTTGCGGTTGATGATCCGGCGATAAAGGTCGTTGAGATCGCTGGTGGCGAAATTACCGCTGTCCAGCAGGACGAGCGGGCGCAGGTCGGGCGGAATCACCGGGATCACGTCCAGCACCATCCACTCCGGCCGGTTGTCGCTGTCGCGAATCGCCTCCACGATCTTCAGCCGGTTGATGAGGTCCTTCTTCTTCTGCTTGGAGTTGGTTTCGATCAGATTCTGGCGCAGCTCGTCCGAGAGCTTGACCAGGTCCAGACCGGAAAGGAGCTTGCGGATCGCCTCCGCTCCCATCTCCGCCTCGAACGCCCCCTCGCCGTACTGCTCGCGGGCGGCGCGGAATTCCTCTTCCGTCAGAAGCTGCTGCTTCTCCAGCTCGGTGTTGCCCGGATTGGTGACGACGTAATCCTGGAAGTAGATCACCTTTTCCAGGCTGGTCGTCTTCATGTCCAGCAGGTTCCCAAGGCGCGACGGCATCGCCTTGAAGAACCAGATGTGCACGACCGGAGCGGCCAGTTCAATGTGCCCCATTCGCTTGCGGCGGACGCGGCTGTGCGTGACCTTGACGCCGCAGCGGTCGCAAATCATCCCCTTGTACTTCATGCCGCGATATTTGCCGCAGGCGCACTCCCAGTCCTTCTCGGGGCCGAAGATCCGCTCGCAGAACAGGCCGTCCTTTTCTGGTCGGTAGGTGCGGTAGTTGATCGTCTCCGGCTTCTTGACCTCGCCGAAGGACCAGCTACGGATGTCGTGCGGCCTGGCCAGGCTGATCTTGACGGCCGAGTAGTCGTTAATGCGATCGTAGGAGCTGTCGCCGATTGTCATAAGCCCATTCTCCCGGGGTGAGGGACGGGTCGGTGATTTGGGAATGTCGAATGTCGAAAATCAAATGTCGAAACTGCGGGCCCTTTGTCATTCGTGCTTCGACACTCGTTCGTCATTTGAAGTTCGTCATTCGGATTTCGGTCCTGCGGTGGTTGACCGGGTTTCCGCTCAAATGCGGCGCTTCTCGAGCTGAATGTTCAGCCCCAGGCCGCGGATTTCGTTGCAGAGGACTTCGAAGCTGGCCGGCGTTCCCGCCTCCAGCGTGTTTTCTCCCTTGACCATCGATTCGTAGATCTTGGTTCGCCCCTCCACGTCGTCGCTCTTGACCGTGAGCAGCTCCTGGAGGATGTACGCTGCGCCGTAGGCCTCCAGCGCCCAGACTTCCATTTCCCCGAACCGCTGGCCGCCGAAGCGGGCCTTGCCTCCCAGCGGCTGCTGGGTGATCAGCGAGTACGGGCCCGTGCTGCGAGCGTGCACCTTGTCGTCTACCAGGTGGTGCAGCTTGAGCATGTAGATGTAGCCCACGGTCGTCTCCTGCTGGAGCGGCTCGCCGCTGCGGCCGTCGTGCAGACGCTGCTTGCCGTGCCGCGGCAGTCCCGCCTTGGCCAGGCAGTCGTTGATGTCCTTTTCGCTGGCGCCGTCGAACACGGGGGTCAACGCCTGGAAGCCGATGAGCGCCCCGGCCCAGCCGAGGTGCGTCTCCAGGATCTGTCCCACGTTCATACGGCTGGGGACGCCCAGCGGGTTGAGCATGATCTGGATCGGCGTGCCATCGGGCAAAAAGGGCATGTCCTCAACCGGCAGGATCTTGGCAATGACTCCCTTGTTGCCATGGCGGCCGGCCATCTTGTCGCCGACGCTGATCACGCGCTTGGTGGCGATGTAGACCTTGACCATCTGGAGCACGCCGCTGCGCAGCTCGTCACCGCGCTTCATGCTGTTGAGCACGCGGTCCCGGCTGTCGATGGCCGTCTCCACGTCAGGCCAGCGGCTCCTCAAGATTTTCTCGCACTCTTCGATCTTGTCCTCGCTGCGGAGCTTGGAGGTATGCGTCTGCAAGCGAAAAACAGCTGCCTTTTCCGCGACGAATTTCGGGTCCTGGTCCTTGGCGATCGGAGTGCCGTCTTCGTCGGTCAGCGTCTTGCCAATGACCTTTTCCAGTTCCTCGACCATTTCTCCAAAGACGCGGGCGATTTCCTTGGCACCCTCGTTTTCCGCATCCTTGAGCTCCTTCTCGAACTTCTTCCGCTCGTCCTCCGACAAACTCATGCGGCGGGAAAACTTCTGCGTGTCGATGACGATTCCCTCGATGCCCGAGGGGACTTCCAGCGAGTCGTTCTTCACGTCCTCGCCGGCCCGCCCGAAGATTGCGTGCAGCAGCTTTTCTTCCGGCGTCAGCTCGGTCTTGCTTTTGGGTGAGACCTTGCCCACCAGGATGTCGCCCGGCTTGACGAACGTGCCCACGCGGACGATGCCGGTCTCATCCAGGTTGCGCAGCGCCTTCTCGCTGACGTTGGGAATGTCGCGGGTGAACTCCTCGCGCCCCAGCTTCGTCTCGCGGATTTCCACGTCGAATTCCTCGATGTGGATCGACGTGTAGGTGTCGTTCTGCACCAGCTCCTGGCTGATGATGATGGCATCCTCGAAGTTGTACCCTTCGTAGGACATGAACCCGACCAGGACGTTTCGCCCCAGCGCCAGCTCGCCGTTTTGCGTCGCCGGCCCGTCGGCAATGACCTGGCCCTTCTCCACCTTGTCGCCGACATGCACGATCGGCTTCTGGTTGAGGCAGGTGCGTTCGTTGAGACCCTGAAACTTGCGGAGGGGATAAACGTCGGCGCCGACCTCAATGCGATTGGCGTCCACGTAGGTGACTTTGCCTGCCCGCTTGGCCCGCACCACCATGCTCGAATTGCGGGCCACGTCCTTTTCCATGCCCGTGGCCACGATCGGCGGCTCGGTGACGAGCAGCGGCACGGCCTGCCGCTGCATGTTCGAGCCCATCAGCGCGCGGTTGGCGTCGTCGTGCTCGAGGAACGGGATCAGCCCGGCGGAGACACCGACCATCTGACTCGGCGCCACGTCGATGAACTGAATCTGCTCGGGGGCGACGATCTCAAAATCGCTGCGATGGCGGGCGATCAGGCTGACGCTGGAAACGATCTTCCCGTCGTGCACCTGGGTGTCGGCCGGCGCGACATACGCGCTCGCCTCTTCGCCGGCCTGCAGCCAGACGATCTCGTCCGTCAGCTTTCCTTTGTGAACCTTGCGGTACGGAGCCACCAGGAACCCGTACTCATCCACCCCCGCGTAGATCGCCAGGCTGGAGATCAGGCCGATGTTCGTACCTTCCGGCGTCTCGATCGGGCAGATGCGGCCGTAGTGGGAAATGTGTACGTCGCGCACCTCGAAGCCCGCCCGCTTGCGGTTCAGACCGCCCGGGCCGAGTGCCGACAGACGCCGCTCGTGCGTAAGCTGGGACAGCGGGTTGGTCTGATCCACGACCTGCGACAGCTCGCCGCGGCCAAAGAAGTACTCTATCGCCGCCGAGATGCTCTTGGGATTGACGAGGCTGCGAGGCGTCATGTCCTCGAGGTCCTTGAGGCTCATCCGCTCCTGGACCGTGCGGCGCAACTTAAGGAAGCCTTTGCGAAGCTCGTCGCTGGCCAGTTCGTCAATCGTCCGCAGCCGGCGATTTTCCAGGTGGTCGATGTCGTCTACATGGGCCGTTTCCCTCCCTTCCATCAGGTCGATGAGGTAGGAGATCGACGCGATCAGGTCCTCGGGGCGGAGAGTCATTTCCTTGTCGGAGACGTCCAGCTTCAACTTGCGATTGATGCGGAAACGGCCGACGCGCCCCAGCCGGTAGCGATTGACGTCGAAGAATTTTTCCGCAAACAGCGTGCGGGCTTTTTCGAGCTGCGGCGGATTGCCGGGGCGCAGCCGCTGATAAATCCGCAGCAGGGCCTCTTCGTGGCTGCTGGTCGTGTCTTCCGTGAGGCTGTTGAAGATCAGCGGCACCTTCGGGGAAGCGACGACCTCGACCTTGGTCACCCCCGCGGTGACGATCGTCTCGGCAACGTTCTTGCTGATTCGATGTCCCGCCTCGACGATGATCTCGCCGGCCCGTTCGCTGCCGCTGGGATAGCAGACGTCGTCCACGGAGACCTTCCCCTCGATCTTGGCGACGCTGCGGCCGTCGTGAATCTTTTCGGTCGTCGTGGGATAGAAGGCGCGGATCAGATCAGAGTCGGTGCCGTACTTGGGGCTCATTGCCCGCAGGAGCGTGATGGCGGAGAATTTTCCGCTCTGGTCGATGCGAACGCTGAGGGTGTCGCGCTTGGTGACGTTGACCTCGATCCAGCTCCCGCGCTCCGGAATGATGCGGCAGCTCGGCAGCTTGCGGTCCGTGGTCCCTTCTTCCTCCATCACGAAATCCACGCCCGGGCTGCGGTGGAGCTGACTGACCACGACGCGCTCGGCGCCGTTGATGATGAACTCGCCGCCGCCCAGCATGATCGGAATGTCGCCGAGATAAACCTCCTCCTCGATCGGCTGGTCTTTGTTCAGCCGCAGCCAGATGCGAAACGGGCGGCCGTAGGTGAGCCGCAATTGCCGGCATTCCTCGGGTGTGTAACGCGGTTTGCCCAGTTCGTACCGCAGGTAGTCGAGCTTGATCGACTTGTCGTAGCTTTCGATCGGAAATATCTCCCGCAGCACCGACTCGAGCCCCTGGTCCTTGCGCTTCTCGGGCGAGGCATCGTCCTGAAGGAAGGCGTGGTAGCCGTGCGTCTGAATGGTCGTCAGCTCGGGGATGGGCTGCGCCTCGCGACCGCTGCCGAAGCGCCGAACCTCTTTCGGGTTGAGACGCCGTTGTGCGGGGATGGCCATGCTGATCGTGCTCCAGGAAAAAAGAACGCCTTGACGCCGACGTCATCCGTGATCGACACGTACCGGAAGAAGGAACGCCGCTGTGACAGCGGCTACTTGGCCGAGGGGTCCTCGGCGCGCAAGGACACCCCGGGCCAGTCCAGAAGCAAATGACCGCTGGATCGGATCGGGGTGCAAATCAATTCGTGCCTGCCTGCATCGTCGCCACAGGGCTGCGCGGAGACGATACGAAGGAACCAACGAAACGTAGAAAGACAGCGCGCCCGATCGGCTCACTTGAGTTCGATCACAGCTCCGACCGCTTCCAGTTCGCCCTTGACCTTGTTGGCCTCTTCCTTAGAGACCTTTTCCTTGATCTTGGCGGGAACGCCTTCCACGAGCTTCTTGGCATCCATCAGCGAAGCGCCCGTGATGTTCTTGACCACTTTGACGACGTCCAGCTTCTTCTCGCCAAACGAGGTCAGGACTACGTCAAACTCGGTCTGCTCGACAGCCGCCGCCGGGCCCCCGCCACCGCCCCCTTGCTGTACGATCACGCCGCCGCCTGCAGCGGGCTCAATCCCGTACGCTTCTTTGATGTAGTCCGAAAGCTCTTTCGCCTGCTTCAGCGTGAGCCCGGCGATTTCGTCGCCAAGCTTCTTCAGTTCAGGCGCAACTGCAACGTCAGCCATAGAATCTGGGTCCTTTCTTCGCCGCGGCCTTGAGCACCTTCCCGCAAGTCGCTAAGTCCGCAAACAGATTAAATTAAAGTATTTCCGTCAATCATGCCAGCCCGGGAGCACAAATTGCCAGCCACGGCAACCCCCCTTTTGAGCGTAGCAGGCGTCCACATCCCGCCGCCAAGGGACTAAGCGGGGGCCGCCTCCTCGGATTTCTTCTTGATCTGGCTCAGCAGCAGGCCTCCAGGGGCTTTGATCTGGGACAAAAGATTGGCTCCGGGCGCCAGAATCTGTCCCATCAGGATGCCGATTTGCTGCGTGCGGCTCGGCCACTTGCTGACTTCGGCCACCTTCTCTTTGCTGAGCGGCTCCCCGTCCATGACGCCGCCGCGCGTCTGAAATTTTTCGAACTCCGGCCGTCTGGAAAGCTCCACGATCTCCTTGGCCAGCGAAACGAAGTCCTCGCCACCCCAGACGATTGCCAGGCTTCCTTCGCCGCCGCCGAATGCCGCGGCCAGCTTGGTCCCTTCGGTCGCCCGTTGCGCAAGGCTGGTTTTGACCACCAGCAGGTTCAGTTTTTTGCTGCGCAGTTCTTTGCGCAGCAGGTACGTGTTCAGCGAGTTCAGCCCGATCACGTTGACCAGCAGGGCGTCGTTGACGCCGCTGAGTCGTCGGCTGTACTCCGCGACAGTAAGACTTTTCAGTTGCTTGCTCATGACGGCACTCGTTCTGGATCGATGGTCGCGGTTAAACGGCAATTCTCACGGAGGGGCTCATCGTGGCGCACAAGGCCACGCTCTTGACGTATTGTCCCTTCACCGAGGCCGGCTTGAGCCCCAGCACGAAGTGCACAAAGGTCTCGATGTTTTCCTGAAGCTGCTTGGCGTCGAAGCTGGTTTTCCCCACGACCGCGTGGATGATCCCGCCGTTGTCGTTGCGGAACTCGACTTTGCCCGCCTTGTATTCTTTCACGACCTTGGCCACCTCGGGAGTGACCGTGCCGGCACGGGGCGACGGCATCAGGCCGCGCGGGCCAAGTACCTTTCCCAAGGGACCCACAAGCCCCATCATGTCGGGAGCGGCAATGCACACGTCGAACTCGGTCCATCCGTCTTTGATTTTCTGTGCGAGATCCTCCTGACCCACCACGTCGGCGCCGGCCGCCTTGGCCTGCTCGACCAGGTCCCCTTTGGCAAATACCACCACCCGCTGCGACTTGCCGATGCCGTTCGGCAGCACCACCGAGCCGCGGACGATCTGGTCCGCCTGTTTGGGATCGATGCCCAGCCGCATGTGGATCTCGACCGTCTGATCGAACTTTGTATTGCCGAATTTTTTGAGCTTCTCGACCGCCGTCGCCAGTGGAACGGTTTCCTTCGAGGGACCTTTTCCGGCAAGCGATCGATAACGTTTGGAATGCTGGGCCATGATTGTTTGCTCTTTCTGACCTCTGCTCTCTGCTCTCTACCCTTCCACCGTGATCCCCATGCTCCGCGCCGTCCCTTCCACCATCCGTGCGGCGTGCGCCAGATCGCGGGCGTTGAGGTCAGCCATCTTCTTTTTGCAGATGTCCTCGACCTGCGACTTCGTCACTTTGCCGACCTTCTCCTTGTTCGGCACGCCCGAGCCCTTGGCGATCCCGGCGGCGATCTTGAGCAGGGCCGACGCCGGCGGGCTCTTGGTGATGAACTCGAACGAGCGGTCGCTGAACACAGTGACCACGACAGGAATCGGGATGCCGTTGTACTCCCGCGTCCGGTCGTTGAACTGGGAAACGAACTGACCCAGGTTGATGCCGAATTTGCCGAGCGAAGTGCCGACCGGTGGCGCCGGGGTGGCCTGTCCGCCGGGGACTTGGAACTTCGCTTCGCCGGTTTTTTGTTTTGCTTTTGCCATGTGGCTTTGTTCTTCTGTGGGAGCGGGCGACTGGCGCCTGCCCACTCGCCGTCGTTACACCTTTTCAATCTGCCAGTGTTCGAGTTCGACCGGCGTGGACCGGCCGAAGATATTGATCATGACGGTGACCCGGCCGTTAGCCTGGTCGATGGCGTCCACGTCTCCTTCGAAATTCTGGAAGTAGCCTTCCTTGACGCGGACGCGGTCGCCAGACTTGAACGGAATTGCCGTCCGCACCTGTCCGGCCTCGTCCTCGATCACCTTGCTCGTCCGCAGGATGCGATCGACGTCGTGCTGGAGCATCGGGGTGGGCTTGCCGGCCGAGCCGGTAAAGTCGCCGATGCCGGGCGTCTCGCGGACGAGAAACCAGGTCTCGTCATTGATCGCCATGTTGACCAGGATGTAGCCGGGATAAATCTTTTTCTTGACAATCTTCCGCTTGCCGGTCTTGGTGAACTCGGCCATGTCCTCGGTGGGAACCACGATTTCCCGGAAGAACCTTTCCTTGTCTTCCATCTTGACGCGGCGCAGCAGCGCGTCCTTGATCGAATCCTCGCGGTTGACTTGCACCTTGAGGATGTACCAGTCGAACCTGAGGTCTTCCTGCTCCTGCGACTCGTCAATGAATTCCAGCGGCTCGGCGGGGACGAACGGCTCTTCAATCTCGGGTTCTTCGATCTCGGGTTCTTCGATCTCGGGTTCTTCGATTTCGGGCGGGTCCGCCTGATCATCCGCGCCCGCCGCGGCATGGCCTGACGCACCTTCATTGCCGGGCGGCAGCGGAAAGGGCTGCGTCTTATCCAGCGGACTGTACGATTCGCCCGGTGCAGGCGTCACTGGGGCCGGCGCGGGAGGAGAAGCCGCGGCATCGGCCGGGACCGGCGGGGGCGCCGGCGCCCCGGGATCGTTTACGTCCCGCGGGTCGGAGCTTTTCGGCTCGCTACTCACACCCAGTTCTCCCATAACTTCCGCGCGATTTGCGATTGCCAGTTAGTCCACGATATTGAGCAGCCGCAAAATGAAACGCAGCACCCCGTCGTAGACGAAAATCACGATCGTCAACCCAAACATGATCACGATGACCACGATCGCGCTGCGGACCATTTCCGTACGCGAAGGCCAGGTCACCTTGTTCATCTCTGCCTCGACGGCAATCAGGAAGTCCGCAAACGGCGGGTAGTTCACCAGCCGGAAGCCAAACCAGACCCCGGCCACCAGCAGGACGGTGGGCACTGTGTACCGCAGGACGTTGGCGATCGAAATTGCGAGATTCGGAAACCAATCGTCCGCAAAGCCCCAGGTCACCGTGGAATACATCCGCCACGCCGCTAGCGCGAAACCAACCCACACCGCCAGGCAGGTGAACTGCCGCGTCAGTCGTCCCTGGGTCCGCTTGTAGATGCCAAGCTGACCCAGTTCCTGAACGAACATCCCAAGCGCACCTGGCGCCATGGCTTTATCCTTCGACATAGGTTGTGTCCGCGATCCGTGCGGCCTTTCCCTGGACTGCTCTTTTCAGCAAGCCGTCGACACCTGACTCACGCCGCCGCAAGCACGGGCGGTAGGAATCGAACCCACAACCCCTGGTTTTGGAAACCAGTGCTCTGCCAATTGAGCTACGCCCGTACGCACCCCTAATGTCTTGCTACGCCTTCATTCTACGAATGACCAATGACCAAATCCCAATGACCAATGCCGCTGGTCCCATTGGTCATTGGGATTTGGTCATTGGTCATTTTGCGGGAGCAGCCTTTGCAACCCCCGCATAGCGATCCTATTCGATTACCTTGGTCACGACGCCCGAGCCGACCGTGCGACCACCTTCCCGAATGGCGAAGCGGACGCCGTCGTCCATCGCGATTGGCTTGTGCAGCTCGCAGGAGATCTTGACGTTGTCCCCAGGCATGCACATTTCCGCGCCGACCAGGTTGGCCGTGCCGGTAACGTCGGTCGTGCGGAAGTAGAACTGAGGGCGGTAGCCGCTGAAGAACGGGGTGTGACGGCCCCCCTCTTCCTTCGACAGGCAGTAGACCTCCGCCTCGAACTTGGTGTGCGGCGTGATCGAGCCCGGCTTGGCCAGCACCTGGCCGCGCTCGATTTCCTCGCGCTTGACGCCGCGGAGCAGGCAGCCGACGTTGTCGCCCGCCCGCCCTTCGGTCAGTTCCTTGCGGAACATCTCCACTCCCGTCACGATCGTCTTCATCGGTTCCTTGTTCAGGCCGACGATCTGCACTTCCTCGCCGACTTTGACCATGCCGCGCTCGATACGCCCGGTGGCCACGGTGCCGCGGCCTTCGATCGAGAACACGTCCTCGATGGCCATCAAAAACGGCTTGTCCTCTTCGCGCTTCGGCTGCGGGATGTACGCGTCCACGGCATCCAGCAGTTCGCCGATGCACTTGTTGGCGGCCGCATCCTTCGGATTCTGGTACGCCGGCAATGACGATCCCCGGATAATAGGAATTTCGTCTCCCGGGAAGCCGTATTTGCTCAGCAGCTCGCGGATCTCGATTTCCACGAGGTCCAAGAGCTCCGGATCGTCCACCAGGTCAATCTTGTTGAGGAACACGCAAATGGCCGGCACCGCCACCTGGCGGGCCAGCAGCACGTGTTCGCGAGTCTGAGGCATCGGACCGTCGGCAGCCGAGACCACCAGGATGGCGCCGTCCATCTGGGCAGCGCCGGTGATCATGTTCTTGATGAAGTCGGCGTGCCCTGGGCAGTCGATGTGAGCGTAGTGGCGCTTCTCGGTGGCATACTCGACGTGAGCCACGGCGATGGTCACGGTCTTGGACGCGTCCCGGACGGTGCCACCCTTGGCGATGTCAGCATACGATTTGAATTGCGCCAGCCCCTTGGCCGCCTGGACCGCCAGGATGGCGCCAGTCAGCGTGGTCTTGCCATGGTCGATGTGGCCGATTGTGCCAACGTTGCAGTGCGGCTTGGACCGCACGAATTGTTCCTTGGCCATAGGTCTGTTACACCCTGAAAATGTTGGGAAGCGAAAATCAATAGGTACGTTCTGGCGTCTACTTGCTGCCCTTGCCAACTCAAGGAGCTGCTGATGGGAATCGAACCCATGACCTCGTCCTTACCAAGGACGTGCTCTACCGGCTGAGCTACAGCAGCCAGTCGCTGGCGCCATCCGCCGCTCGCTGGTGATGTTGGCGATCGTTCACACTCGTGGGCAACATCTCCTGGCAGGCAAAGGTGAATGGATCCAGAGCGGGTGAAGGGAATCGAACCCTCGTGTCCTGCTTGGAAGGCAGGTGCTCTACCATTGAGCTACACCCGCGGTTCGCGTTACGCTCCCGACTGCCAACGCTCCCAGCTCCCAAGGGGTTCATCTCCCGTGGATGCTGAGTGGGGAGTGTAGGATTCGAACCTACGAAGGCGTAAGCCAACAGATTTACAGTCTGTCCCCTTTGACCGCTCGGGAAACTCCCCAATTCCTTGTTTTTCTGGTTCCGCGCGGCGAGTTCCCGGCGACCAAGGCGCACCTGACAGAGCCAGCGAAGGGACTCGAACCCTTAACCTGCTGATTACAAATCAGCTGCTCTGCCAGTTGAGCTACGCTGGCATCCCAGCACAAACTCCGCGCCGCGTGGAAAACCAGTTAATATAGTGATCCCCTGCCATCACGCAAGGCGACCGCCTCCAGAATTCGACCTGGCAACAAGATACGACGCCTCGCGGTGTCCGTTGGTTCGCTTCCGCACCACCGCTCGCTCCGTCAGTCACGGCAAAAAGACAGTCCCCTCGTTAGAGGGGACTGAGTAATCTTCCGGCAGTTAGCGTCGGAAAGGGTGCTCGTTAATCCGGCAGCTCGATGTGCTCGTCCTGGGCTGCCTGCCGGAGCTTGTTCATGGCCCGGGCCTCGATCTGGCGGATGCGCTCCTTGGTCACGCCCATATCCTGGCCAACTTCCTTGAGCGTCTGCGGCTCCTGGCTGTGATCCAGGCCAAAGCGGCTGATGATGATCTGCTGTTCCCGCTCGTCGAGGCGGGAGAGGATCTTCTCCACCTGACCCTCGCGCATCTGTTGAGCTGTCTCTTGCCCAGTCTCGCCGCCGCGGGTGTCCTCATGAGCGGCAAACAGCTCGTCGGGAGTGACGCGGAAGCGGTCGCGATGCTTGTACTCCTCGGGAATCGTGCGGGCGAAGTTCTTCATGATCGCCCAGCTCGCATACGTGCTGAATTTGTTTCCCCGCGA
>Ga0075418_10000488_pt1 | contig 42053 bp, 37 predicted proteins | sample SoiMetdeltSBSDD2_FD_81776 | JGI IMG/M metagenome (GOLD analysis project Ga0075418, IMG submission 81776) | Bulk soil microbial communities from a Populus tree surrounding site in Tennessee, USA - Soil MetaG P. deltoides SBSDD2 | ecosystem: Environmental > Terrestrial > Soil > Tree plantation...
CCGCTCGATCGTCACGCTGACGCGAAGACCGTTCTCTTCGACCGATGTTGTCAGGGCAAGGCCTGCTGGAGGAGTTGGTTCCGGCGTCGGCGCAACCGACGGCGATGTCGCCGTCGAAGTCGGACCTGCCGTGGCGGGCATCGGAGTCGCGATCGAATTCGAAGCCGCGGGGCTGGTTACGTCGGTCCAGCCGCTCGGGGCACCCGCACAGGCGCCAGCGCTCAGGATCATCGTTCCAGCGATCACGAGGCGACCGAACGACGAGCGCAAAGCTTGGGCCTCCCGGCGACAGCGGTGTGACGAGCCTCAGCCTCGATCCGTTGCGCGCAGGCGCTCAACAATGGCCTGCGTCAGGCCCCACGTTCGGGCGGCGTCGCGCGGGAGGCGGATTCGGACCTGGTTCGATGCGAAGACGATGTCTGATGGGCGGACACCGGGGAGGCCCGGTCCAGCGAGGAGGCGCATCGCCGTCGACCGGGTGAGGCCCTCGCCGAAGCGGATGACGAGCTGGCCGTCCTCTCGCGAGATCGAGGCGATCCCGGCGGCCTCCGCGGCCAACCGCAGCTCCGCCACGTCGACGAGCCGGCGCACCGGCTCGGGCGGCGGCCCAAACCGATCGGTGAGCTCCTGGCGAAACGCGGACAGGTCACCGGCATCGCGTGCCCGCGCCAGCCGCCGGTACAGCTCCAGCTTCTGGGCCTCATCCGGCACGTAGTCGTCCGGCAGGTTCGCCTCCAGCGGCAGGTCGACGACGGCCTGCGGCCGCTCGACGATCGGCGCCCGGCCCTCGTGCGAGGCCCGCCGCTCCTCGACCGCCTCAGCGAGCAGCCGCGAGTACAGATCGAAGCCCACGGCGGCCATGTGGCCGGACTGCTCCGCGCCGAGGATGTTCCCGGCACCGCGGATCTCGAGGTCGGAGAGCGCGATCTGGAAGCCGGCTCCCAGCTCCGACGCGTTGAAGATCGCCTGGAGCCGCTTCCGCGCCTCGTCACTCATTCGCTCGCGCCGCCGGTACAGCAGGTACGCGTACGCCCGCCGCGAGCTCCGGCCCACGCGACCGCGGAGCTGATACAGCTGAGCGAGCCCCAGCGTGTCCGCCCGGTCGATGACGATCGTGTTCGCATTCGGGATGTCGAGCCCGGATTCGATGATCGTCGTGCAGACGAGGACGTCCGCCTCGCCGCCCGCGAACGTGATCATGACCTTCTCGAGCGCACCCTCGGGCATCTGGCCATGGCCGACGACGATGCGGATCCCGGGCAGCAGGCGTCGGAGCTGCTCCGCCTGCGCCTCAATGGTCTCGACGCGGTTGTGGACGAAGAAGACCTGGCCGCCCCGATCGAGCTCGCGCAGGATCGCGTCGCGCACGAGACCGGCCGAGGCTTCGGCGACGCGCGTCTGGATCGGCAGCCGATCCTCGGGTGGCGTTTCGATGACCGAGAGGTCGCGGATGCCGGCCAGCGCGAGATTCAGCGTCCGCGGGATCGGCGTGGCGCTGAGCGTCAGGACGTCCACCTCGCGCCGGAGCTGCTTCAGGCGCTCCTTCGCACCGACGCCGAAGCGCTGCTCCTCGTCGACGACGACGAGTCCGAGGTCACGGAATCGGACATCCTTCGACAGCAGCCGATGCGTCCCGATGACGACATCCACCGAACCGTCGGCGAGGCCGTTGATCGTCCGCTCCTGGTCCTTGGGGCTCACGAAGCGCGAAAGCAGCTCCACGCGAAGCGGGAACGCCGCGAACCGCTGGCTGAACGTCACGTGGTGCTGAGCCGCGAGGACGGTGGTCGGCACGAGCACGGCAACCTGCCGGCCGTCCTGGGTCGCCTTGAACGCGGCCCGCAGCGCGACCTCCGTCTTGCCGTAGCCGACGTCGCCAACGACGAGCCGGTCCATCGGCCGGACGCGCTCCATGTCGGCCTTGACCTCGACGGTCGAACGGAGCTGGTCGGGCGTCTCCTCGTACGGAAACGACGCCTCGAGCTCGCCCTGCCACGGGCCGTCCGTCGCGAACGCGTGGCCCTGCGCTGTCTCGCGGGCGGCGTAGAGCGCGAGCAGCTCGTCGGCGAGGTCCGCGACGGCCCTCCGGACGCGCTGCTTGGCCCGGAGCCACTCCGTCCCGCCCAGCCGCGACAGCGCCGGCCGCTCCGCGCCTGCGTAGCGAGTGACGCGTGCGATCTGCTCGACGGGTACGAAGATCTTGTCGGCGGCCGCGAACGAGAGCTCGAGGTAGTCGCGCTCGTCGCCAACGCCTGAGCTTCGGCGCAGCATCTGCTCGTAGCGCGCGACGCCGTGGTCGATGTGGACGACGAGGTCGCCGGGCGTCAGGCGTTCGAGAACATCACGCGGAACGACGCGTCGTAGCGCCTTAGGCCGGCGAACTCGGACGGTCCCGAACAGCTCGCGGTCGGTGACGAAGACGAGGCCTTCCGGACCGCCTTCGAAGCCGCCGTTGAGGCTCCGCTCGATCAGCGCGATGACGCCGGGCGGCGGCGCGTCGGTGATGTGAGCCTGGATCCCCGTCGCGTGGCCGGCCTCGCCAAGGAGCTCGCCGAGCCTGGCGGCCTGGTCGCTCGCGATCACGATGCGAGCGGCGTCCTCCTGCCACCGTTCGACCGCTTCCGCGATCTGCGCGCCGCGGCGGGGCGGCAGCGACGGCTCGCGCCAACCGAAGAGATCGCCCGAGGAGAGCCCACCACCGGCGACGGCCACGGAGCGGGCGAGCTCGCTCTCCCACGTCAGCTCCAGGGTTCGCGAGGCGAGGATGCGGGCCTTCCACTCGCGCGGCGGCAGGTACGGCGACGGCCAGTCCTTCGGCAGCTCGGCCCCGGCGACGAGGTCCGCGCCGCGCTCCTCGGCCTGGCGCCACAGGAACGCCGCCGCGTCGGCGATGTCGCCGGGCTCGTCGAGGATGACGAGCGTGCCGGGGTCCACGTGGTCGAGCCCCGTCGCCGGGGCGATGAGCGGCGCCCAGATCTCGGCGGCGTCGCCCGCGGCGAGAGCTCGCGTCCCGGCGCGGTCGTCGCGGACCTCGCCCTGCTCGAAGCGATCGAGATCGGCGGCGAGACGCTCGGTCAGCCGTCCCGCGCCCTTCCCGAGGCGGTCGCGGATCGCGGCCGCTCCACCAGGCGGGAGGAGGAACTCGGAGGCGGGCTGGAGGATCGCGGACTCTGCCGGTCCCACGGCCCGCTGGTCGGTCGGATCGAATCGTCGCAGCGAGTCGATCTCGTCCCCGAAGAACTCGATCCTGACCGGCAGCGCGCCGTCCGGCGGGAAGACGTCGACGATGCCGCCGCGCCGAGCGAACTCGCCGCGACCGGCGACCTCGAGGACGGGGGCGTAGCCGAGCGCGAGGAGGTCGAGGAGCAGCCGCTCGGGCGCGACCCGGGTGCCGGTCGAGAGCGTGCGCGGCTCGGCCGGCAGGTCGTCGGGCGAGATCGTGTGCTGAAGGAGCGCCTGGACGCTCGCGACGAGCACGTCCGCACGGCCGCTCCGCCATGCGGCGAGTGCGGCCACCCGGGCCGCCGTCTCGTCCGGGACGAGCTCGCTGCGTTCGTAGGCCAGCGCGGTCCGAGGCTCGAGGATTGCGACCGCGCTCGCATCGCCGAGCCACGCCGCCAGCTCCTCGGCGACGCGGTCGCCAATCTCGGCGTCCCGGGCGAGCCACAGGATCCGCTCGCCCGCCCCGATCGCCAGCGCCGCGGCCAGATACGTCTTCGCACCGTGGGGCACGGTTGAGACCCCGGCGTGGCGCCCGGACGCCTGCGGCGGCACGCCCGCCTCGCCGATCCGCTCGCGCAGCGACGCGAACGCGCCGCTTGCCGCGAGGAGCGGCGGCAACCCCGAGAGATCCGGCGGCCGTCGGCTCGGACCCGCGAGGGTCGCCGTTTCGTGGACTTCGGCGATGTGGCGGTCCCGCCCACGCCGGCCGCGCATCACCGGTCCGCGCAGGGTCGCCGGCCGCGTCGCGTGCTCCGTCACGGCTTCGTCTCGGGCGGCAGGACCTTGCGCCAGCCCGTTCGGGTCCGCCGCACGCCGTCAGGCCCAGGTGGGCCGTCGACCTCGCCGGGCGGGGCGAGCAGGTCGGAGTCGGCCGGCCGAAGCTCGAACATGTTGAACCGGTTCGCGGCCTTGTTCGTGCCGTCGCGCGCCCAGGCTTCGACGGCATCGGCCGCCGCGTCGATGAGCTCGGGCAGGCGCGCCGTCTCCTCGACGTCGAACCGCGACAGGACGTGGTCGATGAAGCTCCGATCGGGCGCCCCGATGCCAACGCGCAGGCGGCTGAAGCCCTCGGTGCCGAGCTCGTCGATGATCGAGCCCAGGCCGTTGTGGCCACCCGGTCCCCCGCCCTCGCGGAAGCGCAGCTTGCCGAACGGGAGCGCGAAGTCGTCGACCACGACGAGCATCTCGGTGAGCGGCGCACGTTCCCGCGCCAGGAGCTTGCGAACCGCCAGTCCGGACTCGTTCATGTAGGTCAGCGGCTTGGCGAGGACGACGTCGAGGCCACGGAAGCGTCCCTGGACGATGGACGAGGCATCGCGATTCCGGCCACGTCCGGACCAGCCGGCGCGGTCCGCGACCTCGTCGAGGACCAGCCAGCCGATGTTGTGCCGCGTCTTCGCGTATTGCTCGCCCGGATTGCCCAGGCCGACGACGATCTTCACCGCTCTCCCGTTCGCGCGACCGGCTCGAACGCCCGCCCGCGACACGCCAAAACGGCCCCGAGGGCATGAACCCGGGGCTTGCGCAGGATGGTACCCGGTCGGATCGCGGTGAACCCGATCGCGCCTTCGAGGGCTATGGACAGGCAGAAGAGCGCGATTGGAGAGCCCTCGAACCCATGTCCCCTCGCCTTGGCATTGCCGTCGACCGAGATGCGACAGCCCCACTCCACCGCCAGATCGAGACCTCGATCCGCGACCTCATCGCTGAAGGCCGCCTTCAGGCCGGAATGCGGCTGCCGAGCGTCCGCGGTCTTGCGGGGCAGCTGGGCGTCGCTCGCCTCACCGTCCTGACGGCATACGACAACCTCGCGGCGGACGGCTGGACGCGGGCTCGGACCGGGGTCGGGACCATCGTTGCGGACCGACCCGCTGATGGGCTGGCGGCGGAGCCTCCGGGCGCGGCGCCGGCGCCGGCACCGGTCCGCCCGATCTCGACCGCGCGTCCGACGCTGCTCGGCGGCTGGCGCAGCGGCCTGCCGCTGCGTCGAGGGCTGACCTCGATGCCCCGCTACGACCTGCGGGCCTCGGGTCCGGCGATCCCCGCGGTCACGGTCGGCGCGTCGTTCGAGCGGATGCTCCGCGACGCCTGGCACGACCTCTCGGGCGGGCTCGCCGCCGGCACCGCGGACCCGGCCGGCGATCCGGTCCTTCGCGCGGAGATCGCCGCGCACGTCACCACGACGCGCGGCGCGCGCTGCGAGCCGAGCCAGGTCATCGTCGTCAGCGGCCCGCTCGTCGGGGCGGCGGCGGCGGCACGCCTGTGGCTTGGGCCGGAGCGGCGAGCGTTCGTCGACGACCCGGGCGAGCCGCGCCTTCGGGCGTCGCTCGCATTGACCGGAGCGGAGATCGAAGCCCTCGCTTCGGACGGCGGTGGGCCGCTCCTCGAGCCGGACCGCGGACCCGCCGCCCTCATCGCGACGAGCGTCTCCATTCGCCCGTTCGATGGCGCCGACGCGCCGCTGGCACGTCGAATCCGGCTCCTCGCGTGGGCACGGGCCGCGGGGGCGATCGTCCTCGAGGACGCTCGCCTCGAGGATCTTCGCCTTGCGCCTCCCATCAAGAGCCTCCAGGGTCTCGACGAGGACCGCCGCGTCGTCCACCTCGGGACGTTCGACGGGCTGCTCCACGGCGGCCTCCGGATGGGCTATCTCGTCGCACCGCCGGACCTCGTCGAACCGCTGCTCGGAACCCTCGGCGCGCTCGATCCCGGCGCCACGCCAGTCCAGCAGCGTGCGCTCGCCCGGTTCCTGGCCGACGGCCAGCTGGCCCGCCACCTCATCCGCCTCCGCCGCGCGCTCGCCGAGCGGCACGAGGCGGCGCTGGCGGCCGCGGATCGCGAGCTCGGCTGGCTGCTCCGCACGGCCGCGCCGGCCGGCGGCTCCAGGCTGGTCCTCACGATCGAAGATCCCGCGTGGACGGCCACCAGGGTCGCTCTCGCGGCCGACGCGATGGGCGTCGCCATCGAGCCGCTGGCTGGCTGGCGTGCTGCACCCGGACTCGACCGCGAGCTGCTCCTCGACGTCAGCCGCCACGAACCGGCCGATCTCAGCGCGGCGCTGCGGCTGATCGCGGTGGGCGTCCGGCGCGGCCTCGGCGAGCCTCGGACGACGCATTCCTACGCCACGGCGGCCGCGCTGCGCTGACGCGAGCTGCCAATTTCGAGCCAGTGGTCTGCAGACCACTCGCCGCCCGAGCAGACCAGCCCGCCGCCCGATCCCGGCGTGTGTCTGGCCGGAGAACCGGCCCCGGGCGAGCCTGAGGCAGGAGGCCTGCCGGTCCTCCCGGTCGCCGACGGGCGCGGCCCGGCCAACCGCATGGGCCGAGTCGCGCCCGCTCCCGGCCGTCGCTGGCGCGTCACCGGCCGCGCTATGCGCGTGCGGAGGTTGTTCATTCCATGCACAAGCGATCACTCGCCGTGCTCGGCCTGTTCGCGGTCATCGCGACCGCGTGTGGGTCCGGCACGATCACGCCCGAGCCATCGACGGGCAGTCCCAGCAGCAACCCGTCGCCGAGCCCGACCGCGGCCGGGTTCGACCTCTTCCATACGACCTACTCGCCCGACGAAGGAGCGGACGGCGGTCAGATCATCATCGGTGACTGGCAGGAGGCCAACCAGTTCAACCCGTTCTACCTCGGCCAGGTGACCGAGGCGAACGTGGCATCGGCCGCGTGGGCGAGCCTCGTCGTCCTGACGCCGGATCTCAAGTACGCGCCCGACCTCGCCACCGAGGTGCCGACGCTCGAGAACGGCGGCGTCACGGTCCCGGGCGACAACGGCGACGCCATGACCGTGACCTGGGAGCTTCGTTCAGGGCTCAAGTGGTCGGACGGCGAGCCGCTCACCTGCGACGACTTCAAGTACGCCCAGGAGTGGGTGCTCGACCCGGAGAACGTCGGCGTCGTGACCGCCGGCTACGACGTCTCGACCCCGGAATGCCTGTCCGACACGACGTTCGTGCAGCACTTCTCGGAAATCTTCGAGGGCTACATCCTGCTGAATGTCGCGCCGCTGCCGCGCCACTACCTCGAGGCGATCCCGATGGCCGACCAGGTCAACGGTGCCGGCTTCCGGGCCACCGAAGTCGCCGACCTGCCGGTTTCCGGCGCGTTCAAGTTCGAGTCCGTGACGCCGCTCGCCGAGCTGCGCCTCGTCAAGAACCCGAATTACACGAGCTTCGCGACCGGCAAGCCGGCCCACCTCGACACCCTCATCTGGAAGTGGTACGGCGATGCCGACCTCATGATCGCCGGCTTTTCGGCCGGTGAGATCGACTTCGCGACCGATCTCCAGGATTCGGATCTGCCGAAGCTCGCGAACCTGCCACCCGAGCAGGTCAGCGCGATCCCGGCATTGACCTACGAGTTCCTTCGGCCGAACTGGTCGGACGGCCCGTTCATCACGGACGCCAACGACCCGAACTTCAACACCGGGGGCTGCTCGCGCAACCCGGTCGTCCAGGACCGCGGCGCCGGCTGCCCGATGTCGGACCCGGCGGTCCGCGCGTCCATCGCCTACGCGATCGACAAGGACGAGATCAACGAGCGACTCCTCGGCGGCCTCGTCCAGATCGCCAACACCTCGATCACCCCGAATGCCTGGTTCTACGCCGACCAGCCTCCGGCGACGTTCGATCCCGAGAAGGCAAAGCAGCTTCTCGAAGACGCCGGCTGGAAGGATTCCGACGGCGACGGGGTCCGTGAGAAGGACGGCACCAAGCTCAAGATCGAGCTCTGCACGACGACCCGGCAGGTCCGGATCGACACGCTGGGCCTGGTCGCAGACTGGCTCGCCGATGTCGGCTTCGAAGCGATCCCGAACCCCGTTCCGGCGGCGGACATCTTCGCCGACTACAACGAGGCCACGGTCGACACCCCATGCGCGCTGTCGAAGAGCAACTTCGACCTCGCCGAGCACGCGTTCACGTCATCGATCGACCCGCTGGGCAGCTACTTCAGCTACCACAGCAGCCAGTTCGAGCCGAACGGCGTCAACGACGCACAGGTCGTCGACGACGGCATCGATGCGGCCCTTGACGCCGTCAAGGACAGCGTCGACTTCGGCGTCATCAAGGACGCGATGGTCAACTTCCAGCAGATCTACGCCGAGAAGACCGTCGAGATCCCGCTGTACTACCGCAAGCAGGTCGACCTCGTCGCGCCGAACGTCGGGAACTTCTTCGCGAACCCGACCCAGGCCGGCCCGACATGGAACGCCGTCGACTGGTACGTCAAGGGCTGACCCATCGGGCGGCCCACGTCGCGACTCCCTCTCCGCCGGCGGCAGCTCCAAATGCCGCCGGCGGCTTCGTTCCCTCAGGAATCGAGGAGCTGCCGCTCCAGCGCTCGCATCGCCGCTTCCGCGGCGGGCTCGTCGTGATCCCAGCCGCAGATGTGCAGCGTCCCGTGGGTGACGAGCAGCAGCAGCTCGTCGGCGGCTGACGAGCGGACGTCGCCCGTCTGGCCGCCGCGACCCTCGTGGGCCTGCGCGATCGCTCGCTCGACGGACACCGCCACGTCGCCGAGATGCGGCAGTCTCCCGGGCGGACCCGGAAACGGCGCCGCCTCGGGCGCCATCGGGAAGGACAGCACATCGGTTGGCCCGGACATGCCGAGGTGCGCGGCGTTCAGCTCCGCCAGCTCCGCGTCGTCGGTCAGCACGAGCGCGATCGACGCCGGTGGCGACGCCCCGCCGGCCTCGGCCGCGCGCGCCATCGCACGCGCCAGGCGGGCGCGCGGGATCGGGAGCTCGACAGATTCGCGAACGGTGAGATCGATTCGCCAGCGGCCGACGCGGACCGCCGCGGTCGCGTCAGGCACTCGGCCCGGAACCACTTCCCGGGCCACCGGACGGCGACCCACCGCCCGCCGCCGAGCGACGCGCCTCCAGCTCGACGACCTTGTTCTGCGGGTAGGCCACGCGCTGGTGGTACATCCCGAGCAGCTGGTCGACGAACGCCGACTTGATCTTCTCGACGTCGCGGAGCGTCAGGTCGCACTCATCGAACTGGCCGTCGTCCATCCGCTCGTTGACGATCCGCGAGACCATCGCCCGGATCGCGCCCTCGTCCCGCGAGTCGAGGGACCGAACGGCGGCCTCGACACCGTCCGCAAGCATGATCATCGCGGCCTCGCGCGTCTGCGGCTTCGGCCCTGCATGTCGGAAGCGGCGGACATCGACGGCGTCCGCTGCCTTGCGGCCCTCGGCCGACCCGAGCCCGCCGTACGGCGCTGCGGCAGCCTCTCGCGCCTTGGCGAAGAAGAAGCTCATCACCGAGGTTCCGTGGTGCTGCGGGATGAACGAGATCAGCACCTTCGGCAGTCGCGCCTGGTAGGCGATGTCGATGCCCTCGGCAACGTGGGCCTTCAGGACCTGGGCAGACGCCTCCGGTTCAAGCTCGTCGTGGATGTTCTCGCCGCCGGCCTGGTTCTCGATGAAGGCCCGGGGGTTCGCGAGCTTGCCGATGTCGTGGTAGTAGGCGGCGACGCGGGTGATGAGCGGGTCCGCCCCGATCGCCGTGGCCGCCCGTTCGGCGAGATTGCCGACCATGAGCGAGTGGTGATACGTGCCCGGCGTCTCGAGCAGGAGGCGGCGCAACAGCGGCTGCGACGGGTTCGCCAGCTCGAGCAGCTGGAAGATCGTGAGGATGCCGAAGAGGTTGCCGAGGACCGCGAAGCTGCCGACCGCCGCGATCGCCGAGCCGCCGGCCGCGAGCGCCGCGGCACCAAGCAGCTGGACGAGCCCCGTCAGGTCGTGCTCGCCGAGCAGACCGAACGTCGTGACGATCAGCGCATTCGTGACGAAGACCGCGAGCCCGGCCTGAAGGAATGCCTGCAGGCGATCGCCGCGCCGAATCGCGAGGATGCCGGCGAAGCCGCCAAGGAACGTATACGTGGCGAGCTCGAGCGACAGGCCGTTGACCGCGCCGGCGATGAGCCCGATGACGATCATCGTGATCGTCGCCGTCCCGGCGTCGAGGAGGATCGCGACGAGCATGCCGATCGCCGCGGTCGGCAGGATGAACGGCAATGCCGGACGGCCCGCGGTCAGCTTCAAGGCGAACGCCGCGAAGATGATCAGCAGCCCGAGCAGGACGATGACGTTGTTGCGGTGCCAGAGCGCGCGCCGGAAGCGCCACAGCCAGCCGAGCGGCACCGCAATGAGCACGCCGGCCAGGAGGAACCAGCCACCGAGCGAGGCGACGTCCGGCACGGTGTCGGCGAGACCGAACGCGTCGATCTTCTCGAGATCGAGCTCGGTCAGCTTCGTGCCGCCGCGAACGATGATCTCGCCCTGGAGGATCCGCTCCTCGAGCGGGACGACGAGTGCAGCCCGGCGATCCTTCTCCTGCTCCGTCAGGAGGCTGCTGAATGACGAGTTCGGAACGACCAGCGGCGCGATGATCTCTGCCGCCAGCGCCCGCTCGGGCATGTCGAGGCCGCCGGCCATCCGATCGGCCAGCCGCGTTCGCTCGAACGCGACATCCGTGTCCCGCAGCTCGCTGCGCTCGGTGGCATCGAGGATCCGCGCGGCTTCGTCGCGCACGGCCGGCCAGCGATCGGGCGCCAGCGCCATGAGCGTCTCGCGCACCCCGTCGCTGAGCTGCGGCACGGCGAGCTGCAGGAGCGACTGCCGGGTTTCGTCGTCAGTCTCCGGATCGAACGCCGTCTCGAGCGGCGTGATGCTCCGGCGGAACGCATCCAGCTGCTCGGCCGCGATCGCGATCGCTCGCTCTGACGTGTAGTCGTACTGCGGCTCGACCCCGTCGCGCGCTGCGGCTCGGGCGGCCTCGGTCTGGAGGGCGCTCGTGAACGTCTGGGTCCGTGGCGCGCGGATATCACCAGGGACGAGATCGCCGAGCTCGAGGCGAACGGGCGCCGGCGCCAGGTTCGCGCCGAGGATCGCGCCGAGCATGACGATCAGGCCGAACGCGACGAGCGCGATGCGACCAATGTCGCCGCGATTGAGGCCGCCGGTCTCTTCGGTACGGTGGGCAAGCATCGTCGGTCGCTCGTCAGCCAGTCGCGGCGTCCGCGAGAGCGCGCGTCACGAGCTCGGAGACGAGCCGGCCGTCGGCACGGCCGCGCGTCTTCGGCGAGAGCCAGCCCATCACCTTGCCCATGTCACGTGGTGATGACGCTGCGGTGGTGACGATCGCTTCGCGGACGAGCGCGTCGACTTCGTCCTCGGTCAGCGGCTCGGGCAGGTAGCCCTGGAGGATCGCGATCTCGGCGGCCTCCTTGGCGGCAAGGTCGGCACGGCCACCCTTCTCGAAGGCGTCGATCGACTCGCGCCGCGTCTTGACCTCGCGCCCGAGGACGACCGCGACCTCGTCGTCGCTGTAGGCGCGGCGATCCCGCTTCTCGGCGTTGTAGATCGCGTTCTCGGCCATGCGCAGGGTGTCGCGGCGCAGCGTGTCGCCGGACCGCATCGCCGCGGTCACGTCGGCGTGGAGCCGATCTCGAAGAGTCACCGGTGATGGCACCTCGGGCGGGTCGCCCAGGGCGTCGATGGCGAACGGCGGGGCCAGATCAGCGGACGGGTCCCGGCCGTCCGATCGATCAGCCCTGCGGCGTTCGAGCGTTCTTCTTGCGCTTCGCTTCCTTGCGCTTGCGCTTCACAGAGGGCTTCTCGTAGTGCTCGCGACGGCGAGCCTCAGCGAGGATGCCCGACTGCTGGATCTTCTTGTTGAAGCGGCGCAGGGCGCTCTCGAACGTCTCGTTCTCGCCTACTCGGACTTCTGCCAACTCCCGGTTCACCTCCTCCGGCCACGTGTCTGCTCGCCTGGCGACCGCGGCCGGCCGTATCTCCAGGGACCCCGTAGGGACGCCGGAGTGTGGCACACGCCCGACTGAGGGTCAAACCCGGCAAACGCCCTACCCTCGCACGCTCACGACTCCCCGGTAGTTCCGGGCGAGCTCGCTCGCCCAGCGCCGGCCAAGCTCGGTGGCGTGCTCGGGCAGCCACTCGCTCAGCCGGATCCGGCCGCGCGGCGTCCCCGTCGATGTCAGGAGGCTGCCCATGAGCTCGCGCAGCTCGTCCCGGGTCAGGACGACGTCGCGCACCAGCACTCCGAGGGCCTTGGCGGCGGCAAGGACGACGGGGGTCGGCATCGGGAGGACGATGGCTCGGCTGCCGATCGCGCTCCGGACGAGCGCGACCAGCTCGCGGTATTCGAGCGTCTCGGGGCCGGCGGCGTCGATCGTCGCGCCCGGCGGTTCGGCAGCCGCCTCGAGGCAGATCCTCGCGACGTCATCGACATGGACGGGCTGCACGCGATAGCGCCCTCGCCCCGGGATCCCGTACACGGGCAGGCGCCGGAGCGCCCAGGCAAGGTTGTTGATGAGGATGTCGCCTGGGCCGTAGGTCAGCGTGGGCCGGACGATCGTGAACGCGAGGCCGCTCGAGCGGACGAGCGCCTCCAACCGGCCTTTCGCCCGGACGTAGGGTGTCTCGCCGGCCTCATCCGCGCCAACGACGCTGACGTGGACGAGCCGCCGGACGCCCGCGCGCGCGGCCGCCTCGAGGAGCAGCCCGGACTCGCGAACGACATCGTCGAACGTGCGGCCGCCACGCGGAAAGCGCATCCAGTAGGTGTTGTAGAGCGTGTCGACGCCCTCGAGGGCCTCGGCGAGCCGGTCCGGCTGCCCGAAGTCGAGCGGCTGGATGGCCGCAAGGCGCGGCGCGAGCGGATCACCCCGACCAGATCGGCGGGACAGCGTCACGACCTCGCGCGAGGCGCTCAGAAGGGCCTCCGCGAGCGCACGCCCCGTGAACCCGAACGCGCCGGTGACTGCGTCGCGCGAATGTGTCATGGCCGTCATGGCCGCGCCTCCGCAAACATGCTACTGCACAGTAGCACGACCGGGTGCCATCGACCTAGCGTGGGAGCGGGATCCCCGTTCCGATCGTCTCGAGCGCCGTGGCAATCGTGGCGGTTCGCGAGTCCGGCGAGTTCCCGGGCGACCACGAGAAGAAGATCACGGTCGCGCCGACCGTTCGAATGACGAACTCCGAATCGGGCGGGAACTGGACGAAGCCGATCCCGCTCGTGACGTAGGCCGCCTGCTCGCGGGCGGCGCCGCTGGCGGTGTTGGCGTCCTGGAGCTCGTAGATGACGATGTAGCCGTGCTGCGGGTCGTCGGGCAGCTCGGCCTGGACGACGATGCGCGGCGCCTGCGCGAGCGCGGGTGATTCGGCCGGCCGGTAGACGACGGGCGGCGTCTCGGCGAGCAGGCCCTCGGTCGAGAGGGCCACCGTGACGAGGCGGCGGGTCTCGAGCGCGGCGGCGGATGTCGTGCCCGTGCCGAACGACACCGGGGGGAAGGTTGGGAGCGGCGTTCCGTTGCCAGAGCCGCAGCCAGCGATGATCGCGGCGCTCGCGAGCGCGAGTGTGAGCACCCAGCGCCGGGCGGTCGGACGAGTCATCCCGGCGGCCACGTCATCGAGCGGCCACCCATCAGGTGGAAGTGCAGGTGGTCCACGGTCTGGCCGCCCCAGCGCCCGACATTCGTCACGATCCGGTAGCCCTGCTCGGCGATGCCTTCCGCAGCGGCGATCTCCGCTGCGGCCGCGAAGAGGAGACCGAGCAGCGGTCCGTCATCCGCCGTCAGGTCGGCAGCGGACGGGATGTGGTCGCGGGGCATGAGCAGGATGTGCGTCGGGGCTCGCGGTGCGATGTCGCGGATCGCGATCAGCGTCTCGTCCTCGTGGACCTTCGTCGAAGGCAGCTCGCCGGCGACGATGCGGCAGAAGAGGCAGGCCGCATCGCGTTCGCGACTCACGAGCCGATCACCACAACGCCGGCTTCGTGCTCATGAGGAACCCGATCGTGCCGACGAGGAATGCCATCCCGTACGACAGGTAGCGCTGACGCCGGGCCCTGGCGGCCCAGACCTGATCGTCCGCTGCGGCCTTGATCCCGATCAGCCGGCGCAGGCCGGGGCGCTGGATGAAGAACGCGAGCCCGAGGTCGAGCGCATAGAGCGTCAGCGCGACGATCAGCCATGGCTGGCCGAGCAGACCGGTGCCGAGCACGGCGATCAGGCCGATCCCGCTCGCGAGAAGGCCGAGCCCGATGACGCCGGTCCCGCGCGCCTGCATCCAGAGCAGCGCCTGGACGAGCCCGCTGCCGGAGTCGACCGTGGCGCGCCGCGCCCGCAGCGTGAACGGGAGCAGGAGCGACGGCACGAACAGCGCGACGGCGAGCGTGATGTGCACGGCGAGCAGGAGCGGGAAGAAGGTCGGCATGGCGAAGGTCGATTGTAGGGATCAGGCCGGCCGAACCGCCGTCAGCGCGACCCAGTCGCCCTCGACGTCGCGCGATTCGATGTCGAGACCCTTCGTTTCGAAGGCGGTCCGAACGTCCGATTCACGGTCGATGAAGATGCCGGCCCCGATGAGCCGGCCGCCGGGCCGGAGCTCCGACGCAAGCTCGGCCGCGAGCTCGATGAGGACCGATGCCACGAGGTTCGCGAGGACGAGGTCGAACGGCGCCTGACGCGACGGCAGGCTGCCGCGTCGCGTCCGGATTCGGCGCGAGAGGTGGTTCCGGCGGACGTTCGCGGTCGTCGCCTCGATCGCGATCGGGTCGATGTCGAGCCCGAGCACGCGGCCGCCGCCCAGCTGCGCTGCGGCGATCGAGAGGATCCCCGAGCCACAGCCGACGTCGAGGACGCGGGCCAGCGCGTCGGTGCCCCCCTGATCGGCGACCCGCTCCAGCGCGACCAGCGAGAGGCGCGTCGTCGGATGGAGCCCGGTCCCGAACGCCATCCCCGGATCGAGCGTGATGACGACCTCGTCGGGCGTAGGCCGGTGACGTCGCCACGTTGGCCGGATGACGAGCCGGCGGCCGATGCGCAGGACCGGGAAGTGGCGTTTCCAGGCGGTCGCCCAGTCGGCCTCGTGGACCACGCGCGTGGTGAGCTCGCCGATCGGCCGCAGCCCGAACGCGCTGAGGTGGCCCAGTGCCGCCTCGACCGCCGCGACGGCCTGTGCAGTGGTCGCGGCGTCAGTGACCGGAACGTACCCGCGGACGATGGCTGGACGGGCGGTGTCAAGCTGGGCCGCGAGGCCTTCGTCAACGAGCTCGAAGGCCGGCTCGACGCTCGTTCCGCCGGTCGCCACGCGGCTGAGGATCTCGCTCACGGCCTCGACCGCCTCGACGTCGGCCTCGACCGACAGCTCCAGCCACGCCCCACGTCGTCCGACCGCGCCCGCCACGGCCGAGTCAGCCGATCGCGTCACGCACGCGTTCGAGGATGCCGGCCTCGCTCACGTCCTCGCCGGCGGCCGCGGCGTAGGCCTGCAGGGCGTCTCGTTCGGCCTTCGACAGCTTCGTCGGCACGACGACGTTGACGAGGACGTGGAGGTCGCCGCGGACCCCGGCGCGGCGGAGGTGCGGAACGCCCCGGCCGCGAAGCCGGATCTCCGTCCCGGGCTGCGTGCCGGGCTTGACCTCGACCTCCTCCTCGCCGCCAACCGCCGGCACGCGGACGCGCGTGCCCAGCGCCGCCTGGGCGATCGAGACGTCGGCCTCGTAGATCAGCTCCGTCCCCTGGCGCTTGAGCTGGCGGTGCGGCTGCACGTGGACCGCCACGTACAGCGAACCGGCGGGCCCGCCGCGGGGGCCGACCTCGCCCTCGTTCGAGAGCCGGATCTGGTGGCCCTCGTCGATCCCGGCCGGGATCGTCACGCGGATGGTTCGCCGGCCCTCGGTGCGGCCCTCGCCCTTGCACGTCTCGCAGGCCGTCTCGACGATCTTGCCGTCGCCGCGGCAGCGCGGGCAGGTCGTGACGTTGACCATCTGGCCGAGCATCGTCTGACGGACGGCCCTGATCTCGCCGCGGCCGTTGCACTGGGGGCAGGTCGTTGGGCTCGTTCCCGGCTTCGCGCCACTGCCGCCGCACGTGTCACAGCGGCCAAGGACCGGGAACTCGATCTCCTTCTCGGTCCCGAGGATCGCCTCCTCGAACGAGATCCGGAGGTCGTAGCGAAGATCCGAACCGGCCGCGGGGCGACCGCGCCGGCCGCCCGCCTGGCTGCCGCCGAAGAAGGCATCGAAGATGTCGCCGAAGCCGGCGAAGCCTTCGAACGGGTCACCGCTCGTGCCTGCGCCGAAGACGTCGTAGCGCTGACGACGTTCGGGATCCGAGAGGACCTGGTAGGCCTCGTTGATCTCCTTGAACCGGGCCTGGGCGGCCGGATCCTTGTTGACGTCGGGGTGCCATTGCTGGGCGAGCTTTCGATAGGCGCGCTTGATCTGGCCCTCGGTCGCATCCCGCTCGACCCCGAGCGTCCCGTAGTAATCGATCGCCATCGCTTCGAAGAATACGGGAGGAACCCGCCGTCACCGTTCGCGCCGCTACCATCGGACGGATGGCCGAGACTGCCGCGCCGCGCCTGACCGTCGCGCTCACCGTGGATGCCGACTTCATCTCGGACGCGGTTCGACGCGGAGATGCGCCGGTCAAGCTCTCACATGGTGAGTTCGGCGCACGGGTCGGGCTGCCGCGACTGCTCGCGCTGTTCGCTGAGCACGGCATCCCGAGCACGGTCTTCGCTCCGGGGCATTCGCTCGTGACGTGGCCGGCGCTGGCTCGAGACGTCGTGGCCGCGGGACATGAGCTCGCGACCCACGGTTGGTACCACGAGGACTTCGGCGAGCTCTCGGTCGACGAGACGCGGGACATCCTGCAGCGCTCGTCCGACGCTGTCGCTGCGTCGACCGGGGCCGCGCCCGCTGGCTTCCGGGCGCCGTACTGGTCGCTCGGACCGCGGACGCTCGAGCTCGTGACCGAGGCCGGGTTCCGCTACGACAGCTCGCTCCAGGCCGACGACTACGGCCTCTACCGGGTCCGTTCGGGCGATCGCCACACGACGGCCGAAGGCAGCCGTTGGGGCACGGAAAGCCCGCTTGTCGAGGTGCCGGTCTACTGGGCGCTCGACGATTGGCCGTATTTCGAGCCGGGCACCGGCCGGGACGGGCTGTCGGCGCCGTCCCGGGTCATGGAGATCTGGAGCGGCGAGCTGCGCTACGCCTACGACCACGCGCCGGGCGGTCTGCTCACCGTCACCGTCCACCCCGAGTGCATCGGCCGCGGCCACCGGATGCTCATGCTCGAGCAGTTCATCCTCGCGGCGAAGTCCCTGCCCGGCGTCGTCTTCGACCGCCTCGATCGCTACGTGGAGCGCTGGGCGGCCGCCTCGGCCTGACGGATCTGGCCACCGGTTTCGCGGCCACCTCGGCCTGACGAATCTGCGCGGAGTCGCCAAATGTCCGCCCGGTGAACATTGGTTGCGTGATCACCGCCAGTTGCACCGCCACCGGCACATCTGGTGGTCGGTGGCGCGCTCGCGGGCATCATTCGTGCATGGCGCGAGCGCGATCGTGACGCGGCAAGCTGCCAATGGGCCGCCAGCGGAGCAAATGGCGGCGCCCGCGGTTCGGGCGGCTGTCAGGCGGCGGCCGCGGTTCGGGCGGCTGTCAGGCGGCGACAGCCGCGGTCCGGGGCGGTTGTCAGGCGCTCGGCGCGGCCACTGCGTTCGCCCTCGTCAGGACCGTGACGAGCATCGCTGACGTGAGGCGGCCGGTGAACGTGTTCTGCTGGCTCGGGTGGTAGCTGCCGATCAGGCGCCACGGGCCGACGTCCGCCTCCGCGCCGTGGCCGAATCTCGGCTGGGAGGCCGCCGTATGCCCGAGCGCCGCCATCGTTCGAAGCGCGGCGTCCCAGCCGAAGTGGCCGAGGGCCACGACGACGCGAACCGTCGCCAGGGCGGCCAGCTCGCGGACGAGGTAGGGCGCGCAGTTGTCGCGCTCGTCAGTCGTCGGCTTGTTGGCGGGCGGTGCGCAACGAACGGCGGCGGCGATCCGAACGCCGAACAGTGTCAGCCCGTCGTCCGCGCGGCGTGACGATGCGCGATCGGCAAGACCGACCTCGTGGAGCGCGGCCCACAGGAAGTCGCCGGACGCGTCACCGGTGAAGACGCGGCCGGTTCGATTGCCGCCGTGAGCCGCGGGCGCGAGGCCGATGATCAGGATCCGGGGGCTCTCGTCGCCGAAGCCCGGGACCGGCCGGCCCCAGTACGGCTCGTCGCGGAATCGCTTGACCTTCTCGACCGCGACGAGCTCACGCCACTCGACCAGGCGGGGGCAGCGCCGGCACTCGATGATGTCGGCCTCGAGCGCGTCGAGGGCCGGGTTGCTCACTTTGCGAGCAGGTGGTCCAGCCGACGAGCCACGATCACGAGCCCGATGAGCCCCATCACGATGAGGTAGACGACGTTGCCGAGCAGGTGCGGCCCGATGTCGCCGAGCGTCAGCGAGCGGACGAGCGCGACGCCCTGGTACAGCGGCGTCACCTCGACGATCGTCCGAAGCACCGGCGGGTACGCCTCGACCGGATAGAACGTGCCCGAGAACAGGAACAGCGGCAGCAGGATCAGCTGGATCTTGTCGAAGTCCTGCCACGTCTTCATGAACGTCGTCGTGGCCATCGCGGCGGCCGAGAAGGCGAATCCGATGAGCGCCGCGGCCGGCAGCGCGAGAATGAGCCACGGCGAGACGACAAAGCCCATGACGACCATGACTCCGAGGAAGCCGATCGTGTAGAGGCCGCCCCGGATCAGCGCCCACATGATCTCGCCGAGGGCGATGTCGCCGACGCCGACGGGGGTCGCGAGGATCGCGTCGTAGGTCTTTTCGAAGTTGATCTTCGCGAACACGTTGAATGTGCTCTCGTAGATCGCGCCGTTCATCGATGAGGCGGCCAGCAGCGCGGGCGCGACGAACAGCGCGTACTTGATCTGTTCGCCGTTTGGCCCGGCGATCGTCTGGACGATCGCGCCGACCCCGAGGCCAACGCTGAGCAGGTAGAACAACGGCTCGAAGAAGCCGGAGACGAGGACGAGCCACGTCCGCCGGTAGACGTAGGCGTTGCGCTCCACGATGAGCGCGGCTCGGCGGCCCGGGATCGCGTTTGGCGGCAGGATCCGGGTGAGGAGCGTGGCCCTGCGGGGCGTGCCAGCGAGCTCGGCCATCAGACGACGAGCCGCCGCTCGAACAGCCGGACGACGAGCCACATCCCGACGACGACGAACGCCACGAGAACGACGGCGTGGACGACGAAGATCGCCGGGTTCTCGAACGCCGTCCCGAGCGCGAGTCCCCGGGCGAGCGCGACGCCGTGGTAGATCGGTGTCAGCCAGGCCACGGGCTGCAGGAATGCGGGCAGCTGTTCGATCGGGAAGAACGTGCCCGAGAAGAGGAACAGCGGCTGGATGAGGAACCGGAAGATGTAGTTGAACTTCGTCATCTGGCGTTGTGTCGCCGAGAACGCCGCAACGAACGTCGAGAACGACAGCCCGGTCAGGATCGACACCGGGATCGCGAGGACGATCAGCGGCGAGCGAACGGCACCGAAGGCCACGAGCACGACCGTGAACACCGTCGTGATCAGGGTCAGCCGGAACGCGATCCAGGCGATGCAGCCAATGGCCATGTCGCGCGGCGAGATCGGCGTCGCGTACATGGCGTGGAACATCCGGTCCCAGATGAAGCCGGCGAGGATCGGGAAGGTCGCTTCGAAGGTCCCGGCCTGCATCGCTGTGGCGGCCAGGAGGCCGGGCCCGAGGAACTCGATGTAGCGGACGCCGCCGAGGACGTTCGAACCCGACGCATCGACGTAGCCGCCGAGCCCGATGCCCATCGAGGCCAGGAAGAGGACCGGCGTCAGGAACGAGTTGAACAGGGTGCCGCGCCAGACCCGCTTGTACTCCAGCAGGCGGTGCTCGAAGACGCGCAGCGTGCCGGCCGGGTTGATGGCGATCATGTGCGGCCCCTCGCCTCCTCGCCTATTCGATGAGGGTGCGGCCGGTGAGCCTGAGGAAGACGTCCTCGAGCGTCGAGCGCCGGACGAGCACCGTCTCCGGCCGGACGCCCCGGTCATGGACGGCCACCGAGACCGCCTCGCCGTCATCCGCGTAGAGGAGGACCCGGTCCGGCAGCCACTCGATCCGATCGGCGACGCCGTCGAGCTGGCCGTCGAGCGTTTCCTGGATTCCCGGCGGGAAGCGAAGCTCCGTCACCTCGCGGGTGGCGTACTGCGCGATGAGCTGGCGCGGCGACCCCTCGGCGACGATCTTCGCCTTGTCCATGACGACGAGCCGGTCGCAGAGCTGTTCGGCCTCGTCCATGTAGTGCGTGGTGAGGGCGAGCGTCGTGCCGCGCTGCTTGAGGCGGTAGAGGCGATCCCAGACGAGGTGCCGGGCCTGCGGGTCGAGCCCGGTCGTCGGCTCGTCGAGGAGCATAAGGTCCGGCTCGTTGATCAGGCCGCGGGCGATCGTCAGGCGACGTTTCATGCCGCCCGAGAGGTGGTCGACGATGTCGTCCTTGCGCTCGGTCAGCTGGACGAAGTCGAGGAGCTCGTCCGCGCGCTTGCCGGACTCGGACCATCTCAGCCCGAAGTAGCGGCCGTAGATGAGGAGGTTCTCGCGGACGCTGAGCTCGTTGTCGAGGGTGTCCGTCTGGGGGATGACGCCAAGGCGGGCTCGGATGCGCGGACCATCGGTCTTCTGGTCCATGCCCAGGACGCGGAGCAGTCCTTCGGTGACCGGAGAGACCCCGCCGATCATCCGCATCGTCGACGTCTTGCCCGCACCGTTCGGCCCCAGGAACCCGAACGCCTCGCCCTTCTGGACATCGAAGTCGATCGCGTCGACGGCCGTGAACGACCCAAACCGCTTCGTCAGTCCGCGGGCGTGGATGAGCGGCAGATCGGTCCCGTGGCCGTCGGTCATGGAACGGCGATGGTAACCCAGGCCCGCACCGCGACCTGTCATGTACGCCTTGCGCAACCCGCCCGAAACATGCTATGGTGTGGTAGCAACAAACCGCCTTGAGGAGCAGCGGTGGGCACACTGCCAGAGCCGGTCGAGCGTCTCCTGGATGCGGCCCTCGTCGGCGAGCTGAGCGTCGTCAACGCCACGGGCCGGCCGATCACTTACCCCCTCATCCCGCTGTACGACGGCGAGCGGATCTACCTGACGTCGTCCGTGCTGTTCAGCCGGAAGCTCGAGCATCTGAAGCGCGACGGCCGCGTCGCGTTGTCGCTGACGGACCCGGTGGCCGTGGGCGGCCGGACGGACCGCGCGACGATCCAGGGCGACGCCCGCGTCATCGAAGAGGACCCGCACGGCGGCTGGGAGCGCCTCCTGCCGATCTGGGAGCGCAAGGAGCCGGCCATCGTCGCGTTCCTGAAGGCGCGCGTGGCGCTGCCGCTGTTCTTCGAGCGCTCGCTCATCGAGATCACGCCGCGCCGCGCGCTCTACTGGCCCGACGGCCAGGCCACGACGGCTCCGGTCGTGACCGAGGTCGGGGAGGCGGCGGCATGAACCGCAGCGGCAGCCCGATCGACGTTCAGCAGGGCCTCGAGAAGCTGGCCATGTACCCGCACCACGTGCTGACCTGGGTGGACGAGGCGGGCTATCCGGTAAGCGTCGCCGTCGTCGCCACTGTCGACGCGGATGGCGGCGGTGCGACCTTCGGGGCGCCAGCGGGCCTGTCGGTGCCATCGGATCGCGACGTCTCGCTGACCGGCTCGCACATCCGGCCCCAGCCCGGCTACGGCTACGACGAGCGCCGGCACGTGACCGTCTGGGGCCGGACATCGGCGGCGGCAGACGGCGCGACTCGGCTGCGCGGCTTCCACGCCTGGGGCTGGGATGAGGCCGAGGTCCCCTTCTTCGAGTACTCGGAACGATCGGTCGGCCAGTCCAGGCGCTACTTCGATGCGCTCTCGGCCGAGCGCGGTACGCCGGTCAAGCCACGGCTCGCCGCCGGCTGGCTGGCGCTTCGCGCGACACGACTGCCGTTCCTCTCCGCGACGATCGTGCCGGTCCTCATCGGGATCGCGATCGCCGCGACGCACGGCTTCTTCGACCCACTGACCGCCGTGCTGACGATCATCGGCGCGTCACTCGTCCAGCTCGGCCTGAACGTCGCCAACGACGTGTTCGACGCGTCGCTCGGTGCCGACGATGCAAACGTCACGCCGACGCAGTTCAGCGGCGGCTCACGCGTCATCCAGTACGGCCTGCTGTCGCGCGGCCAGATGGCGACCCTTGCGATCGCCTTCTACCTCGCCGCCGCGGCGATCGGGCTGGTCCTCCTGGGCCTCCGCGGCTCGACCGCCCTCCTCGTCATCGGCGTCCTCGGCTTCATCGTCAGCATCGGCTACACGGCGCCGCCGCTGAAGCTCGTCTATCGAGGGCTCGGCGAGATCGCGGTCGCGCTGGGCTTCGGGCCGCTGATGCTCGTCGGCGCGTACGTCGTGCAGAGCCGCGGCGCGCTGGCGTGGGAGCCGTTCGTCGCCTCGATCCCGGTCGCGCTGCTCGTCGCGCTGATCCTCTATGTCAACGAGATCCCGGATCGCCGCGGCGATGCGCGGGCCGGGAAGCGGACCCTGCCGGTGCGGCTGTCGCCGGCCGCGGTGATCCGCGGCTACGAGGCGGCCGTCGTGCTGGCGTATGCGTCGATCGTCGCGGGCTTCGGGCTCGGTGTGCTGCCGCTGCCCGCGCTCGCGGTCCTCCTGACGATCCCGCTCGCGCGCGAGGTCCGGCAGGGCCTCCGCCCGAACTACGACAACCCGTACGGGCTGATGGCGGTCATGGGCCGCAACATCAAGGTCCACGCCTACGCGGGCCTGCTGCTCCTCGCGGCATACGCGGTCGTGCTCGTCGCCCAGGCGCTCGCCCCGTCGATCGACCTCTTCCTCGGCTGACCCTCCGGCCGCGGGGCGAGCCGCGGAGGTGCTAGACCTCCTTGTACTCGCCCTCGACCGTTTCCTCGCCTGAGCCGTCGCCCGGGCCACGGCCCGCGCCGGCACCGGCACCGGCGCCTTCGCGGTCGCCGGATTCGGAGCCGGACTCGGCACCGGGCTCGCCGCCCGAGCCGTTGGAACCGTCGCCGCTTGCTTCGGCTGCGGACGCCTGGTAGGCGGCCGTCCCGATGCGAGTCAGCGTCTCGGCCAGCGCGGACGCGCCGCCGCGCACCGCGTCCAGGTCGGCGCCCTTGAGGGCCTCCCGAAGTGACGCGATCTTCGTCTCGGCGTCGGCTCGATCCTCGGCCGACACCTTGTCGCCGAGATCCCGGAGCGTCTTTTCGGCCTGGTAGGTCAGCTGCTCCGCCTGGTTGCGGGTTTCGACCTCCTCGCGCTTGGCCTTGTCCTCGTCGGCATGTTCCTGGGCGTCACGGACCATCTTGTCGACGTCGTCCTTCGAGAGGAGCGACGACGCGGTGATCCGGACCTGCTGTTCGCGGCTCGTCGCGCGGTCCTTCGCCTTGACGTCGAGGATGCCGTTCGCGTCGATGTCGAACTGGACCTCGATCTGGGGCACGCCGCGCGGCGCCGGTGGGATCCCGTCGAGAATGAACCGGCCGAGCGTCTTGTTGTCCTGGGCGAAGTCGCGCTCGCCCTGGAGGACGTGGATCTCGACCTGGTTCTGGTTGTCGGCCGCGGTCGAGAAGACCTGCGACTTCGAGGTCGGGATCGTCGTGTTCCGCTCGATGAGCTTCGTCATGACACCGCCGAGCGTCTCGATGCCGAGCGACAGCGGCGTGACGTCGAGGAGCAGGACGTCCTTGACCTCGCCACCGAGCACGCCGGCCTGGATCGCGGCACCGACGCCGACGACCTCGTCCGGGTTGACGCCGCGGTGCGGCTCCTTGCCGAAGACGCTCTTGACGAGCTCCTGGACCGCCGGCATGCGCGTCATGCCGCCGACGAGAATGACCTCGTCGACCTCGCCGGCCTTGAGTCCGGCGTCCTTGAGGGCCGCGACAACCGGGCCCTTCGTCTTTTCGACGAGGTCGCCGACGAGATCCTCGAGCTTCGCCCGGCTGAGGTTCATCACGAGGTGCTTCGGCCCGGTCGCGTCGGCGGTGATGTAGGGCAGGTTGATCTCCGTCGACATCGTCGAGCTCAGCTCGATCTTCGCCTTCTCGGCCGCCTCCTTGAGGCGCTGGAGGGCCTGCGGGTCCTTCGCCAGGTCGATGCCCTGGTCCTTCTTGAACTCGGTGAGCAGCCAGTCGATGACGCGCTGGTCGAAGTCGTCGCCACCGAGGTGCGTGTCGCCGTTCGTCGCCTTGACCTCGAAGACGCCCTCACCGAGCTCGAGGATCGAGATGTCGAACGTGCCGCCGCCGAGGTCGTAGACCGCGATCTTCTCGTCGTGCTTCTTGTCGAGGCCGTAGGCGAGGGCCGACGCGGTCGGCTCGTTGATGATCCGCTTGACGTCGAGGCCGGCGATCCGGCCGGCGTCCTTCGTCGCCTGGCGCTGGGTGTCGTCGAAGTAGGCGGGCACGGTGATGACCGCGTCGGTGATCTTCTCGTTCAGGTACGCCTCGGCGTCCGCCTTGAGCTTCTGGAGGATCATCGCGCTGATCTCGGGCGGCGTGTACGTCTTGCCATCCGCGAGCTTCACGCGGACACCATCAGTCTTGGCGTCCTTCTCAACGGTGTACGGCACGAGGTCCTTGCTGCGCTGGACCTCCGGGTCGTCCCAGCGGCGACCCATGAAGCGCTTGATCGAGTAGACGGTCTGGCCGGGATTCGTCACGGCCTGGCGCTTGGCCAGCTGGCCGACGAGCCGCTCCCCGGTCTTCGTGAACGCCACGACCGACGGCACGGTGCGGCCGCCCTCGGCCGATGGAATGACGGTCGGCTCGCCGCCCTCCATGACGGCGACGACGGAGTTCGTGGTGCCGAGGTCGATGCCGATGATCTTGCTCATGTCCTGTTGCTCTCCCGCTCAGTCGTTGGGTCAGTCGTTGGGTTCGATGTCGTGGTTGTGGTTGTCAGGTGATGGCGTGGCGTTCTCGGCGACGGCGACGAGCGCCGGCCGGATGACGCGGTCGCGGAGCCGGTAGCCGCGCCGCAGCTCCGTGACGATCTCGCCGTCGCGACGATCCGGCGCCGGGACATTGGCGACGGCTTCGTGCTCGCGTGGGTCGAAGCGCTGGCCGGGCTGGGCGTCGATGGCTGTCACGCCCTCGCTCTCGAGCAGCTGGCGGAGCTTGCGGTCGATCGCCGCGATGCCCTGGACCCAGGGGTCGTTCGCGTGGCTCTCAGGCCGTGCCTCGAGAGCCCGGTCGAAGTCGTCGGCGAGCGCGAGGACCTTTCGGATCAGGTCCTCCGCGGCCAGGCCCAGCGAGGCTTCGCGTTCCTCGGCCGTGCGGCGCTTGAAGTTCAGGAACTCGGCGCGCTCGCGCTGGAGCGCGTTGAGGTAGCCGTCGCGCTCCTCCTGCGCTGTCGCAAGCTCAGCGCTGAGTCGTTCGATGTCGGCGAGGAGCTTCGTCGGCGAGATGTCGATCTCGGCGGCGCGCTCCTGGGCTCGGGTTCGATGCGTTGCCATGCGCTGTCCTTCTACGCGTAGAGGTGGTCGACGAGCTCGTTCATGAGCCCGCTGACGAAGCGGACTGTGCCGATCGCCTGGGGGTAGGCCATCCGCGTCGGACCGAGGACGCCGACGAGCCCGACCGCCCGGCCGGGCCGGCCGTAGGGTGCGAGGACGAGCGACACCTCGCGCATGTCCAGGGCGGTGTTCTCGCGACCGATCACGACGCTGATCGCGCCGTTCCGGGCCACGGTCTCCACGAGGCCGCCGATGTAGGCCCGGTCCTCGAGCGCCGAGAAGACCCGGCGCAGCTTCTCGCTGTGGGCGAACTCCGGCGCGGCCATGACGTTGAGGAGGCCGTCGCTGAAGACCTCCTCGATGACCGCGGTGTCGTAGTCGCGCAGCGTCCGCACGATCCGCTCGCCGACGCGGCGGATGAGCTCCGCATGGGGCAGCCGTACGTCGAGCTGCTCGAGTGACGCCTCGGCCTCGTCCGCGGTCCGGTCGCCGAGGCGCTCGTTCAGGACTCCGGCGACGATGCTGAGCGTCGTCTGGTCGCCGGCCTCATCCGTGTTCACCAGGATCTGCTTCACCGCGCCTTCGCGGAGCACGAGGATGATGCTCGCCAGCCGGTCCGTGATCCCGACGAGGTCGATCCGGCGGATCCGACCGGCCGTTGGCTTGACCGGGGTCGCGAGGCCGGCGGCATGCGTCATCGCCGCGATCGTCGACGCAGCGAGGCGGAACCAATGCTCGCTCGCGAACTCCACCTGGCCGAACTGGTGGCGGATCATCAGCTGCTCGACGTCCGGCAACGGCACGCTGTCGATGATCGACTCGACATACCAGCGGTAGCCGTCATCGGTGGGGATCCGACCCGCGGAGGTGTGCGGGTGCGTCAGCAGGCCGCCCGCCTCGAGCTCGGCAAGGACGTTGCGCACGGTCGCGCTGGACACGCCAAGCGGGAAGCGCGCGATGAGCGAATGGCTGCCCACCGGCTGCGCCGTGGTGACGTATTCCTCGATGACGGCCCGCAGGATCGCCTGTGCTCGGTGATCCAGCGGCCCGCTTGAGCGGCGAATTCTGCGTGCCAAGGGGCCAGTGTCTCCGGGCTCGTTAGCACTCGACGTATGAGAGTGCTAACTCAGGTGCGGATCGTAGCAGTCGATCCGGAGGAGTGTCAACGGCACCCGAAGCCGCACGCTACCGCGCGGGCGAACCCTTGTCGACGACCTCCAGGAGACGCTCGAACAGCTCGTTCGACAGCAGGCGGCCGCGCGTCGTGAGCACGAGCCGCGACTCAGCCGCCGACACAATCAGATCCTCCTCCAGCGCCCACGCCAGCGCTGCTCTGAATGGCGGCGCGTCGGCTGCGCGGGCTGCGAGCCCGCGATCGGTGCGTAGCCCGAGGATCGCGGCTTCGGCGTTCGCGATCGCTGGGTCGAGCTTCTCGGAGCCGCCCGGAGGCAGGCGTGGCACGGTGCCATCCGTTGGCCGAAGCGCGGCGAGGTAGGCGTCGAAGCGGGCGGCATTCCAGCGGCGGGTCAGGCCGTCGAAAGCGTGCGCGCCGGGACCGACCGCTTCATAGGGGAGCCGCTGCCAGTAGGTGAGGTTGTGGCGGCACTCGTGGCCGCGGCGGGCCCAGTTGCTGATCTCGTAGCCACGCCATCCGGCTGCGGCCAGCCGCAGCGAGGCGAGCTCGTACATCGCGGCCGCGCGGTCCTCGTCCTGGTTCGGCTTCGCCCGGTCTCGCCAGCGCCTGGCGCCGGCGGTGGTCGGCAGGTGGTCGCCGCTCGGACCGGTCAGCCCCTCGCCGCTCGGGTCGTCGAGGGTCAGCGCGTAGAGGGAAAGGTGGTCGGGCGCGAGCCCCAGCGCGCCGTCGAGGCTGCGCTGCCAGGACGCGAGGCTCTGGTCCGGGACGTCGTACAGGAGGTCGAGGTTGATCGACGTCAGGCCTGCGGCTCGGGCCCCCACGACCGCGTCGGCGACGTCCGTCGGCGAGTGTCGCCGCCCGAGTCGCTGAAGCTCGGCGACGTCGAGGCTCTGTGCGCCGAACGAGATCCGGGTGACACCGGCCTCGCGCCAGGCGACCGGATCGCCGCGTTCGTCCGGCCCCGGGTTCGCCTCGAGCGTGACCTCGGCGTCCCCAACGAGCCCGAAGCGAAGATCAACGAGCTGGATCAGTCCGGCGACGACCCCCGGATCGAGGAGCGACGGCGTGCCGCCGCCCAGGTAGAGCGAGTCAACCGGCGGGCGGCCGGCCGTTCCCGGCGGCCCGAAGCGCGAGTCCAGCGCATCGGCCCGCAGGCCGATTTCGACCCTGAGCGCTTCCACGAAGGCGGCCACGCGATTCCGCGGCCCGCGCGCCGCGGCTCCCGCGTACACGACGAAGTCGCAGTACGGGCAGAGCGAGACGCAGTACGGCACGTGGACGTACAGCGCCCGCGGCGCCGCCACGGACACGACCGGCGACGTGAGCGCGGTCAGCGATCCCGCGTCAGGCCGCGGCTGCCGACGACACGCCAGCCATCGGGGACTCGCCGCCGGCGCTCATCGTCCTCGACCTCGCGGCCCTTCGGCGCCCACTGCCCTGAGTGGCCGGTCGTCAGGAAGACCGCGACGCGGGTCACCGCGTGGCCGAGGAACGCCGCCGCGATCCCGCCGGTGGCCAGCGTCGCCCAACCACCGACCAGGCCGATCCCGATCGCGAGGCCGAAGCGATAGAGGTCGCGGCCCGGCGCGCCGGTTCGAGTCGACAGGGCGTACACGAGTGTCTGCAGGGCGATGGCGAGCGCCGGATCGACGCCGAACGCGATGAGCGCGCCGAGCAGCGCGCCGCGGAACACGGCTTCGTCGACGAAGGCCGTGCCGATCTCGTTGACGAGCGCGCCGGGATAGTCGCGCGGATCGGGCAGCCGCAGGTGGTGGTAGTGGAAGAACGCCACCGCGGCGGCCTGGCCGGCACCGGCAAGGCCAAGCACGATCCCGATCCCGACCGTCCGGAGCCGGTCGCCGAATCCGAAGAACAGGCCAGCGTCAGCGTCCGGGTGGATGGTCGCGATCGCGTAGACGCCCGCGGCGCCGAGTCCGTACCACGCAAGGCGTCGGAGCAGCGATGGCATGCGACCGCCGCGCGGCTCGTCGTACTCCGCGGCGCCGAAACGCTCCGCCTCGAGCCGCAGCATCACGAGGAGCAGCGTCAACCCGAAGGCGACCTGGATCCGCAGCCCGTCATCCATCGCGACTCAGGTCTCGTCCGTGCGCAGCATCGCCAGGAAGGCCTCCTGGGGGATTTCGACGGACCCGACGCGCTTCATGCGACGCTTGCCCTCTTTCTGTTTCTCGAGCAGCTTGCGCTTTCGGGTGATGTCGCCACCGTAACACTTGGCCAGGACGTTCTTGCGCATGGCCCGGACCGTCTCGCGAGCGACGACGTTGGCACCGATGGCCGCCTGGATCGGGACCTCGAACATCTGGCGCGGGATCAGCTCCTTGAGCCGTTCGGCGAGCGTTCGGCCGATCGCGGTCGCGTTGTCGCGGTGGATGATCATCGACAGCGCGTCGACCGGCTCGCCGGCCACGAGGACATCGAGCCGGACCAGCGGCGCCGGCCGGTAGCCGATCTCCTCGTAATCCATCGAGGCGTAGCCCGCGGTGCGGCTTTTCAGCAGGTCGTAGAAGTCGACGATCAGCTCGGCGAGCGGCAGCTCGAAGCGCATGAGGACGCGCGTCGGGTCGAGGTACTCGAGGCCGCTGAACGTTCCACGACGGTTCGTGGTCAGCTCCATGAGCGGGCCGATGTACGTCGCCGGCGTCACAATCGAAAGGTTGACCCACGGTTCGCGGATCTCCTCGATGTCGTTGACGCCGGGCAGGAGCGCCGGGTTGTCGACCCGGACGACGCCGCGCCCGAGCGTCTGGACGACCTCGTACTCGACGGACGGCGCCGAGGCGATGAGGTCGAGATCGAACTCGCGCTCGAGGCGCTCCTGGACGATCTCCATGTGGAGCAGACCGAGGAAGCCGCAGCGGAATCCGAACCCGAGCGCGATCGATGACTCCGGCTCGTAGCTGAACGACGCGTCGTTGAGGTGGAGCTTTTCGATCGCGTCGCGAAGGAGCGGATAGTCCTCGCCGCTGACCGGGTAGATGCCGGCGAACACGAGGCTCTTCGCGGCCTGGTAGCCGGGCACCGGGTCCGGTGCAGGGGCCGCCGCGTTCGTGACGGTGTCGCCGACCTGGGCCTCGCGGACGTTCTTCAGCCCGGTCGCGACGTAGCCGACCTCACCTGCGGCAAGACGCTTGACCGGGACGGGCTGCGGCCGGAAGACGCCAAGCTCCAGGAGGTCGGACTCTGCTGTCGACGCCATGAGGCGGATCCGATCGTGATCGTGGAGCGTTCCCGTTTCGAGCCGGACGTAGACGACGACGCCCTTGTAGGCGTCGTAGTGCGAATCGAAGACGAGGCCGCGGAGGGGGCCGTTCGGATCGCCTTTCGGCGCGGGGATCCGCTCGACGATCGCCTCGAGGATCTCGTCGATCCCGGTCCCGTCCTTCGCCGAGGCGAGGATCACCTCCTCGCGCGGGATCGCGAGGATGTTCTCGAGCTCGTCCATGACCAGCTCGGGCTGGGCGGAGGGCAGGTCGATCTTGTTGATGACCGGCACGATCGTCAGGCCCTCGCGCAGGGCGAGATGGACGTTCGCGAGGGTCTGGGCCTCGATCCCCTGCGCGGCGTCGATAACGAGGATCGCGCCCTCGCAGGCCTGGAGGCTGCGACTGACCTCGTACGAGAAGTCCACGTGGCCCGGCGTGTCGATGAGGTTGAGGCCGTACGTAAGGCCGTCCTTCGCCGTGTACTCCAGGCGCACCGCGCGGGCCTTGATCGTGATCCCCTTCTCGCGCTCCAGGTCCATCGAATCGAGGACCTGGCTGGTCATCTGGCGCGCGTCGATGGCATGCGTGAACTCGAGCAACCGATCGGCCAACGTCGACTTGCCGTGGTCGATGTGGGCGATGATCGAGAAGTTGCGGAGGCGCTCGGCTGGGATGCTCACGGGCCGGGAGTGTACGGCCGCTCGAACGGCTGTTGACCGTATGCTGCCGGCCAATGGAGGCCCGACCCGTCCTGCCCGGGTGGCATTTGCCGCCGGGAAACGCCTTCACGCCGGACCGAGCGATGGTCCAGCGCTGGCTCAACGCCTACGTCGCGGCGTGGAAGTCGTACGACGCCTCGGACATCGCCGACCTTTGGACGGAGGATGCCGTGTGGGCCTATCCGTTCAGGATCCGCGCAACCGGCCGGGCCGAGATCACGGCCGAATGGCTGGCTGAGAGGCACCTCTTCGCCGGTCGCGGCTACGACGCAGCGTACGAGCCGATCGCCATCGACGGCCCGTTCGCGGTGACGCATGGCCGGACGCGCTTCTGCGACGCCAGTGGCGCGGTCACAGCCGAGTTCGACAACCTCTGGGTGCTGAGATTCGCGCCCGATGGACGATGCGCCGAGTTTCACGAGTGGTACGCCGGTCGACCCGAGCACGACCCGAGCCGGGCATAGCCGCGGCGGGGCTACCTGAGGTCCTTCCAGAAGTAGGTCGTCGGGCCGGGCTCGCCATTCGGGAGCAGGGCGAAGTTCGGGATCGTGCCGGCTTCGTGCCAGCCCAACGCTCGGTAGAGCGCGTCGGCGTCGCTGCCGGGCACGGTGTCGAGGATGAGGAGCCAACGGCCTTCGGAGCGAGCCGCCGCCTCTGCCGCCGCCATGAGCTGGCGCGCAATGCCCTGCCGTCGCGCCGACGTGTGGACGATGACCTTCGCGATCTCGGCGCGATGCGGCGCGTTCGGTTGACGGGCTCGAATGAGCAGCACCGAACCGACGACGCGGTCGCCATCGAAGGCGACGAATGGTGTCGTTGTCGCGTCAGCGACGTCGTCGGTCCGCGCCGCCCACCAGGCCCGGGCGTCATCGAGCGTCAGCCCCGGCATCATCGAAACCGACGCGCCGTGCTCGACAGCGTCAACGAGGAGCTCGCCAAGCCCCGGCAGGGCGGCCTTGTAGGCCGTTGCGTCGAGAGCCTTGATCCGGGTCACGAGTGGCATTCTCGCGGAAGCGCGCCCGCTCATGCCGATGGTCGCGCCAGGAGTCCTCTGTTACCATCCCGGTTCGCGCCAGGCGCTCGGTTTCCGCGCCGCTGGCCGCCCGAAGACGACATCGATCACCTCAGAGGTTCTGCCCCTTGGCCAAGACGCCCCGCAAATGGACCGGCGCCCGAACTCCGTCGGGCCTCAAGCGTGTTCGCGCCGCTGAGCGACGCCATGAGATCCTCGGTCCACGCCGCACAGCCGCGAAGACCCTGATCCGAAACGCCATCGCCGCCGCCGCGGACCCGCGCCTTGGTGACCCGGCGCAGGCACTCGCGCTCGCGGAGAGCGCGCTCGACCGCGCCGCGAAGTCCGGGGCGATCCACAAGAATGCGGCCGCGCGCCGCAAGTCGCGCCTGGCCTTGAAGATGAACGCCGCGGTCGGCGGAGAGCTGCTCGCCACGTCGCACATCGCGAAGACCGTCGGCAAGGCCGCCGCCCAGAAGGCGGCGAAGGCCCGGATCGCGGCCGGCAAGGCCGGCAAGGCCAAGGGCGCCCAGACCGCGGCCGGCAAGGCCCGCGCGGCGCTCAGCCGGACGGCCCGCGCCGAAGCCGCGGCCGCTGCCGCAGCAACGAGCACCGCGGCCGAGGCACCGAAGGCCGCGGCGAAGACCGCCGCGAAGGCGCCGGCGAAGAAGTCGACCGCGAAGGCGACCGCCAAGCCGAAGTCGGCGCCCAAGGCCAAGACCGCCGCGAAGAAGGCCTGACCGGGGGGCCCCTCCGGCTAGGTCGAAAGGGCGGCCCGGGGTTCACCCGGGCGCCGGCGTCGCACGTCAAATGCAAGCGCTCCGATGAGCCCGCCGGCGACGGTCAGTCCCGACACGAGCTCGATCGCCTGGAGCTGCTGCGCCCAGTAATAGGTCGTGAACGACGCGGCATCGGTGACGCCGGCGCGCTCGAGATCCGCGCCCTGAGCATCGAGATAGCGGTGATAGACGCAATCCGCCCCGGGCTCGCAGAACGGCGGGATCGACTGCCCGGTCTCACGATCGATCCGGTTGTAGCGCGGGTACCCGCCGTCCGCGGCGAAGAACAGCGCCTTGACCGCGATCATGAGGAGGACGGTCGTGAGCGCGGTCGCGGTCGCGGCAATGACGCCGTTCAGGACGATCCGGCTTCGGGGTCCGGCTTGGCGCGCCGAGCGCACGTTGGCGTAGTAGCCGATCAGCCCGCCGGCAGGCAGCGCGAGCAGCCAGACAACCGGCTCGACCGGGATGATCAGCAGGAAGCTGACGCCGACGACGAGCGCGACGCCCGCGCCAACGCCCGCGGCGACGAGCGCGCCGCGATCGAAGAACCGCGTCACGAGCCGGTGCCCGAGCCCCCGAGGTTCGCAGCAGCTCCGGCCCCGCCGGCGAGCGCCGACCGGCCCGGGTAGCGCGCCGCGTCGCCGAGCTCGGCCTCGATGCGCAGCAGGCGGTTGTACTTCGCCACCCGCTCGGAGCGCGACGGCGCGCCCGTCTTGATCTGGCCCGTGCCGGTCGCGACGACGAGGTCCGCGATCGTTGTGTCCTCCGTCTCGCCGGAGCGATGCGAGACGACGGCGGCCCAGCCGGCGCGCCGGGCGGTCTCGATCGCCTCGACCGTCTCGCTCAGCGTCCCGATCTGGTTGACCTTGATCAGGACGGCGTTCGCGGCCTTCGCCTCGATCGCACGACTGATCCGGGCCGGGTTCGTCACGAGCAGGTCGTCGCCGACGAGCTGGATCTGCGCGCCCAGCCGGCGCGTGAGCTCCGCCCAGCCGGCCCAGTCGTCCTCGGCCAGGCCGTCTTCGATCGAGACGATCGGGAACCGCGCGACCCAGTCCGCCCAGAGGTCGATGAGCTCGCCGGATTCGAGTGTCCGGCCCTCCTTCGCGAGGCGGTAGCGAGCCGGCGCGTCGGCGGGCGTGCCATCGGCTGGCGGCTCGAGCAGCTCGGTGGTCGCCGGGTCCAGTGCGATCGCGACGTCCTCGCCCGGCCGGTAGCCGGCCCGCTCGATCGCCCGCATGACGACCTCGACGGCCGCCTCGTTCGTCGGCAGCGACGGCGCAAATCCGCCCTCGTCGCCCTGGCCGGTCGAATGGCCCTCCTCGTGGAGGATCGCCTTGAGCGCGTGGAAGATCTCCGAGCCGGCGCGCAGGGCCTCGGCGAACGTGGTCGCGCCGACCGGCATGACCATGAACTCCTGGAAGTCCGTCGAGTCCGCCGCGTGCTTGCCGCCGTTGAGGATGTTGAACATCGGCACGGGCAGCGTCCGCGCGCCGACGCCCCCGAGGTAGCGATACAGCGGCAGGTCCGCCGAGGCCGCGGCGGCCTGCGCCGCCGCAAGCGAGACGCCGAGGAGGGCGTTCGCCCCGAGCTTGGCCTTGTTCGGCGTCCCGTCGAGCTCGAGGAGGACGTCATCGAGCCCGGCCTGATCGGCGGCATCAAGGCCCGTGATCGCGGGCGCGATGACGTCCCGAACGCTCGCCACCGCCTTGAGGACACCCTTGCCGCCATAGCGCTTCGCGTCGCCGTCGCGCAGCTCGACCGCTTCATGGGCGCCCGTCGAGGCACCCGAGGGCACGGCCGCGCGGCCCACCGAGCGGTCCTCCAGCACGACGTCGACTTCGATCGTCGGGTTGCCGCGCGAATCGAGGATCTCGCGCGCGACGACCTGCTCGATCAGCGTGCTCATGGGCGCCGCTCCTCGCTCAGGCGACAGCGGCGCGGTCGCGCAGCACCGCGATGCCTGGCAGCTCGCGACCCTCGAGGAACTCGAGCGAGGCGCCGCCGCCGGTCGAGATGTGCGTGAATGCCGATGCGAGCCCCTGCTGCTGGATCGCGGCGACCGAATCGCCGCCGCCTGCAACGACCGTCGCGCCGGCTTGAGCGCGCTCGGCCAGGACCCGCGCAACGGCCTTCGTGCCGTGTGCGAACGACGGGATCTCGAAGACGCCGAGCGGGCCGTTCCAGAAGGCCGTCTTCACGTCCGCGAGCGCGCCTTCGATGAGCTCGATCGTGTCCTTCGCGATGTCGACGATGTGCCAGCTGGCCGGGATCTTCTCGGCGAGCAACGTCTTGTATTCGGTGCCGCGGGTGACCTCCTTCGCGACGATGACGTCAACCGGGAGGATGATCCGGACACCCCGCTTCTCGGCGTCGGCGAGGACGCGCCGTGCCTCGTCGACCATGTCGTGCTCGGCGAGGCTCTTGCCGATGGTCTTGCCCATCGCGAGGAGGAACGTGTTCGCGATGCCGCCGCCGAGGATCATGAGGTCGACCCGGGCCAGGAGGTTGTCGAGGACGCGGAGCTTGTCGGACACCTTCGCGCCGCCGACGATCGCCGCGAACGGGTGCTTCGGCGATTCGACGAGGTTCGAGAGCATCTCGATCTCGCGCTCCATGAGGAAGCCGGCGTAGGCCGGCAGGAGCATCGGCACGCCGACGGTCGAGGCGTGGGCGCGATGCGCGGTCCCGAACGCGTCGTTCACGTAGACATCGGCATAGGACGCGAGCGCGGCCGCGAACTCCGGGTCGTTCTTCTCCTCCGCGGCGTGGAACCGGAGGTTCTCGAGGAGCAGGACCTCACCGGCGCGGAGGCGCTTGACGGCATCGGACGTGCCGACGCCGAGCGCGTCGCCGGTGACCGGCACTGACCGGCGCATCAGCTGCGACAGTCGAGCCGCGACCGGTCGCAGGCGAAGCCCGTCCTGGACGCGGCCGTCTGGCCGGCCGAGATGGCTCGCGAGGATGACTCGAGCCCCCTGGTTCAGCAGGTGCTGGATCGTCGGGATCGCGGCCCGGATGCGCGAGTCGTCGGTGACCTTGCCGTCGGCGAGCGGGACGTTGAAGTCGACGCGGACGAAGACGCGCTGGCCCGTGACGTCCGCGTCGCGAATGCTCTGGATCTTCATCCGTCAGGCCGTCGCGGCCACAGGCAGCCGCTCGGCAACGAAGCGCGCGAGGTCGGCGACGCGGCAGCTGTAGCCCCACTCGTTGTCGTACCAGGCGATGACCTTGACCATCGTCCCGCCGATGACCATCGTGCTGTCGGCGTCGATGATCGAGGAGCGGCTGTCGCCCCGGAAGTCCGACGAAACAAGCGGATCGGTCGAAACGCCGAGGATGCCCTGCATCGGGCCCTCGGCCGCGGCCGTGAACGCGGCGTTGAGCTCCTCGACGCTCGTTTCGCGCCGGACGTTCGCCGTGAAGTCGACGACACTGACGGTTGGCGTCGGGACGCGCAGGCTGAAGCCATCGAAGCGGCCCTTGAGGTCCGGGATCACGAGCGCGAGCGCCTTTGCCGCACCGGTCGTCGTCGGGATGATGTTCAGGCCGGCGGCGCGGGCGCGGCGCGGATCCTTGTGCGCAAGGTCCAGCACGCGCTGGTCGTTCGTGTACGAGTGGATCGTGTTCATCAGGCCGTGCTCGATGCCGAGCAGGTCATGGACGACCTTCGCGGCCGGCGCGAGGCAGTTCGTCGTGCAGCTGGCGTTGCTGATGACGTGGTGCTGGTCCGGGTCGTAGCGATCCTCGTTGACGCCGAGGACGATCGTCAGGTCCTCGTTCTTGGCCGGCGCCGAGATGATCACCTTCTGCGCGCCGGCGTCGATGTGGGCGTGGGCCTTCGTGGCGTCCGTGAAGATGCCGGTCGACTCGATGACGACGTCGACGCCGAGCGCCTTCCACGGCAGCGCCGCCGGGTCCTTCTCCTGGAGCACCCGGATCTGGCGGCCGTCGATGATCAGGCTGTCGGCGGTGTGGTCGACCGTGCCGGGATACGCACCGTACGTCGAGTCGTGCTTGAAGAGCAGGGCGTTGATCTCGACGTCGAAGAGGTCGTTGACGGCGACGACCTCGAGGTCGGGCGCACGCTCGATGATCGCCTTGAGCGATTGCCGGCCGATCCGGCCGAAGCCGTTGATGCCAACGCGGACGGTCATGGGATGGCTACCTCCTTGGGCGATCCGGTCGCACGGCGCGACGCGGATGGAACACGGTCATTCGAAGGTTGGCTGCGGTTGGATCGATCGGCATGGCCGTTCACGAGCGGCCAGGCGCCCGCGAGCGAGACGTCGTCGCCGAGCTCCGGGTTGACGACGCGGATGCGCCGCCCGATCACGGGGAAAACCTCGTTGCGGAGCGCCGCGCGGACCTCGGCCAGGAGCGACTCACCGAGCGCCAGGCCGATCGCGCCACCGACGACGATGAGATGCGGGCTGAGCGTGTTGGCGATGCTCACGCAGGCCGCGGCGACCGCGCGCCGGGTTCGGGCCAGGAGGGCGAGGCACGTGGCGTCACCCGCCGCAGCTCCAGCCGAGACGTCGCGACCCGTCAGCTCCGCCCCGCTCGCGACCCGCGCGGCGAGGAACGGGCTGGATCCGTCGCTTGCGGCGGCTCGCGCATCGCGAGCCAGGGCGACGCCAGACGCGATCGCCTCCACGTGGCCGATGCCGCCACAGCCGCAGCGTGGTCCGTCCAGCTCGACCGCTAGATGGCCGAGCTCGCCCGCGAGGCCGTCGGGCCCGCGCAGGACGGCGCCGCCGCTCAGGATCGCGCCACCGACGCCGGTCGAGACGGTCAGGTAGACGGCGTCACGCTCGCCCCGGGCCGCCCCGAAGGCGCACTCACCGAGGAGCGCGGCGTTCGTGTCCCGATCGAGGAACGCCGGCAGCTCGAGCGCGGCTGCCACGTCCGCGGCAAGGGGGATGTTGCGGAACTCCGCACCGAGGTTCGGCGGCTCGAGCACGACCCCCGTCCGCGGATCGACCGGGCCGGGCGCAGAGATACCAACGCCCGCGATCTCGCTGCGTGGCGTTGGGGCCAGCTGAGCCGCGCTTTCGCGGAGAGCGGCGATGCAGGCCGCGACGACCGCGGCGCTGCCGCTCCGCGGGGTCGGTCGCTCGGTCCTGGCGTGCCGGCTCCCGTCAGCGCCAACGACGGCAGCCCGGATGCGGCTGCCGCCGAGGTCAAGCGCGAGGACAGAAGCGGTCGATGGAGTCGGGGACAGGGCGCGACCTCAGGCTATCCGCGGGGTGGTCCGCCATTCTACCGCCGGACATGATGCGGCCCCCGCCGGTCGAAACCGGCGGGGGCCGTCTTGGACTCGAACGAAGGTGGCGTCAGCCGCCGATCTTGAAGACCTTGTTGCCGCACTTCGGACAGGTGCCCGAGAGGGCCGGCTTGCCGTTCTTCATCGTGATCATCTGCGGGTTCTGGACTTCGACCTTCATCTTGTCCTTGACGCAGTAGGCCTGTGCCATCGGTTGGGCTCCTCCTGAGCGTTCCAGGTGCGCCGTGAGCACTCGCCCCCGGTCGCGATAAGGACCTAGATCCCGAGCGACGGCCGCCAGCGATCGGTCGCCGCTTCCCGCGTTCGGCGGTCCATGTCGGCGAGGATCAGGAGGCTCTCGAGCCCCGTCTCCACGCACGCCGCCTCTGCGGCGTCCTTGGCGTCGCCCTCAATGAAGTCACCGATCGTCCGCTGTGCGTAGACCGCACAGACGACCCCGGCTCGACTTCGCGCGAGTCCCGCCAGGACGAGTAGTGCTGATGCCTCCATCTCGAAGTTGACGACGCGCTGGCGCGCCATCTCATCGGCCAGGTCAGGGTAGCGGATGGGAAGCTGCGGGATCGGGCGCCCCTGCGCACCGAAGAAGCCGGGCGCCGTTGCCGTGATCCCAAGGTGGTACCGGTGACCGAGACGGTGAGCGGCCTCGACGAGCGCCGCGACGGCCTCGAAATGGGCGACAGCCGGGTAGCCGTCGCGGACATACCAGTTGGTCGTCGTCTCGAGCCGGACTGCGCCGGTCGTGATGACGAGATCCCCAAGCTGGACCTCCGGTTGGAGCGCACCGCACGAGCCGACGCGAATGAACGTCGGCTGCTCGGTGATCGCCAGGATCTCGGCGACGGCGATCTCCATGTTGTCGGTCCCGATGCCCGTTGAGACGACCGAGACGCGAAGCCCGCGATACATCCCGGTGACCGAGTTGAACTCGCGATGACGATGCTGGACCTCGATGGAATCGAGGCGTGTTGCGATGCGGGTAGTGCGGTCCTGGTCACCGGGGAGGAGGATGTACTCGGCCAGATCGCCCGGGCCGAGTCCGATGTGGTACTGCCGTTCTCCCACTGGGAGTGCGACGCGGGGGTCCGCGCTCGGCAAGACCAGAATCCTCGCTCCTTACCCCTGATCGATCGACGATCTGCCGATCACGTTCCGCGAGCGTAATCCCCGTTCGAAACGAGCGTCAAGCCGATCAATGGTCAGCCGACAGGGCGGCAAGCCGTTCACGCGCCACGTTCGCGACCCGAAGCGCCAGCCGGCGACGCCGAAACAGGGTCACTGCGGCCGACAACGCGGACACCGCGAGGAGCCCAAACAGGCCGACCGCGGGCAGCGCCTGAGCGTCGCTCAAGCCGGCCAGCGAGCGTGGCGCGGCCGCGCGTTCGGGTGCCTGCGTGCTCACCGGCTCGAGCGGGAGCTGCTGCCCGAGGTCGCCCACGCGGACGAGCCCGCCGCCGGTGTTGACGACCACGACGATCTCGTCCCCGATGCGGGTGACTGTGCCGCTGGCGTTGACCGCGTCGCCCGGCTCGAGGAGGCCGAGGAAGTCGGCGGCATCCGCGCGGAGGACGATCCGCGCGACGGCCGTCGCGTCGTCGAGCGAGAAGCCGTCAGGCGTCGGCGCAACGACGAGGCCGCCGACTCGGACGTGCTCGCCAACGTGCTCGGCGAGCGTCGCCAGGTCGATGTCGAGCGGCGGATCGGCGACCGATCCCCCATTCGAGAGCCCGCCCGAGCCGCGGGCTGGGCCGCTCGCGCCCGATCCGTCGCCCGAGCCACCGCCGCTGGGGCCGAGCGCCACATCCGCGGGACCGCGCGGGACCACCTGGTAGCGACGGTCGGTGGCCGTCGGGTACGGCCGCCGCACGATGCCGATGATCGTGGCCGGGCGGCCCTCGACGAGCGTCGTCGATGGAATGCCGGAGCCGGCGAGCCCGGCGATGACAACCCGCTCGCCACCGACGCCGAGCTCGGCCCGCCATGTGGCACCGAGGCGCTTCACGTCGAGAACGGTGCCGGACACGCGGACGAGCCGCCATTCATGCGCCGGACCGGGACCGCCGTGGAGCGTTTCGGGCAGGATCGGGCTGCTGGCGCCGATCCGCTCGACGGATTCGGCCCGGATGCGCGGCGCGCCCCAGGCCCGGCCGACCTCTCCGCTGACGCGCAGCCAGTCCCCGATCCGGGCGCTCTCAGCCGCCGGCAGGACGACCTCGATGGCCGCCGAGCGATCCGCGATGACGATCCGGCGGCCGCTGCCGTCGAGGAGTTGCGGGCCGGCAATGACGGCGCCCTCGACGACGACGTCCTCGCCGATGTGGCCAAGGGCCTGGCGGATGCTGAGCGTGGCGGGCGCCGGGTCGGCGCTCGGCGACGATCCGGCCAAACCGGGCAGGAGCCGCAGGTCGGCCCGATCGCGGAGCCAGATCCGGTAGCCGTCGAGCGCGCCCTTGCGCGAGGCACGCTGTCCGACGATACCGACGACCTCGTAGGCCGCGCCCTTCACGAAATCGGTCACCGTCAGGCCGCTCGACGCGTCTGCCACAATCCTTAACGTCTGTCCCGCGAGATCGGACGCCTCGACGCTGAGGTCGCCACTCGTCGAGCGGCTGGCCTTGACCGTGAGGATGGCGTCGATCGTGACGAGCCAGCCTTCGCTCGCGTCGCCGAGATCCTGGGCCGCAATCGGTCGCGGCCCCGGGAGCGCGGCCAGGCCACCCTGAACGAGTCCGCCGGCAATCAGTCGCAGCTCGAGCTGTCCGTATGGCGCGGCCATGAATCCGTCGACGGTCACGAAGGTGCCACGGACGGGCGCGGTCATGCCGCTCGCGAGGCGGAGCGGCAGGCCGCCGGTCTCGTCCGCGACGACGAATACGGGCGGGAGCCCGAGGCGACCGGCCTCCGCGATGACGATGCCGCTGACGCGCAGGTGGGCACCAACGGGCTTTGAGCGCGCGCTCGCGATGTCGGGCTGTACGTCCGGAGGCGGCGTCGGGCTCGAGCTGGGGCTCGGGGTTGGCGTGGGCGTTGGCGAGGGGTCAGGGCTGGGCTCCGGGCTCTGACTGGGCGAGGGCGAGGGAGTCGGATCTGGGGTTGGCGTGGGACTCGGGCTCGGGTCCGGCAGGATCGCGAAGGAGCCCGGCTCGGTCGCGTGGATTCGGTAACCGGCCGTGCCGCTGCCCGAGCTGTCGCGCTGGCTGACCGGGCCGGAGATCCGAACGTGGCTTCCGGACGGCACGCTGAGGCCGTTGAGTGCCTCGGGCGCGACGATCGCCCGGACCTGGCCGCTGCCGTCGTCGACGTAGAGGCCGGTTCCGTCGGCGAACGCGGTCGGCGAGCCGACGGTGACGCCGCTGATCTGGACGAGACGACCCTCGAGCGCCTCATCGACGAGGCCGGTCGCGACCCCGAGATGGGCCGGCACGGGTGCGACCCCGAGGACGACGACATCGGCGATCGCAACTCGGAGCGTGCGTGCCGCGTAGCGCTCATCGATCCGGCCCGTCAGCCGAACGAGCGAGCCCGCCGCCCAGGGCGTCGTCGGGGCCGTATCGAGGTAGACGGCGATGCCGGCGGTCGTGTCCTGGACGAAGCCCACGCGATCGTCCTCGAGCGCGCCGAGCTCGGACGTGAGGACGCCCTCAATCGTCGCCGTTGCGTCCAACTGCAGGGCGCGGGCGTCGGCGATCGTCAGGATCGCGGGACTCGGCGATGGCGTCGGGCTGACGGACGGTTCGGGTGTGGGTGTCGGTTCGGGTGTCGGTGTCGGCGTGGGCGTCGGGACCGGCGTAGGCGTGGGGACAGGCGTCGGGCTGATGGACGGTTCTGGTGTCGGCGTCGGGCTGATGGAGGGTTCGGGCGTGGGCGTCGGGCTCGGCGGCGGGCTTGCTGTGGGCGCGACGGTTGGCGTCGGTGTCGGAGTGGCGGTCGGGACCGGCGTCGGGCTTGGTGTCGGCGCGACGGTCGGTGTTGCCGTCGGCGCGATGGTCGGCGTCGGTGAGGCACCCGGCGCCGGCGTCGGCGGCGCGGCGAGGTTCTGCGGGTTCGGGTTTGCCTGCACGAACCAGTCGGCAGCATTGTCGTTCGTGTCGCTGCCGTTGCCGTCGATCCCGCCGGGTCGCCGCTCGACACTCGAAGACGCGGGCGGCGCAGGTGCGGCCGTTCCCTCGACGAAGGCGTTCGTGGCGTCGCCCCAGCCGAGCGAGTCCACCGGCGCACCGCCGATCGCACGCAGAACGAGCGCGCCACCGGTCGCTGCGAAGCCC
>Ga0075418_10000489_pt1 | contig 42003 bp, 46 predicted proteins | sample SoiMetdeltSBSDD2_FD_81776 | JGI IMG/M metagenome (GOLD analysis project Ga0075418, IMG submission 81776) | Bulk soil microbial communities from a Populus tree surrounding site in Tennessee, USA - Soil MetaG P. deltoides SBSDD2 | ecosystem: Environmental > Terrestrial > Soil > Tree plantation...
ATCGCGATCCGAGATTCGATCGCAACTATCTGCGGCAGTCGGTGCTGCCCGCGGTACGCGCGCGCTGGCCGCGGGCGGCGCTCACTGTCGGTCAGGTCTCGGCCTTGACGGCCGAGACCGTAGAACTCGCAGCACTTCTGGCGGAAGCCGACCTGGCCGCCGTGCGCGAGGGACTCACCTTGCCGATCGCGCGTCTCGAGGCGCTACCGGAGGCGCGGCAGCGCGCCGTGCTGCGAGCGTGGCTCGCGAGCCACGCGTTGCCGCTGCCATCCAGCCGCGTCCTTGCCGCGTTGCGCCGCGACCTGTGGCGCGCCGCCGACGACCGCGTCCCGTGCGCGCGCTGGGCGGACGCGCGTGTCTATCGCTACCGGGGACGGCTGTATGCCGATCGGGTGCGTCCGCGGCCCGCGCCCGCGCGATTGCAGCCGGCCGCCGCGATGACGCTGCCCGTGGGCGGGGGTGTCGAGCTCCATGCCGCGGTTGGTCGCGGGCTCAGCCGCGCGCGCTTGCCGGGATCGCTCGAGCTGCGGCCGCGCAGCGGCGGCGAGCGCTTTCGGCCGGTCGGCTGCGTGCACCGCAGGCCGCTGCGCAAGTGGCTGCAGGAGCGCGGCGTGCTGCCCTGGCTGCGCGACCGGGTGCCGCTCCTCTACGCGGGCGAGGCGCTGGTTTACGTCGGCGATCTCGCCTGCAGCGCGGAATTTGCCGCGCGCGAGGGCGAGGACTCGTGGCAACTGTGCTGGGGGGACCGCCCGGTGCTGACCGAGGCCGAGGCGCTCCGTGCGGATGTCGACGGGCGGCAGGCACTCGAGGCTCGTTTCGATTAGACTGTCGTCCCGTCGTTCGAATCCAGCGGCGGTGGCCCCAATGACCAAATTTATCTGCGTGACCGGCGGAGTCGTTTCCTCGCTGGGCAAGGGGATTGCGGCCGCATCGCTGGGCGCGATCCTCGAGACCCGTGGGCTCAAGGTCGCGCTGGTGAAGCTGGACCCGTACATCAACGTCGACCCCGGCACGATGAGCCCGTTCCAGCACGGCGAGGTGTTCGTTACCGACGACGGCAGCGAGACCGATCTCGACCTTGGCCATTACGAGCGCTTCGTGCGCACGACGAGCAGCCGCAACAGCAACTTCACTACCGGACGCATCTATGAGCGGGTCATCGGCAAGGAGCGCCGCGGCGACTATCTCGGCGCCACGGTGCAGGTGATCCCGCATATCACCGACGAGATCAAGCATTGCATCCGCCTCGGCGCGGGCGACGCCGACGTGTGCATGGTCGAGATCGGAGGTACCGTCGGCGACATCGAGTCGCTGCCGTTTCTCGAAGCCATCCGCCAGCTCGGGGTCGAGCTCGGCCGGAACAACGTGCTGTACATGCACCTGACGCTGATCCCCTATATCTCGACCTCGGGCGAGATCAAGACCAAGCCGACCCAGCACTCGGTGAAGGAGCTGCGGTCGATCGGCATCCAGCCCGACGTGCTGCTGTGCCGCGGCCGCGACCCGCTGCCGCCGGAGCAGCGTCGCAAGATCGCGCTCTTCACCAATGTCGAGGAACGCGCGGTCTTCTCTGCGGTGGATGCCGACGACATCTACAAGATTCCGATGCTGCTGCGCGAGCAGGGGCTCGACGACATCGTCTGCGAGAAGCTGGGGCTCAACGTGCCGCCATCAGACCTGCGCGAGTGGCAGCAGGTGGTCGCGGCGAAGAGCAACCCCGACCTCTCGGTGACCATCGCGATGGTCGGCAAGTACGTCAACCTGCGCGATTCCTATATCTCGCTCTGCGAGGCGCTGATGCACGCGGGACTCCGGACCCGCACGCGGGTAAATCTGAATTTCATAGAGTCGCAGGACCTGGAGCGTCACGGGACGGGCCAGCTCGACGGGGTCGATGCAATCCTGGTCCCGGGCGGGTTCGGCGAGCGCGGCATCGAGGGCAAGATCGAGGCGGTGCGCCATGCGCGCACCCAGGGCCTGCCCTATCTCGGCATCTGCCTCGGAATGCAGCTTGCAATTGTCGAGTACGCCCGCAACGCTGCGGGTCTCGCTGGCGCGCACAGCACAGAGTTCAACCGCGGCACCCCCCACCCGGTGATTGCACTCATAAGCGAGTGGCAGGACCAGAAGGGCACGCTCGAGTCGCGCGACGAGAAATCCGATCTCGGAGGCACGATGCGGCTCGGAGCGCAGGAAGTGCGGATCTCCCACGGCTCGCTCGCGCACGCGGTCTACGGCGCGGACCTGATCCGCGAGCGACATCGTCACCGCTACGAGTTCAACAACCGCTACCTGCAGAAGATGATGAACGCCGGCTTGAGATTCTCGGGGTTCTCGCGCGACGGGCTGGTCGAAATCATCGAGCTCCCGGGGCATCCCTTCTTCATCGCGAGCCAGTATCACCCCGAGTTCCGTTCCACCCCGCGCGACGGTCATCCGCTGTTCACCGGCTTCATCCGCGCTGCACGCGACTTCCGCGCGATGCAGCTGCCGGCGGCCGCGGGCGCATGAAGCTCTGCGGCCACGAGGTCGGGCCCGATCGGCCGCTATTTCTGATCGCGGGGCCCTGCGTCGTCGAGAGCGAGGCGCTGGTGCTCGAGGTCGCCGGCCGGCTCAAGGAGATCACCGGGCGGCTCCGGATTCCGTTCATCTTCAAGGCGTCGTACGACAAGGCCAACCGGTCCTCGCGTGCGAGCTACCGGGGTCCGGGGATCGATGAGGGGCTCAAGGCGCTGGCGACGGTGCGCGAGCAGATCGGCGTCCCGGTGCTTACCGACGTCCACGAGGACACACCGCTGCCGGAGGTCGCAGCGGTGGTCGACGTGCTGCAGACACCGGCCTTTCTCTGCCGGCAGACCAACTTCATCGTCAATACCGCTTCCCAGGGCAAGCCCGTCAACATCAAGAAGGGCCAGTTCCTCTCCCCATGGGAGATGGGCAACGTCGTCGACAAGGCGCGCTCGACCGGCAACGAGTCGATCATGGTCTGCGAGCGGGGCTTCAGCTTCGGTTACAACAACCTCGTGACGGACATGCGCTCGCTGTCGGTGATGCGCGGCACGGGCTGCCCTGTGGTGTTCGATGCGACGCATTCCGTGCAGCTGCCCGGAGGGCGCGGCGATGCCTCGGGCGGTCAGCGTGAGTTCATCCCCGTGCTCGCGCGCGCGGCGGTCGCCGCCGGAGTCGCGGGTCTCTTCATGGAGACGCACCCCGACCCGGCGCGCGCGCTGTCGGACGGCCCGAACGCCTGGCCGCTCGACCGCATGGAGCGGCTGCTCGGGCTGCTGGTTCAGATCGATGCGGCGGTGAAGTCCCGGCCCTTCGAGGAATCCAGCCTATGAGCCGCATCACGGAAATACGCGCGCGCGAGATCATGGATTCCCGCGGCAATCCGACGGTGGAGGCCGATGTGCAGGTCGAGGGCGGTGCCGCAGGTCGTGCCGCCGTACCGTCCGGCGCCTCGACCGGAACGCGCGAGGCCGTCGAGCTCCGCGACGGCGACAAAACGCGGTACTTCGGCAAGGGTGTCCGCCAGGCGGTCGCCAACGTCAACGGGCCGATACGGCAGGCGCTGCTCGGCCACGATGTGCGCGACCAGGCCGGTCTCGACCGCAGGCTCATCGATCTCGACGGCACGGAGACCAAGTCGCGTCTGGGCGCGAACGCCCTGCTTGCGGTATCGCTCGCCGCGGCGCATGCCGCCGCCCGAGCCGGCGGGCAGAGCCTGTACCGGCACCTGGCCGGACCGGGGCCCCGACGGATGCCGGTGCCGATGATGAACATCGTGAACGGTGGCGCGCACGCGGACAACAGCGTCGACATCCAGGAGTTCATGGTGCTGCCGGTCGGCGCGGCGAGCTTCGCGGAGTCGCTGCGGATCGGCGCCGAGATATTCCACACGCTGCGCAAGGTGCTCCACGAGCGCGGTCTCGCGACCGCGGTGGGAGACGAGGGTGGCTTCGCGCCCGACCTCCCGTCGAACGAGGCGGCGCTCGAGACCATCCTCGAGGCGGTCGAGCGCGCCGGGTTCCGGGCGGGACGCGACGTGTATCTCGGTCTCGACGTGGCGAGCTCGGAGTTCTTCCAGGACGGCATCTACACGCTCGAATCTGAGAACCGGAAATTCACAGCGGCGCAATTCGCCGACTATCTCGAGGGTCTCGCGACCCGCTATCCCATCCTCACCATCGAGGACGGCATGGCGGAGGCGGACTGGAACGGCTGGGCGCTGCTGACCGAGCGCCTCGGCAAGCGGGTCCAGCTGGTGGGCGACGATCTGTTCGTGACCAACACGCGCATCCTGGGCGAGGGAATCGCGCGCCGGATCGCCAACGCCATCCTGATCAAGCCGAACCAGATCGGGACGCTGACCGAGACGCTCGCGGCGATCGACATGGCGACGCAGGCCGGCTACGCCGCGGTCGTATCGCATCGCTCCGGCGAGACCGAGGACAGCACCATCGCAGACATCGCGGTCGGCACGAGCGCCACTCAGATCAAGACCGGATCGCTGTGCCGCTCCGACCGGGTCGCGAAGTACAACCAGCTGCTGCGCATCGAGGCGGAGCTCGGCAGCGAGGCGACGTATGCCGGGCACGAGGCCTTTCCCGTCCCGTTGCCGGCCGGTTGCTCGTGACGGTCGCACTCAAAGCGGCCAAGCGCGCGCCGCATTCTGCTAATCTTCCGCGCCCATGATGATCCGCATCGTCGCGGGCCTGTTGCTGGTGGCGCTGCTCGCGCTCCAGTACCGGCTCTGGGTCTCGGGCAACGGAATGCGCGAGGTATGGCGCCTCGAACAGGCGATCGCCGCGCAGGAGCAGGAAAACGCCGGTCTCGAGGCCCGCAACCGCGCGCTCGCCGCGGAGGTGCGCGACCTGAAGGACGGACAGTCGGCGCTCGAGGAGCGCGCCCGCACCGATCTCGGCATGATCGGCGCCAACGAGACTTTCTATCAGGTGGTGCCACCGGAGGCGTCGACCGCGCCCGCGGCGTCCGCTCTGGAGCGAGCGGCCGAGGCCGGCACGCAATGACCGAGGCGGTGCGCCGCTGGGCCGTCCTCCCGGCGGCCGGACGCGGCGAACGGTTCGGCGCCGCCACGCCCAAGCAGTATCAGAAAGTGCGTGGCCGGGCCGTGCTGTCCTGGTCGATGCGTGCACTGCTCGCCGAGCGCTCGATCTGCGGCATCGTCGTCGCGGTGGCCGCCGGCGACCGACGCTTCAAGCGGCTGCCGGAAGCCCGTGACGCGCGCGTGCGCAGCTGCATCGGCGGCGCGCGACGGGAGCTCTCGGTTGCGCATGCGCTCGAGTGTCTCGCGGGCGAGGCGCGCGACCACGACTGGGTGCTGGTGCATGACGCGGCGCGCCCGTGCCTGCACCGCGACGATCTCAGGCGGTTGCTCAATCGCGCGGGCCGCGATCCGGCCGGCGGGCTGCTTGCAATCCCGGTGGGCGACACGCTCAAGCGCGGCACCGAGGGCGGCCGCGTCGGCGCCACCGTACCGCGCGAAGGCTTGTGGCGGGCGCTCACGCCGCAGCTCTTCCGCTACGGCCTGCTGCGGCGCGCGCTCATGCTGTGCCTGACGCACGGGCGCGAGGTCACCGACGAGGCCTCCGCGGTGGAGGCGCTCGGTATTCGGCCGCTGCTGGTGCCCGGCCGCGCCGACAACATCAAGGTCACCCGGCCCGAGGACCTGAGTCTTGCGGCGGCGGTTCTGGGCGGGAGACGCTAGGCGATGCGAATCGGTCACGGCTACGACGTGCACGCCTTCGGCCCCGGCGATTTCGTCATCCTGGGTGGGGTGCGGGTTCCGCACCCACGCGGCGTCGTGGCGCACTCCGACGGTGACGTGCTGCTGCACGCTCTGTGCGATGCCCTGCTAGGCGCCCTGGGCGAGGGTGACATCGGTCAGCATTTCCCGGACAGCGACCCGAAGTGGAAGGGTGCGAGCAGCCGCGTGTTCCTGCGACACTGCGCGTCGCTGCTCGCTGCGCGCGGCTTTCGACTGGTGAACGCCGACCTGACGCTGGTCGCCGAGGCTCCGCGGCTCGGCGGGCACCGGGCCGTGATGCGCGGCAACATCGCGACGGATCTCGGGGGCGGCGGCGGACGCATCAATCTCAAGGCGACGACCTCCGAAGGGCTCGGCGCACTCGGACGCGCCGAAGGCCTGGCCTGTCACGCGGTGGTGCTCCTGAAGCGGGCGGACGGCGCAGGCGCCGCCGGCTGAAGTGACCGCGCTGCCGCTTGCCTGGGGTCCGCCGCCGGCGCGGGGCCGCATCCGCGTCACGCCCGAGGACTTCGTGGTCGATGAACTCCTTGGCTTCGCGCCGGATGGGGCGGGCGCACATCTGCTGCTCAGGGTCGAGAAGCGCGGCGCAAACAGCGGTTGGGTCGCCGCGGCGCTGGCGCGAGCGGGCCAGGTCGCAACGCGAGATGTCGGGCTGAGCGGTCACAAGGACCGCAACGCCGTCACGCGGCAGTACTACAGCCTCCCGGCGTCAGCCCGCGCGCCCGCGGGCGGCTGGGCCGGATTCGCGGGCGATGGCTTCCGCGTGCTCGAGACGGCGCCGCACGGCCGAAAGCTCCGCGTCGGAACGCACCGGGCCAATCGATTCCGGATCCTGATCCGCGAGCTTTCCGGTGACGCCGGGGCAATCGTCGACCGGCTGCGCGCGATCGAGCGCGGAGGCGTGCCGAGCTACTTCGGCCCGCAGCGCTTCGGTCGGGACGAGGCGAACCTGCGTGCCGCCCGCGCCTGGGCCGTAGGCGGTCGGCCGCCACGCGAACGCGCGACGCGCGGTTTCGCGCTTTCGGCCGCGCGCAGCGTGATGTTCAACACGCTCCTGGCCCGCCGAGTCCGCGACGGCACCTGGAACTGCCTGGTCGCCGGCGATGCCGCCATGCTCGACGGTCGACGGAGCTTCTTCACCGTTACGACGCTCGACGAGCCGCTTCGCGCCCGATGCCTGGCGCTCGACGTGCACCCGAGCGGTCCGTTGCACGGGCGTGGCGAGCCTCCGGTCACCGCTGCCGTCGCCGACGCCGAGCGCGAGTGCGCGGCGGAGGAGCCCGATCTCGCTCGGCTGCTCGACGCCCATGGACTCCGTCATGAGCGGCGGAGTCTGCGCGTCGCGGTGCGATCGCTCGCCTGGCGGCTCGAGCCGCCGACGTTCGAGCTCGAGTTCGAGCTGCCTCGCGGCGCGTTCGCGACCGCCGTGCTGCACGAACTGCTCGAGAACGCCTGGGACGCGGACGAGCGCGGCGAGGACTGAAGGTCAGCGACGCCGCACGCTCCGTCGCGCAAGCAGCACATAGACCGCGCCGGTGCCGCCGTCGACCGGACGTGCGGAAGCAAATGCCAGCACGGGCTCCCTCCTGCGCAGCCAGTGATCGACGACGTGCTTGATCACCGGTCCGCGCGTGCCTGACCGACGACCCTTGCCGTGGATAACCCGCACGCAGCGCAGGTCTCTCGTCACCGACTCGGCGATGAACTCGCGCAGCGCATCGCGCGCAGCCTGGCGGCCGAGTCCGTGGAGGTCGATCTCCGCCTGCACGGCCCAGTGTCCGCGGCGAAGTTTTCGCACCACGTCCCTGGGCGTCCCGGGGCGCACGAACACGAGCTCATCGCCCGATTCGAGCATTGAGGCGTCCTGCAGCGGCGCAAGCGAGTCCTTGAGCACAGCCGCCGCCTCGGCGCGGGCAAACCGCGCAACGGCTCGGGGCGCCGGCGCCGCCACCGGCGAACGGGCGGCACGGCGCCGCAGCGGCCGGACATCGCGCATCGCGTCCCGAAACGTCTGTTCGTCATCGTCGGCCATGGCCATCCACCGCGGGTCGTGTTCCTGCGTGCGGAGATTCCAGTATAGTTGCGCCGCGTTTGCGTCCAACCCCGGGGATTCCGGGCTCGTGGAGACCGCCCGCACCCTCGCGTGAGAATCCTGGTCAGCAATGACGACGGCTACCGTGCCGACGGTCTCAAGGCCCTGGTCGAGGCGCTCAGCCCCCTCGCGGAGGTCACCGTCGTCGCTCCCGATCGCAACCGCAGCGGGGCGAGCAATTCGCTCACGCTCGACGTGCCGTTGCGGGTGCACCGCCATGGCGAGCGCATGTATCACGTCAACGGGACGCCTACCGACTGCGTCCACCTCGCGATCTCGGGTCTGTTCGACTACGAGCACGACATGGTCGTCTCGGGAATAAACGACGGCGCGAATCTCGGCGACGACGTGCTCTACTCCGGAACGGTGGCTGCGGCGGTGGAGGGGCGCTTTCTCGGTCTGCCGACCATGGCGGTGTCGCTGGTGCTCCGCCAGGGGCGGAACTTCGCCACCGCAGCGCGAGTAGCGAGCGAACTCGTGATGCGGCTGACCCGCACGCCGCTGCATACCTCGATGATCCTCAACGTCAACGTGCCGGACGTGCCGTACGAGCAGCTGCGTGGTTTCAGGGCGGCCCGGCTCGGCCATCGGCATCGCTCGGAGCCGGTGGTCGAGAGCGCGGATCCGCGCGGACGGCCGGTGTACTGGGTGGGTCCCGCGGGCGAGGGCGCCGATGCCGGCGAGGGCACCGACTTCCACGCGGTCGCGAGCGGTTTCGTCTCGGTGACGCCGCTGCAGGTCGACCTCACCCGTCACGCCGCACTGTCCGATGTCGACGAGTGGCTGCGCGGGCGGGCACCCTGAGGCGGCGATGAGCAACTCGCGCGTATCGGGGATCGGCATGACATCGGCTCGAACCCGCGAGCGGCTGGTCGCGCGCCTGCGCGAGTCCGGCATCGCGGATCCCCAGGTGCTCGATCGCATCCGCAGCGTCCCGCGACACCTGTTCGTCGACGAGGCGCTCGCGAGCCGGGCCTACGAGGACACCGCGCTGCCGCTCGGGCACGGGCAGACGATCTCGCAGCCGTACATCGTCGCCCGGATGACCGAGGCGCTGATCGAGGGCGGTGCACCGCGCAAGGTGCTCGAGATCGGCACCGGCTGCGGGTACCAGACGGCGATCCTCGCGCCGCTGGTGGTGACTCTCTATAGCGTCGAGCGTATCTCGGCGCTGCAGCAGCGGGCGCGCAAGGTGCTGCGCGATCTGAAGATCCGCAACGTGCACATGCGCCATGCGGACGGATTCGAAGGCTGGCAGGCCTACGCGCCATATGACGGCATCATCGTCGCGGCTGCCGCCTACTCGGTGCCGCCGGCGCTGATCGATCAGATCGCGCCCGGCGGGCGAATGGTGATTCCGGTCGGACCCGAGCGCGAACAGCAGCTGATGCGAATCACCCGGCGTGGCGACACCTTCGAGCGCGAGACGCTTGGCGCAGTGATGTTCGTGCCGCTCCTGGCCGGAATTTCGTGACGTCGTCAGCGCCGGTCGGCGATCAGCGCGGCCACGACCGCGCGGCCTTCGGCGAGCATCACGTTGTAGGTGCGGCAGGCCGCTCCGGTGTTCATGAACTCGAACCCCACCCGCGACCGATGCAGCACCGCGAGCAGTTCCGGTGCGGGAAACACCTGGCGCGCGCCGCTCCCGATCAGCAGTACCTCGGGCTCGAGCGCAAGCGCCGGCTCGAGATCCTGGGCCGTGAGCTCCGCGATGTCGCGCGGGCGCCAGTTCTCGATCAGCGACCCCGCGCTTACGATCACGCTGCCGGTGCAGTCGCGCTGGCCGATGCGGAAGCCCGACGAGGTGTACGCACGAATGATGTTCGCCGATGCCGGAGCGTCGACCGTGAGTTTCATTGCGCTACCTTACTGGAACGCCGGTGGCGGGTCAGCGCGTCGCAGCCGCGAGCGGAGCGCTGCTTGATCGCGGCACAGAGGCGTCGCGTCGCCGTCGCGCTGCCCGCCTTTCGTCGCGTCCTCGCACGCGGTGACGGGGAGCACGGCCGGGTGCCGGGCCTGCCGGCCACGCAATGGCTCGCGTCCCGGGGCCGACGTGCGGCGGGTTCGACCCCCGACTGGCGCGCCTGGCTTCTATCGCGGTTCGGGCCAGGCGTGGAAGCCCTGCGGCTTTGTCCTGCGGGCGCAGCGCTGCGCGCGCTCGTCACCGGAGAGCGCGACGAGGGCTTCTGGGCCTGCGCGGAACCCGTGCACCTTGTCACCGGGCTCGATCATCTGCGGCTGGCGCCGCTCGCGGGCCTCGGCCTTGCGCCCGCGGAGGCACAGGCGCTCTGCGACTCGATCGCTGCGGGGCTTGCGGGCAGCGGTTACGTGCTCAGGCTTACCGCGTACGGACCGTGGCTGCTCGAATGCCCGACCGGGATCGAATGCGAGACCGTGGAGCCGGCGGACGCCGAGGGCCGCGATCTCCGCGATTGTCTGCCGGCGGGACGCGATGGTCTCGTGGTTCGCAAGCTGATGAACGAGCTCCAGATGCTGCTGCACGAGCATCCGGTCAACGCCCATCGCCTGGACCGCGGTCTGGCACCGGTTAACGCCTTGTGGCTCTGGGGATTCGGGCAGGCCCGGGCGGCCGAGCCGGCCCTGTTGCCCGTGCTCTCAACCGACGACGCCTGGCTCCGGGGGCTCTGGCGGCTGCACGGTTGCAATGGGCTACCGCTTGCGACGGCGAGGCAGGCGCTGGAGGCCGCATACCCGCTGCTCGTCGCCGCGACCGCAAACGGTGCGGATCCCGAGGCGCAGCTTACGCAATGGGACACGGAGCTTGCCAAGCCGCTGGCCGCGGCCGTGCGTAGCGGGCGCGTGGAGAGCGCAAGCCTGTTGCTGGGCGATGTCTCGTACATCGTCGACCGCGCCGATCGCTACGCCTTCTGGCGCAGGCAGCGTCCGTGGCCGGAGCTGCTCGCATGAGCGAGCGACGGATCCTGCGGCGCGCCGTGTCGCGTACCGCCCTAGAAACGCTCTCCGCCGGAATGCACCCGGTGCTGAGGCGCGTCTACGCCGCCCGCGGGATCGATCGCGATCAGGACCTCGACCTGGGTCTCGCCCACCTGTTGCCGATTGGCACGCTCGGTGGGCTGCCGGCCGCGGTCGAGCTCCTGATCGCCATGCACCGGAAACGGGCCCGGGTCGTTGTCGTAGGCGACTTCGACGCTGATGGCGCGACCAGCACCGTGCTGGTGCTGCGCCAGCTGCGGCGGCTCGGTTTCGAGGATCCGGGATACGTCGTGCCGGACCGCTTCCGCTACGGGTACGGCCTGACGCCGGAGATCGTGCGCGAGGCGGCGCGGCTCCGTCCCGGTCTGCTTGTGACCGTCGACAATGGCATTTCATCGCTCGATGGCGTGCGTGAAGCCGCGCAGCTCGGCATCGACGTGCTGGTCACGGACCATCACCTGCCTGGTTCTGCATTGCCCGAGGCAGCCGCCATCGTCAACCCGAATCTCCGCGGGGAGAAATTCGAATCCAAGGCGCTTGCGGGTGTCGGCGTCGCGTTCTACGTGATGGCGGCGCTCACGCGCGCGATGATCGAACGTGGGCTGGTGGCCGACCCCGCGAGCGTCAATCCTGCCGAACTTCTCGACCTGGTGGCGTTGGGTACGGTCGCCGATGTCGTCCCGCTCGATCGCAACAACCGCATCCTGGTGGCGCAGGGCATCCGCCGCATGCGCGCCGGGCGTTGCGTGCCGGGGATCCGCGCGCTGCTCGAGTCGGCCGGTCGCAGACTCGAGACCGCGGCAGAGCAGGATCTCGCGTTCCAGGCGGGACCACGTCTCAACGCCGCCGGCCGCCTCGAGGACATGCGTCTGGGGATCGAGTGTCTGCTGACGGGTGATGCGTCCGAGGCGCGGCAGCATGCGCTCGAGCTGGGCAGGCTCAACACCGAGCGCCGCGAGCTCGAGGCGCAGATGCAGCGCGAGGCGCTGACACAGGTCGAGCGGCAGCTCGAGGCACTATCGGGCGAGCTTCCTGCCGGCCTTGCGATCTACGATGGCGAGTGGCACCAGGGCGTGGTCGGCCTGGTGGCGTCGAAGATCCGGGAACGAGTCCACCGCCCGGTGATCGCCTTCGCGCCCGGCGAGCCCGGCTGGATCAAGGGCTCCGCGCGCTCGGTGCCCGGCGTGCACGTCCGCGATGTGCTCGAGGCGGTGGCGACGGCGCATCCGGATCTGCTGGAGAGGTTCGGCGGGCACGCGATGGCGGCGGGGCTGACCCTGCGCGAGGACCGCCTGGCGGATTTCCGTGCTGCATTCGCCGACGAGGTCGCGGCGCGGATCGACCGCGACACGCTCACCGGCGAGATTCACACCGACGGACCGCTGGCGGGCGATGAGCTCTCGATCGCAACCGCGCACGCGCTGCGTGCCGGCGGTCCCTGGGGTGCCGGTTTTCCCGAACCCTACTTCGACGGTCGGTTCGGGATCGCCGACAGCCGGATCGTGGGCGGCAGACATCTCAAGCTCCGGCTGCGGGCAGCGAGCGGGGAGTCCGTCGACGGGATCGCGTTTCGCCACGCCGACGACGATCGATCGGTTCCGGTATGTGCCGGGAGCGAGATCGACCTCGTCTATCGCATGTCGCTCGACGAATACGGCGGTCGCCCGCGATTACAGCTGGTCGCCGAGTGGCTGTCCCCGGCGGCTGCGACCGGTGCGGCCTGAAGGGGACATCCAGCGTCGCATGCTAGGATCCCAGATTTTCCGACCACCGCAGTACGCAGCCTCAAGAATGGAAACGAATCCGATCCGCCGCTCTCTCGCCGACCTTGCGGAGCGCGCCGTCGCGCTCAGGGGGTATCTTTGACTATGAAGGCCGCAGCGAGCGGCTCGCCGAGGTCCTGCGCGAGCTCGAGGATCCGGCGGTGTGGAACAACCCGGATCGCGCCCAGGAACTGGGCCGCGAGCGGACCCGGCTCGAGACTGTTGTCGGCACGCTCGACCGGCTGCGCGCCGGGCTGACCGAGGCAGGCGAGCTGCTCGCGCTCGCCGAAGCGGAAGATGATGCCGCCACCGCGCGATCGGTCGAGGCCGACGTCGGGCGGATCGAGAGCGACATCCAGCGTCTCGAGTTCCAGCGGATGTTCCCCGGCGAGATGGATTCACACAGCGCCTTCCTCGATATCCAGGCCGGCGCGGGCGGTACCGAGGCGCAGGACTGGGCACAGATGCTGATGCGCATGTATCTGCGCTGGGGCGACAAGCAGGGATTCCGCACCGAGGTGATCGACCTCGGCGCAGGCGAGGTGGCCGGAATCAAGAGCGCAACCATCCGCTTCGACGGGGAATACGCGTACGGCTGGCTGCGCACCGAGACCGGCGTGCATCGGCTGGTGCGCAAGTCGCCGTTCGACTCGAACGCCCGGCGGCATACCTCGTTCGCCTCGGTGTTCGTCTCCCCGGAGATCGACGACGACATCAATATCGAGATCAACCCGGCCGACCTCGAGATGGACGTCTACCGGTCGAGCGGCGCGGGCGGTCAGCATGTCAACAAGACCGAGTCCGCGGTCCGCCTCCGCCACCTGCCGAGCGGCATTGTCGTGGCTTGTCAGAGCGAGCGCAGCCAGCACAAGAACCGCTCGACCGCGATGAAGATGCTCAAGGCCAAGCTCTACGAGCTGGAGGTCAATAAGCGCAACGCCGCCGCCAAGGTGCTCGAGGACTCGAAGTCGGACGTGAGCTGGGGGAATCAGATCCGCTCCTACGTCCTTGACCAGTCGCGCATCAAGGATCTGCGGACCGGCGTCGAGATCGGCAACACGACGGCGGTGCTCGACGGCGACCTGGCGCCGTTTCTCGAAGCGAGCCTGAAGCAGGGACTCTAGGACGAGCACGCGAATGAACGAGCCCGAGGCACCTTCCGAAAACCACCTGATCGCCGAGCGCCGCGCGAAACTCGAGCGGCTGCGTGAGCGTGGAATTGCCTATCCCAACGACTTCCGGCGGGACGCGACCGCCGAAGAGCTGCATCTCGCCTACGGCGACCGCGCCGCGGAGTGGCTCGAGCAGCACCCGACGCGGGTAAGTGTCGCCGGCCGCATGATGGTAAAGCGCGTCCAGGGGAAATCGAGCTTCGCAAAGCTCAAGGACCGCTCCGGCCTGATCCAGCTCTTCCTGCAACGCGACCGGCTGGGCGCGACATACGAGGAATTCACCCGCTACGACGTCGGCGACGTGCTCGGGGCGTCGGGACCGCTGATGAAGACGAAGGCGGGCGAGCTCTCGGTCAGGGTTGAAACCCTGCGGCTCCTGGTGAAGTCGCTGCGCCCGCTCCCCGACAAGTGGCACGGTCTCGCGGATCAGGAAAGCCGATACCGGCAGCGCTACGTCGATCTGATCGTCAGCGACGAGAGCCGGCAGGTGTTTCGCACGCGAACCCGCGTCGTGCAGTACATGCGGCAGTTTCTCGACACGCTGGGCTTCATGGAAGTCGAGACGCCGATGATGCAGCCGATCCCCGGCGGCGCCGTCGCGCGACCGTTCGTCACGCACCACAATGCGCTCGATCTCGACATGTACCTGCGGATCGCCCCGGAGCTGTATCTCAAGCGACTGGTGGTCGGCGGTTTCGAGCGGGTCTACGAGGTCAACCGCAACTTCCGCAACGAGGGGCTGTCGACCCAGCACAACCCCGAATTCACGATGCTCGAGCTGTACCAGGCGTACGCGGACTACCGCGATTTCATGGACCTGGTCGAGCGGATGTTCCAGGGATTGAGCGATACGCTGCTCGGCTCGCGCCAGGTGGTCTGGCAGGGTACGACCTACGACTTCGGCCAGGCCTTCCGGCGGGTGACGATCGAGGACCTGGTAGTGCACTTCAACCCGGGGATCGAGCGCGCGAAGCTGCGCGATGCGGCGTACCTGCGCGGTGTGTGCGCGCAGCTCGGCATCGAGCCGCGTCCCGAGGATGGCGCCGGCAAGCTGCAGATCGAGATCTTCGAGCGCACCGCCGAGCACCGGCTGCTGCAGCCGACCTTCGTCTATGCATATCCAGCCGAAGTCTCGCCGCTCGCGCGCCGCAACGATGGTGATCCGTTCGTCACCGACCGTTTCGAGCTTTTCGTCGGCGGTCGGGAGCTGGCCAACGGCTTCTCCGAGCTCAACGACCCCGACGACCAGGCCGCACGCTTTCGCGAGCAGGCGGCGCGCAAGAGCGCCGGCGACCAGGAGGCAATGTTCTTCGACGCCGACTACATCCGGGCGCTCGAATACGGGCTGCCGCCGGCCGCGGGTCTCGGGATCGGCGTCGACCGCGTCGTGATGCTGTTCACCGACCAGCCGTCGATACGCGACGTGCTGCTGTTTCCGCATCTCCGGCCGGAGTGAAGCATCAGACCGCGTAGGGCAGGGGCAGCGGCACAGCGGTATGACCGGTGGCGGTGCGGAGCGGCCGGTCACGCGCCTCGAGGGATATCACTGCCAGGATTTCGGTGCCACCCTCGACCCGTGCGCCGATCAGCACTTCGCCCACTTTGGTCGCTTCGAGATGGAGCGGGGTGAGCGGCGCGGGTGCCTCGTCGGCGCGGATCGCGTAGCGGAGCGTGCGCCGTTTGATGCGGCCGAGGTGCTGCGTGCGTGCGATGATCTCCTGGCCGGTGTAACAGCCCTTGGTGAAGCTCACCGCGTCGAGCAGATCGAGATTGAGCATCTGCGGCACGAAATGTCCCGACGTCGCGGAAAAGATCTGCGGCAGTCCGGCGGCGATGTCGGCGCGCTGCCAGGCCTCGTCGGCGACCGCATCGAGAGTGCAGCTCGCCCCCGTTCGCGCGATTGCGATCCTGCCGTCCGGATAGCAGAACACGACCGACCCGGACCCCGAGCGCTGCCGGGAGTCCGAGCTGTGCCCGGTGCCAGCATCGACACCGGTCACCGACCACGCGTCGAGCAGGTCGATCGCGACCTTGGAGCGCAGCACGAACTTTCGCAAGCGCTCGACAAGGCTCGCGCCGAGCGCCGCGGGCAGCAGCACGTAGATCCCGTCTTCGCGACGGCACAGCCTGAGGACAGCGATCACGCGCCCCTGCGGCGTCGTGCACGCAGCAAGCTGGGTCTGGCTGTCGAGCTGCCCGAGATCGCTCGTCAGTTGTCCCTGAAGGAACGACTCGGCATCCGCTCCGCTGACACGGACCACCGCCAGCGACCGCAGGCTTCGTTCTTCGGCGCTCATCGAATTTCGCCTTCAGTATCAATATGGTGAAGCATCGCTCAATCTGGCAGACTTCTTGGCTGATCGCCATGCAGCAAGCCCAATCCGACGCCGCCGAGAGCCGATCCCGCCCAGCGGAGGGTGCGCCAGGGCCCCCGGCCGGAGGGCCGCAGCCCGCGCGCGCGAAGCCGCCGGCCCCGCGCGAAATCGGAGGTCGGGACGGCCCGGATCCGACCCGTTTCGGGGACTGGGAGAAGAACGGTCGCTGCATCGATTTCTGACGCCCGGTCGGGTCGGGCGCGTCCGGCTGGCGCCGACGCGCTGGCCCCGGTCACTTTGAAGAGGTGAGTACTCATGGCCCGAAATGAACGGCCGCTGTCACCGTTCATGCAGTATCGATGGCTGTACTCGAACACGCTGTCGATCCTGAACCGCCTGACCGGGGTCCTGTTGAGCGCGGGCTTCCTGTTGCTCGCCTACTGGCTGGTTGCCGCGGCGCGCGGACCGGAGTCCTATGAACGCGCGATGTCGTTCCTCATGTCGTTGCCGATTCAAGTCGTGCTCGCCGCGATGCTCTGGTGCTGGTGCTATCACTTCCTGAACGGCATCCGACATCTCTGCTGGGACCTCGGGATCGGGTTCGAGATCCAGGTCGCGCGCACGAGCGGCTGGGTTGTCGCGATCGCATCGCTGGTCTTCACCGCGGTGATCTGGCTCCTGCTGCGGGGCGGTCTCGGGGGCCCGGCATGAGTCTGACGAGCCCGCTAGGGCGAGTTCTGGGCCTCGGCTCGGCGAAGGAGGGTTCCCGGCACTGGTATGCGCAGCGCCTGAGCTCGATCGCGGTGGCGATACTCGGTGTCTGGTTCCTCGTGGCGCTTGCGAGACTCGGCGGCACCGATCTGGACTCGCTGCGTGACTGGCTGCGCGCGCCCTTGAGCGCCACACTCCTGCTGCTCACCGTCGGCACCTTCGCCTGGCACACCGTCCTCGGCCTGCAGGTCGTCATCGAGGACTACGTGGGCTCACGCGGCCTGCGGCTCGCGTTGCTGATCGGGATGAAGTTCGTGTTCGTGCTCGCGGCCGCTGCGGCCGCAATCGCCGTGCTGCGCCTCGCACTCGGGGTGCCGGCATGACCGCCGCGTCATTCATCGACCACACCTGCGACGTCGTGGTGGTCGGCGCCGGCGGTGCGGGTCTGCGCGCGACCTTCGGGCTCGCGCAGGCAGGCCTGTCGACCGCCTGCATTACAAAAGTGTTCCCGACGCGCAGCCACACCGTCGCGGCACAGGGCGGCATCAGCGCCGCGCTCGGCAACATGGGCGAGGACGACTGGCGATTTCACTTCTACGACACGATCAAGGGCTCGGACTGGCTGGGTGACCAGGACGCCATCGAGTTCATGTGCCGGGAAGGCCCGTCGGCGGTGATCGAGCTCGAGCACTACGGGGTGCCGTTCTCGCGCACGGAAGACGGTCGCATATACCAGCGTCCCTTCGGCGGGATGACGACTCACTACGGCAAGGGCACGGCCCAGCGGACCTGCGCGGCGGCGGACCGCACCGGGCATGCGATGCTGCACACGCTGTACCAGCAGTCGCTCAAGCACGAGGCGCGGTTCTACGTCGAGTACTTTGCAATTGACCTGATCATGGACGAGAGCGGATGCCGCGGCGTCGTCGCGCTCGACATGGCGGACGGCTCGCTGCACCGCTTCCGGGCGCAGACGACCATCCTCGCGACGGGCGGATACGGCCGGGCGTACTTCACCTGCACATCAGCGCACACCTGCACCGGCGACGGCGGCGGAATGGTGCTGCGCGCCGGCCTGCCGCTGCAGGACATGGAGTTCGTCCAGTTCCATCCGACCGGTATCTACGGCGCCGGTTGCCTGATCACGGAGGGCTCGCGCGGCGAGGGCGGCTATCTGACCAATTCGAGCGGCGAGCGATTCATGGAGCGCTACGCGCCGAACGCGAAGGACCTGGCGTCCCGCGACGTTGTTGCGCGCGCCATGACCATCGAGATCAACCAGGGACGGGGCGTCGGCGAACATCGCGACCACATTCACCTGCACCTCGAGCACCTGGGCCCGGCGGTGATCAAGGAGCGGTTGCCGGGCATCGCGGAGACGGCACGGATCTTTGCCGGCGTGGACGTGACACGGGAGCCCATCCCGGTGCTGCCGACCGTGCACTACAACATGGGCGGGATCCCCTGCAACGTGCACGGCGAGGTCGTGACCCTCGCCAGCGGACAGCCCGACACGGTCGTGCCGGGTCTGATGGCCGTCGGGGAAGCCGCCTGCGTGTCGGTGCATGGTGCCAACCGGCTGGGCTCGAACTCGCTGCTCGACCTGGTGGTATTCGGCCGCGAAGCAGCCAGACGGTGTGCCGAGACCCTCGTTGCGGGCGCGATGCCGCGGCCCCTGTCGGCTGGCGCCGGGGGCCGGGCCGTCGAGCGGCTGGAGCGCTTCCGGAACGCGCGCGGATCGCGGCGCACGGCCGACGTCAGGCTCGACATGCAGCGGACCATGCAGATGCATGCCGCGGTTTTTCGCACCGGCGAGTCGCTGGCCGAGGGTGTGCGCAGGCTGGAGCAGGTCCGGGCGTCCTTTGGCGATGTCCACCTGTCCGACCGCGGCCTGATCTGGAACACGGACCTGATCGAGACACTGGAACTCGACAACCTGCTCGGCCAGGCCATCGCTACGATTCATTCGGCCGCCAACCGCCGCGAGACCCGCGGCGCTCATGCGCGGGACGACCATCCCGAGCGCGACGATCGCGAGTGGCTGAAGCACACGCTGGCCTGGGTGGACGATGACGGCACGGTGCGGCTCGATTACCGGCCAGTGCACCTCAATACGCTCACGACCGACGTCGAGCCGATCCCTCCAAAGGCACGCACCTACTGACGGCAACACGAGGACCACGCGTCGATGCCACAGTTCCGACTTCCCCAGAACTCGCGTGTCCGCCCCGGCGTCTCGCATGCGGCGTCGGCCGGCGCGAAGCGGGCAAGGACGTTCCGGATCTACCGGTTCGATCCTGAGGCCGACGAGAATCCGCGTATCGACAGCTACACGATCGACCTCGATCGTTGCGGTCCGATGGTCCTGGACGCGCTGATCAAGATCAAGAACGAGGTCGACTCGACCCTGACGTTTCGCCGCTCCTGCCGCGAGGGTATCTGCGGCTCCTGCGCGATGAACATCGACGGCGTCAACGACCTCGCCTGCACCAAGTCGATCGACGGGATACGAGGCGACGTCCGCATCTACCCACTGCCGCACTTGCCGGTCATCAAGGACCTGGTTCCGGACCTGAGCAATTTCTACGCGCAGTACGCCTCGGTGAAGCCGTGGCTGCAGACGCGGACGCCTGCGCCGCCCGATCGCGAACGGCTGCAGTCCAAGGAGGACCAGGAGAAGATCGACCGGCCCTCGGCGTGCATCCTCTGCGCCTGCTGCTCGACGGCTTGCCCGTCCTACTGGTGGAACGGCGATCGCTACCTTGGCCCGGCGGCTCTGCTTGCCGCGTATCGCTGGATCATCGATACGCGCGACGAGGCGACGGGAGAGCGGCTGGATGAGCTGGAGGATCCGTTCCGTCTCTACCGCTGCCATACGATCATGAACTGCGCCGAGGCCTGCCCGAAGGACCTGAACCCGGCGCGGGCGATCGCGGAGATCAAGAAGCTGATCGTCGAGAGGCAGCACTGAGCGATGGACGCCGACACGCGCGAGCTGTCGCGGCTGCGCTGGCGATGCCGACGCGGGATGCGCGAGCTCGACGAGCTGCTGCTTCGCTACCTGGAGCGATGGCTGCCGCAGGCAGGCCGCGACGAACGTGACGCGTTCGCATCGTTACTCGACCTGCCGGATCCGGAGCTTTTCGGCTATCTTGCCGGTCGCCGGCCGCGCGCGGCGGCGGATCCAATGATCGAGCATGTCGTCGCCCGCATACGCAGCAATGAGCCTTGAGCTACCTCGAGTCACGCTGGCCCAGATCGGCGCGGTCGCGCTCGCCGTGGTCGCCGGGGTGACGACCGAAGCCGTGCTCAGCCGCTACCCGGTCGCACCCGCCGGCCTTGGAGTGCTGCTCGGTGCGTTGACTGCGGGCTGGTTGTATCTGGACACGCTCCGGCCCGCCCGGGCGTTGCGCCGGGCCGTGTGGCTGCCGGACGATAGCTGGTGCCTCGAGTTCGCGGACGGCGGGGTCGCGGCCGCCCGTCTCGGTCGGGGCACCCGCAGAGTGGGGCGCTCGCTGATGCTGCGGTGGCGCCTGGCCGACAGGGTGGTCGCGTGCTGGTTGACGCCCTGCGACGTCTATGACGCGGACCTGCGGACCGTGACGGTGCGGCTCGCATGTGCCGTCCGTCTGCGGAGCTCCTGAGGCCGGTGGACACCGGTTCGCGGTCATGGTTCCAATGCCGAACTTTCCCCCCTCAGACGGGTCTATGGAGTCGCACGATACGCAGGACGCGGGTGACAGGCCGGGCTCCGGTGTCGAGAAGAGCGACCTGGAACTCGTGCGGCGGGCGCAGCGGGGCGAGCGGGGTGCGTTCGACCTGCTGGTGCTCAGGTATCAGCACAAGGTCGTCAAACTGGTGGCTCGACTGCTGCGTGATCCGACAGAAGCCGAAGACGTCGCACAGGAGTCCTTCGTCAAGGCCTACCGTGCGCTGGCGTCCTTCCGCGGCGACAGCGCGTTCTACACGTGGATGTATCGCATCGCCGTCAACACCGCGCGCAATACGATGGCGTCGCGTCAGCGTCGGCCGGTCGAGTACGAGGGCGGTCTGAGCGAGGGCGAGCAGGCCGTCATGGAGACGCGTCTCCGCCATACCGACACGCCGGAGGCATCGGTGCTGTCGGAGGAGATCCGCGCGACGGTCAATCGCGCGGTCGAGCAGCTTCCGGAGGATCTGCGCACGGCGATCATCCTCCGCGAAGTCGAGGGGTTGAGCTACGAGGAGATCGCCGAAGCCATGGAATGTCCGGTAGGCACCGTGCGTTCGCGAATTTTCCGGGCCCGCGAAGCCATCGACCGAAGCCTGAAGCCATTGCTGGACTGAGTACACCCGAATGACAGACCAGATTCGCGAACAGATGTCGGCACTCCTCGACGGTGAGTTGCCGCAGGACGAAATCGGACTGCTCGTGCGGCGCATGGAACGGGACACCGAGCTCAAGCGCGCGTTTGGCAGTTACGTGCTGATCGGCGAGACGCTGCGCGCGCCCGGCGGCACGACCGCGAGCCACGGCTTCGCTACGCGTGTCCAGGCCGTGATTCATGATGGCGACCAGCCGCTGCCGGCGGCCTACCATCCGGCGCAGCGTCCGCGCTGGGCAAGGCCCGCCGCGGCAGTAGCGGTGGCGGCAGGCACGGCCTTTGCGGCCGTGCTGCTGATGCGCCCGGGCGACCAGCCGGGGGTCGGGGGCGCACCCACCATCGCCCGCGTCGATCCCGCCCCGATCCTGACAGCGGATTTCGCTGCGGACGACAGCTCGAGCCCGACCCCGGCGCAGAGCCAGCGGCTCGCGGGCTATCTGGTTGCGCACAGCCAGTTCGCCACGCCGATCGGCCGGCGTAACGTCTGGACCAGCGTGCTCGCGCAGGATCCCGGGATCGCGCTGGTGGCGTACGAGGCGGCCGAGGGTCCTTGATGCGACTCGCCCGGCCGGTCCTTGCCCTCTCGCTCGCGGCGGTGTTCTGTCCCGCCGCGCATGCGACCCCCGAGGAGGCCCGGGACTGGCTCGCGCGGATGAGCGAAGCGCTCGCGACGCGTGACTATGACGGACTCTTCACGCATTCCAATCGCCGCCAGAGCGAGACGATGCGAATTGTGCACCGCATGGAGGGCGAGTCCAGCGTCGAGCGGCTCGTCTCGCTCGACGGCAGCGGGCGCGAGATCGTTCGCACGCCGCGCGAGGTGCATGCATACCTGCCTGACCGTCGCGTGGTGCTCGTCGAGCCGCGGACCGATGACGGTTCACTGCTCAAGGCGCTGCCGACGCCGGGGGAAAAGCTCGATTCGCAGTACCTGCTCGAGGTGAGGAGCGGCTCGCGTCTCCTCGGCAGGGACGTGCGCGTGATCGAGATCCGCCCGCGTGACGCGTACCGATACGGCTACCGGCTCTGGCTCGACGAGAAGACCGCGATGCCGCTCCGTTCGGAGATCTGCGACCAGACCGGCCGGCCCGTGGAACGGATCCAGTTCACGAAGCTCGACATGTACACCAACATGCCGGCGCGCGAAACGGAACCGTCGGTCGATGCGTCCGGTTTCCGCTGGGTGCGCTCGTCGCGTCCGGTCGTCGACCGCCGCGTGGTCGCGGCGGGGTGGCGGCCGCTCAAGGCGCCACCGGGTTTCCGCCTGGTCGGCTCGCGTGTGCAATCGCTTCCTGGCCACCCCATGCCGGTGCAGCACCTGGTGTTCTCGGACGGCTTCGCCTCCGTGTCGGTGTTCATCGAGCCCGGCTCGCGCAATGCTCCCGCGCCCGCCGAGGCCTCGCGGATGGGCGCTGCGAGCACGTTCACCACGACCGTGCGCGGGTACATGATCACGGCCGTCGGGGAGGTGCCTCCGACCACCGTTCGCGATATCGCCACATCGCTTGCGCCGGCCGCTGAGCCCGGCGCGAGTCCGCCGCCGGCACGATAGGTTCGCCCGTGGAGGTCCGGGCGCGCGTCCGAGAAGTCCATGGCGACTGGGCTCGCCTGGTGGGCGACGATGCGGGTCGCTGCGACGTGTGCGGTGCCGGCCCGGGCGCGGGGTGCGGGACCGGATTCGGCGCCCGCAGGGGCCGTGGGCTGACCGTGCCACTCTCCCCCTGCGGACGGCGGGATCTTCTCGCCGGCGACGTGGTCGTCGTGTCGGTTGCGGACAGGGCCATCGTCCGCGTCGCGGCACTGGCCTACCTCCTGCCCGTGGCCGGTTTGCTGGCCGGCGCAGGGCTCGCGGCGCTCGCCGGCGTGGGCGACGGGACCGTGTTCCTCGCTGCGACCGTGGGCGCCCTGGCCGGAATTGGCCTTGGCCGGCGCGCTGGCAGCCGCGGATTCCGGCCCGTGTCGCGGCGCGCCGGCAACGCGGATGCCTGAGCCTGCATCAGGTCTCGTGCTCTACGTTCGCGAGGGCTGTCACCTCTGCGAGCAATTCCTCATGGACCTCTCGCTCGAGATCGGCCCCGCGGCGGATCGGCTCGTCATCGTCGACGTCGACGACGACCCCGATCTCGCGATCCGCTACGGACTGCGCGTGCCCGTGTTGACCGTGAACGCCGACGTGCTGTGCGAGGGGGTGCTGGACCCGGAGCGGCTGCGCGCGGCAATACGGCTATAATCGCCCGCTTTGCCTTCCGCGCGGAGGGTGAGGGGCCAGCACGCTGTCGCGTCACGCGAGGGCGGAGCCAGGCCAGCAAGCCCGCCCCATGAACCTGATCCGCAATTTTTCCATCATCGCTCACGTTGATCACGGCAAGTCGACGCTCGCCGACCGCTTCATCCAGCTGTGCGGCGGTCTCGAGGCGCGCGAGATGCAGGCACAGGTTCTCGACACGATGGCGCTCGAGCGCGAGCGCGGCATCACCATCAAGGCGCAGAGCGTGACGCTCAACTACGCCGCGCGCGATGGCCGGACCTACCAGCTGAACCTGATCGACACGCCGGGACACGTGGACTTCTCATACGAGGTGTCGCGCTCCCTTTCGGCATGCGAGGGAGCGCTGCTGGTCGTCGATGCCGCGCAGGGAGTCGAGGCGCAGAGCGTCGCAAACTGCTACACGGCGCTCGAGCAGGGGCTCGAGGTCCTGCCGGTGCTGAACAAGATCGATCTGCCGTCGTCCGACCCGGACAAGGTAATCAAGGAGATCGAGGAGATCATCGGGATCGAGGCGCGCGACGCGGTGCGCGTCAGCGCCAAGACCGGCGAGAACGTCGAGGAGCTCCTCGAGGCGCTGGTGGTGCGCATCCCGGCGCCGAGCGGCGACGAGGGTGCACCGCTCCAGGCGCTGATCATCGACTCCTGGTTCGACAACTACGTCGGGGTCGTGTCGCTCGTCAGAGTCAAGAACGGCTCGCTGCGGACCGGTCAGAAGATCCGCATCTGGTCCACCGGGCGCACCTACCAGGTCGACAGGCTCGGGCGGTTCACGCCGAAACCGGTCGGCACGGACACGCTCGGCACGGGCGAAGTCGGCTTCGTCATCGCGGGGGTCAGAGAGATCGACGGCGCCCCGGTGGGTGACACGATCACGGACGAACGCCGTCCCGCAGATGCACCTCTGCCGGGCTTCAAACAGATCAAGCCGCGGGTGTTCGCGGGACTCTTCCCCGTCCGCTCCGAGGACTACGAGTCGTTCCGCGACGCCCTTGCCAAGCTCAAGCTCAATGATTCGGCGCTGCATTACGAGCCCGAGGTCTCCACCGCGCTCGGTTTCGGCTTCCGGTGCGGGTTCCTCGGGCTGCTGCATATGGACATCGTCCAGGAGCGCCTCGAACGCGAGTACCAGCTCGACCTGGTGACGAGCGCACCAACTGTCGTCTACGAGGTCGCCACCGCCGACGGCGACACTCTCTACGTCGACAACCCGGCCAAGCTGCCGCCCGTCGACAAGATCGCCGAGATCCGCGAGCCGATCATCATCGCCAACCTGCTCTTGCCGCCCGACTACGTGGGCCCGGTCATGAAGCTCTGTCTGGAGAAGCGCGGCGTGCAGAAGAAGCTCCAGTACCTGGGCAGCCAGGTATCGATGCAGTACGAGCTACCGCTCGCGGAGGTCGTGCTCGATTTCTTCGATCGCCTCAAGTCGGTGAGCCGCGGCTACGCCTCGTTCGACTACGAGTTCGACCGCTTCCAGGCGGCGCCTCTTTCAAGACTGGACATCCTGATCAACGGCGACCGCGTCGACGCGCTGTCGATCATCAGCCATCGCGACGGCGCGTATCAGCGTGGGCGCGAGCTCGTCGACAAGATGCAGGAGCTCATCCCGCGGCAGATGTTCGAGGTCGCGATCCAGGCGGCAATCGGCTCGCATGTGATCGCGCGCTCGACGGTCAAGGCGCTGCGCAAGAACGTCACGGCGAAGTGCTATGGCGGCGACGTGAGCCGCAAGCGCAAGCTGCTGGAAAAGCAGAAAGAGGGCAAGAAGCGCATGAAGCAGCTCGGCCAGGTCGAGATTCCGCAGGAGGCCTTTCTGGCCGTGCTGCAGGTCGGCCGCAAGGACTGAATCACGCCGTCAGGCTGAAAAAGGACGCAAGACGTTGATGCAGCGCGGGAAATGAACAATACTCGCGCCCGATCGCGAGGTGATGCTTGATCCTGGACTTCTCGTTTGCACTTGTCGTGGCAACGCTTGTTACCGGCCTGATCTGGGCCGTCGACGCCTGGTATTTCCGGCCGATCCGGGTGCAGCGTGCGGGCACGCTGACCGGGGCCGCGCCGCTGCGGGAACCGGTGATCGTCGAGTACGCGCGCTCCTTCTTTCCGATCATCCTGATCGTGCTGCTCATCCGCTCATTCCTCTTCGAGCCGTTCCGCATACCGTCCGATTCGATGATGCCGACGCTGCTGGACGGCGACTTCATCTTCGTCAACAAGTTCACGTACGGGCTCCGGCTGCCGGTGGTCAACACGGAGATCGTGGCACTCGGCGCGCCGCAACGCGGCGATGTGGTCGTGTTCCGCCTGCCGTCGGATCCTTCGACGAATTACATCAAGCGGCTGGTTGGTCTCCCGGGCGATCATGTCGTGGTTGCGAACAAGCGCGTGTACGTCAACGGCGACCTGCAGCCGGTGGAGCTCAACGGTATATTCGAGCCGATGAACAGTACGCCGCTTGCGCGCATCGGCCTCGAGCAGCTGGGCGACGTGCGGCACCGCGTGCTCTACATCGACGAGCGGCCATCGGTCGACTACGAAGGGGTGGTGCCGGAAGGGCACTACTTTTTCATGGGCGACAACCGCGACAACAGCCGCGACAGTCGCTTTCCCGAAGTCGGCTACGTGCCCACCGGCAACGTGGTCGGGAAGGCCGTTCGCATCTGGCTCAACTGGAATCTACCCAACGCGCCGATCTGGAACCGCATCGGCGACGCGATTCACTGATCCATCCGGAGTCGAAGCATGAAGAAGCCTCAGCGTGGCATGACTTTCCTGGGGATCCTCACGATCCTGGTGATTCTCGGGTTCGCCTTCTACATGGCACTGCGTATCGTGCCGGACTACCTCGAGTACATGGAAGTGTCACGCGCGTTGAACCAGGTTCGCGACGAGCATGCTGCGATCGAGACCAGTGCCCAGATGATCCGCAACTCGCTCGAGCGCCGCTGGGACGTCGAGGACATCAAGGGACTGAGCTGGAAGGACGTCGAGATCAATAAGACCAACGAGGGCTTCGAGGTCCGTTCGGCGTACGCGGTCGAGGAGCCATTTGTCGCCAACCTGTATCTGCTCGTGAAATTCGACAAGATGGTCGTCATCCCGCAGTGAGTCGTTCGTGCTGACGCCGGAGGCATGGGCGGCAGCTCAGCTCGGACACCAGTTCGCCGATCCCGCGGTGCTGACGGCGGCCCTGACGCACCGCAGCGCCGGCCGGGTCAACTACGAGCGCCTGGAGTTCCTGGGTGACGCCGTACTCACGCTGGTGGTGTCGGAGCTGCTCTACCGGGCGTTCGCGGCCTCGAACGAGGGCGATCTCAGCCGGTATCGCGCGACGCTGGTGAGCGGATCGACGCTGGCCGCGATCGCAACCGAGCTCGGGCTCGGCGAACAGCTGCGGCTCGGCGGCGGCGAGCTCAAGTCCGGCGGGTTCCGGCGCGGGTCGATCCTCTCCGACGCGCTCGAGGGCGTGATCGGCGCCGTGTACGTCGACGGTGGATTCGAAGCGGCGCGTACCGTCGTGGGGCGTCTCTACGCGGGCCGCCTTGAGCGGCTCCCGGTGCCTCACGAGCTCAAGGATGCGAAGACCAGGCTGCAGGAGGAGCTGCAGCGGCGGGGACTGCCGCTGCCGGCGTACGCCGTCGAGAGCGTCAGCGGCGAGCCGCACGAGCAGCACTTCGCAGTTGCCTGCGAGGTGGCCTCGCTCGGGCTCCGGACCCGCGGTGAGGGGTCTAGCCGCCGGCGCGCGGAGCAGGGCGCCGCGCAGCGGCTGCTCGAGGTGCTCGCCGACGAGACGGCGCGATGAGCGTCGCGCAGGATGAGCCGCCGGGCGGCGCGGACGGCACGCGCCGCTGCGGATTCGCCGCGCTTGTAGGCCGGCCGAACGTCGGGAAGTCGACGCTTTTGAATGCGCTTCTCGGCCGGAAGCTCTCGATCGTGAGTCCCAAGCCGCAGACGACGCGCAACCGCATACACGGCGTGCTGACGCGCCCGGGGCTGCAGATCGTATTCGTCGATCTGCCCGGGCTGCACGACAACCAGAGCCGCGCCATAAACCGCTGCATGAACCGCACGGCGCTCGCCTCGCTCACCGATTCCGACGTCAACGTGTTCGTGATCGAGGCGCTGCGCTTCACGCCCGAGGACGAGCGGGCGCTTGAGCGCCTGAAGGCCGCAGGCCGGCCGATCATCCTGCTCGTCAACAAGATCGATCGCGCCCGGCCGCGCGAGCGTCTGCTGCCCTTCGTTACCGAGGTGTCCGTCAGGGCGGAGTTTGCCGAGGTGCTGCTGGTTTCGGCACTGCGCAGCGACGGGATCGACCGCTTGCCGGGGCTGATCACCAAGTACCTGCCGGAGTCTCCGCTCCTTTATCCTCCGGACCAGCTGACCGACGTCAGCGAGCGATTCATGGCCGCCGAGATCATCCGCGAGAAGCTCACGCTGCGACTGCAGGACGAGCTTCCGTACGGCCTGTCCGTCGAGATCGAGAACATGGGGCCGCTGACCGATGAGCCGGGGAAGCTGCTGGTCCAGGCCGTCGTGTGGGTGGAGCGCACCGGCCAGAAGGCGATCGTCATCGGCAAGGGCGGCGAGCGGTTGAAGGAGATCGGACGCCAGGCGCGGCTCGAACTCAAGGGGCACTTCGGGCAACCGGTGCATCTCGAGCTCTGGGTCAAGGTCAAGGAGGACTGGTCCGACAGCGAGGCGGCATTGCGGAGCTTCGGGTACGACACGTGAGCGGCAGTGCCAGACGGATCCGCCTCGAACCCGGCTTCCTGCTCCATCATCATCCGTGGCGGGACTCGAGCCGCATCCTCGAGCTCTTCACGCAGTCCCACGGGCGCGTGAGTGTCTTCGCGCGTGCAGCGCGCCGGAGCGGATCCGGGCTCGCCGCGGCGCTCCAGCCCTTCGGCGAGCTGCTGGTGAGCTTCAGCCTGCGGGGCGAGGCGGGACAGCTCATGGGCGTCGAGCCGCGCGTCTCGGGCGAACCGCCTCTGCCCGCGTCACGTCTCATGAGCGGCTACTATGCGAACGAACTGCTGATCAGGCTGCTGCCGAAGGGCGATCCGCACCCGCGTCTCTACGTCGCGTATGCGACCCTGGTGGCCGCGCTTGCCGCGCCGGAACGCGACCCGGCGCGTGCGCTCCGCATCTTCGAGAAACGCCTGCTCGGGGAACTCGGCTACGGTCTCAACCTCGAGACCGAGACATCGACCGGCCGGGCGGTCGAGGCGCAGTGCAGCTACCGGTATCGGGTCGACAACGGGCCCGAGCGCGTGAATGGAGTCGCCGAGGGAAGCTTGATATTTTCCGGTTCTTCGCTGCTTGCGCTCGCCGCGGAGACCCTCGACGACGAACGTAGTGTCGCCGATGCACGGCGGCTGCTGCGCGCTGCGCTGGAGCGGGTGCTGGACGGTCGAGAGCTGCGGACACGCCAGGTTGCGCTCGCGATGCGCGCGCACGGGCGTGATGCGGGCGCGGGCTGAGGGGGCGGGCATGCGGGCGATCCATCTCGGGGTGAACATCGATCACGTCGCGACGCTGCGTCAGGTGCGGCGCGCCACATATCCCGACCCGCTGCTGGCGGCGTTGATCGCCGAGCAGTCCGGCGCAGACAGCATCACTCTGCATCTGCGCGAGGACCGGCGCCACATCCAGGATCACGACGCGCGCCGAATGCGGCTCGCGCTGCAGACCCGGATGAACCTCGAGCTCGCGGCGACCGACGCGATGGTGGCGCTGGCTCGCGAGATCGGGCCGCAGGACTGCTGCCTGGTCCCCGAGCGGCGCGAGGAGGTCACCACCGAGGGCGGGCTGGACGTGGCCGGTCAGCTGCCCCGCCTCACGCAGGTTTGCCGGACGCTCGCCGGCGGCGGAATACGGGTCTCGCTGTTCATCGATCCTGAGCTGCGACAGATCGAGGCAGCGCGTGCGGCGGGGGCAACCGTGGTGGAGCTGCACACCGGGGCCTACGCGGAGCCGACGGGCGAACGTCGCGCCATCGAGCTCAAGCGGATCACTGATGCCGCGCGCCTCGGCGAGTCGCTCGGCCTCACCATCCATGCGGGCCACGGGCTCAACTATCACAACGTTCAGCCGGTGGCGGCGATCGACGAGATCGTCAAGCTCAACATCGGGCACGCGATCGTCGCGCGCGCGGTCGTGAGCGGCATTGCGATGGCGGTGAAGGAGATGAAGGCTCTCATGCTCGATGCGCGCCGGTCGGTGCCGCGGGGCATGGGCGGATGATTTTCGGCATCGGCACCGACGTGGTGCAGCTCGCGCGCGTCGAGGCGGTGTATACGCGTCACGGCGAGCACTTCGTGCGACGCCTGCTGCTGCCCGAGGAGGAGCGTGCCTTTCGCCGCTACCGGCGTCCTGTGCGGTTCCTGGCGATGCGCTTCGCCGCCAAGGAGGCGATCGTAAAGGCGCTCGGCACCGGTTTCTCGCACGGCATGTGGATCCGCGACGTGGGAATCTCCGCCAACGCCTGGGGACGGCCCGAGGTGATCTGGTCGGACCGCGGCCGCCGCCGGCGTGACGAGCTGGGCGCGGGCGAAGGTCACGTGACGCTGACCGACGAGGCTGGCCTCGTGATTGCCGTCGCGGTTCTGATGCGGCGCACGGAGGGCGTGGCGTGACCCTCGGCCAAGTATTCGCATTCGACATCGAGACGGTCCCGGACGTCGAGCTCGGCCGCCGCCTGCACGGGCTCGACGGGCTGTCCGATAAGCAGATCGGCTATGTGATGCAGACGCGGCAGCGCGAGCTTACCGGCTCCGAGTTCCTTTCGCTCGAGCAGCAGCGCGTGGTTGCGGTGTCGGTCGCGATGCGGACCCGCGACGGGTTCCGCGCGTGGAGCCTGGGTGAGGTCGAAAGTCCCGAGGCGGAGCTCGTGCAGCGCTTCTTCGACGGAATCGGCAGGTACTCGCCGGTGCTCGTAAGCTGGAACGGGAGCGGCTTTGACCTGCCGGTGCTCACCTACCGCGCGCTGCGTCACCATGTGCAGGCGCCGCGATACTGGGAAATGGGCGAGGAGGACCAGAGCTTCCGCTTCAACAACTACCTCGGGCGTTTTCACTGGCGGCACATCGACCTGATGGACGTGCTGTCCGGATACCAGGGACGCGGTCGAGTCGGGCTCGACCGGATGGCGCAGCTGCTCGGGCTGCCCGGCAAGATCGGGATGTCCGGTGACGAGGTCTGGGAGGCATGGCTCGCTGGCGGTGGCGCTCGCATCCGCGACTACTGCGAGACCGACGTCATCAACACCTATCTCATATACCTCCGCTTCGAGCTGCTTCGCGGACGACTCACGCGCGAGGAGCACGCGCGTGAGTGCGGGCTGGTCCGCGCCTGGCTGGAGGCGAGCGACAAGCCGCACCTGGTCCAGTTCCGCGACGCCTGGACCGCGACGTGAGGCGTACCCGTCCGGACGCCGCGCCCGAAGAGGCGCGGATCGTCGACCTCACGCACGACGGTCGGGGCGTCGCGCGCATCGATGGCAAGGCCGTGTTCGTGCCGGACGCGCTGCCCGGGGAGCGCGTGACCATCCGTCGCACCGGACGTCATCGCGGCTACGACGAAGCCGTGCTCGTCGCCGTGAGCGAGCCCAGCGCGATACGCGCCGCGCCCCGCTGCCCGCACTTCGGCGTCTGCGGCGGCTGCGCGCTGCAGCACCTCGCGCCCCCCGCGCAGCTCGAATTCAAGCAGGCGCAGCTGCTTGAGAGCCTTGAACGGATCGGCGGCGTCACGCCGCGCGAGATCCTCCCTCCGCTCGCGGGCTCGCCGTGGGGGTATCGCCGACGCGCGAGACTCGGCGTCAAGTTTGTCGCGAAGAAGGGCCGGGTGCTGGTTGGATTCCGGGAGCGCGCGGCCCCGTACGTCGCAGACCTGCACGAGTGCCTGGTGCTCGCGCCACCCGCAGGCGAGCTCATTGATCCTCTCGCCGAGCTGGTGCAATCACTCACGATTGCCGCGCGCGTGCCGCAGATCGAGATCGCGGTCGGGGACGACGGTTGCGCGCTTGTCCTGCGCGTGCTCGAGACGCCCGGAGACGGGGACCTCGAACGGCTGAGGCGGTTCGAGCGCGAGCGCGGCGTGCGCCTGTACCTGCAACCGGGCGGTCTTGGTACCGTCGCGCCACTGGCCTCGGACGCGCCTGCGTTACGGTACAGGCTCGCGGAATTCGATCTCGTGCTCGAGTTCCTTCCGACCGATTTCGTACAGGTGAACGTCGAGCTCAATGCACGGATGGTCGCGCGCGCCGTCGACCGGCTCGAGCTCGGTCCGACCGACCACGTGCTCGATCTATTCTGTGGCATCGGCAACTTCTCGCTGCCGGTGGCCAGGTGCGCCGGCCGTGTCGTGGGCGTCGAGGGCGAAGATGCCCTCGTCGGGCGTGCCCGTAGCAATGCCGAATTGAACAGAATCGGGAACGCGGCGTTTCACACTGCCGATCTGACCGCCGCCTGCGACGACCAGGCCTGGGCGCAGGAACGCTACGATCGTGTGCTGATCGACCCGCCGCGGGCCGGTGCGAGGGAAATTCTGCCGCTCATCGCGCGCTGTGATGCGAGCTGCGTCGTGTATATCTCCTGTCATGCTGGCAGTTTGGCGCGGGATGCTGGCATTCTCGTCCGCAATCACGGCTTTGCGCTGGCATCGGCCGGCGTAATGGATATGTTTCCGCACACGACACACGTCGAGGCCATGGCAGTGTTTGTGAGGCAGGTCACAAAATGACCCTGGGCCCCCTCATGGTGGACGTCGCGGGCACGACGCTCACTCCCGATGACCGGCAGGTACTCCGTAATCCGCTGGTCGGCGCCGTGATCCTGTTCGCGCGCAACTACGCGGGGGTGGAGCAGCTCGAGGAGCTGGTGCGCGACATCCGCGCCGTGCGCACGCCGCCGCTGCTCGTCGGGGTGGACCAGGAGGGCGGGCGGATACAGCGTTTCCGCACGGGCTTCACCGAGCTGCCACCGCCGCGTCTGGTCGGCCGGCTGTACGATTCCGATCCCGACGCCGGCCGGCGGCTCGCGACCCAGTGCGGCTGGCTGCTCGCGGCGGAACTGCGCGCCGTCGGAATTGACCTGAGCTTTGCGCCCTGCGTGGATCTCGACTACGGCGTGAGCGAGGTGATCGGCGACCGCGCCTATCACCGCGACGCCGAGGCCGTCGCGCGTCTTGCGGTGTCTAGCATGCAGGGCATGCGCGAGGCCGGCATGGAGGCCACGGCCAAGCATTTCCCGGGGCATGGCGCGGTCGTGGCCGACTCGCACCGCGCCCTGCCGGTGGACCGTCGGCCGATCGAGGAGCTCGGCGACGACCTGCTGCCCTATCGCCGCATGATCGCCAACGGTCTTTCGTCGATCATGGTCGCGCACGTGTCCTTCCCCGAAGTCGACGATGTGCCCGCCAGCCTCTCCCGACGCTGGCTGCAGCGCGAGCTCCGCGACGGCCTCGGTTTCACGGGAGCGGTCTTCTCTGACGATCTGAGCATGGCCGGTGCGGCGATCGCCGGCACCGTGCCGGAGCGCGCGCGCCAGGCGCTCACGGCGGGTTGCGACGTGCTCGCCATCTGCAACGACCGTTCCGGTGTCCTCGACACCCTCGAGGAGCTTGCCGGCGAGACGGATCCGTTGAGCCAGGTGCGACTGGTGCGGCTGCACGGCCGGCCTGCGCCGCCGAGCCGCGAAACACTCGCCACGATGCCACGCTGGCAGGAATGCCATCGCGCCGCCAGCCACTGCCGCGATGCGCCGGAGCTGCGCCTCGATGCTTGACCACCACACGAGACTCCGACGATGAATGCGCTGGATCCCGATCTGCTTGCTGAGGTGCTGCGCCATGCGCCCGATGCGGTGGCGGTGGTGGACGGCACGCAACCGGGTGGTGGACAGATTCTCTACTCGAACTCGACGCTGGCGCTGCTCCTGCAGCGGCCGGACCAGTGGCCGATCGGGCGCAAGCTCGGCGACATCGAGACCAGCGGCTCCGTGGGCGCAGCAAAGGTGAGCAGCGCGCCGGTGTCGCTGGTCTGCGCGGACGGCACACGGGTTGGCTGCGAGCGGTTCGAGTCGCGACTCTCCGGGGACCGGCTGGTGGTGTTCTACCGGCCTATACCTAAGCTCGCGTTCGAGACCACGCAGGCGCTGCCCAGCCTCGCGACCAACAGTGGGCTTGCCACCCGCGAGCACCTGATGGAGGTGCTGCGCCGGGACTGGTCCATCGCACAACGCGACGGGCGCCAGCTGACCGTGATGCGCTTCGACCTCGATGCCTTCCGGACCTACATCGAGATCTACGGACGGATGGCGGCCGACAACGTGCTGCGCCAGGTCGCCAAGACGATCATTTCGTCGATGCGCCGCACCAGCGATCTGGTCGCGCGATTCGACGATGACGAGTTCGTCGTGCTCGGCGTCTCGATGGAGCCACCGAGCGCGCTCTCCCATGCGGAGCAGATCCTCGGACGCGTACGTGCGCTCGCGGTGCACCATCCGCGCTCGCCGACCGGGCGCTATCTCACCATGAGCTGCGGCATCGTCACCGGCACGCCGGGGCGCAACCCCGATTGCGAGTCGATCCTGGAGACGGCCAGCAAGGCGCTGCTCAAGGCGAAGACCGACGGCGGCAACCGGGTCGTTGGCGGCGAGCTCAAGTAGCAGGTCCTGCGTCTTCCGCCCCTGTTCGTCACCGACCGGCGCGTGGCACGCGCCCGTCGACCTTCGTTTGCCACCGATGTCCGTCCAGTCGTAGGATTCGCAGGCAATGCGCGTGCACGGACGGCCGGAGTGCGTGATTGCTCCCGGAGCGTTTCCTGGTGTTGTGGTGGCGAGCCATGAACGACGTTGATCCGTCTGCTACTTGCGCGTACAGGCTGCGCCGGTCACGGCGCTGGCGCGTCACGGTGCTTGCGGCGTGCGTGCTGGCGATCGCCGGGAGTCCTGCAATCGTCCATCCCGAGAACATGGGTTTTGCCGTGACGCCGTTGCTGCGGACGCCGCTGTCGGGCGACGCGAGCCGCGAGGTGCTGGTCGCGACCGGGCAGTTCGAGCCAACCGGCACGACTGGCCGGCATTCGCATCACGGCGACGAGTACGCGACGGTAATCGAGGGCACGCTCGAGGTCCTGGTCGCGGGGCAGCCGCCGCGGCGCTATACGGCGGGCGAGGCGTACCACAACGTACGCGGGGTGGTTCACGAGACCCGTAACGCAGGCGAGACGTCCGCGCGAGTCGTGAGCACTTTGATCGTCGACGTCGGGCGTCCGCTCATCGAGGCTGCCGACTGATCGGACTCGATGGTCCGTGACCGGATACTCCGGGACCCCACTCGCCGCCAAGCTCGGTGTCAGGGCAGGTATTTCCGTACTCGCAGTCGATGCGCCGGCCGACTACCGCGATCTGCTCGCGCCCATTCCCGCGGGAGTCAGCTTCGGGTCACAGTTGACGGATCGCATCGACCTCATCCACGTGTTCTCGACCTCGAGGACCAGGCTTGCGACCTTCCTCGTCCGCGTGCGAAAGAAGATGCGCGACGATGCGTCGATCTGGGTCTCCTGGCCGAAGAAGGCGTCCGGGGTGCCGACGGACCTGACCGAGGACGTGGTGCGCGAGCTCGCGCTGCCCCTCGGGCTCGTCGACGTCAAGGTATGTGCAGTCGATGCGACCTGGTCTGGTCTCAAACTCGTCGTGCGACGCGAACAGCGGCGCAGCGATCGGTCCCGTTGCTGACCTGCGAAACGTAATCGTGGATGCCGCGGACAGCCTGTCAACTATCGCCGCTGCCGGACTGGGCATCGCGGGTTTCAGCGGCGTCATGAGCGCTTTCATGAGGCGGCCGGGCCGTCTGACGAGCGTCGAGACCTACCGGGTTGCAGTCCGGAGATCTTCAATCGCTGGCTGTTCGCCGGGATCGCGATGGGGCACGTCGCTAATACTGGCATCCAGCTTCTGAATGCCTGGCGCCCCGAGGCGCCGACGGCGTCCGGCATCTACGTCGCGGGTCTGATGTGGTTCCTCGTGCACGCCGCGGTGCAGTTCTCGCGCATGTTCCTCATACAACCGCAGGACCGCTGAAGCGCTACCCCTTGACGGTTGCGAAGGCCTCGCGGGCGGCATTCTCGAGGAAGCGCATCGCCGCACGGTACGGCCCAGGCCCGTGGCTGATCCGTGCGACGCCGAGCCGGGCCAGCTCCACGCGCGGCGGGAGCGCCGGCAGGACCATCACGTTCACGGGCAGCGGCGAGGCCGTGCACAGCCGGCCGATGAGCTCCGCGTCCGTGAGCCCCGGGACGAAGAGCCCGCTCGCACCCGCCGCCGCGTAGGCGGCCGCGCGCTGCAGGGCGATGTCGATGAGGGTCGCATCGTGGCGCGCCGGCTCCGCCTTGAGAAACACGTCGGTCCGCGCATTGATGAAAACGGGGATCGACAGGCGGTCGGCCGCGGCGCGCGCCGCACGGATGCGTGCGGCCTGTTCCTGTGGCTCGTAGAGCGCATCGCCGCCGGTGACGCTGTCCTCGATGTTGCATCCCACCGCCCCGGCGCGGATCGCGCGTGTGAGCGTCTCGGCGACGGCAGCCGGTCTTGTGCCGTAGCCGGATTCGAGATCGATCGTGACCGGCAGGTCGACGGCGCGACCGATGCGCTCGAGATTGGCGATCGCGAGGTCGAGTGGCAGACCTTCGCCGTCGGGGTACCCGTGCGCCGCTGCGACCGACCAGCTGCCGGTGGCGATCGCCTTGGCGCCTCCGGCCGCCACCGCGCGGGCGCTGCCAGCGTCCCACACGTTGAAGAGCACCACCGGGTCGCCTGCGGCATGCAGGCGCCGGAACTGGTCCGCTCGCGCTCGCTGATCGGCCATCACGCTCTCCGGACGTATAGCGATGTCATAGTCTATCCCGCCCGCCGCCGCGGCAGGCACTGGCCGATGCGCGCGAGCAGTTCCTGCGCCGCCACGAAGCGATCCTCCGCCTCCTGGAAATCGCCGGTGAAGCGCAGCCGCGTCGATCCCTCGAAGCGCATCGTCCGCCCGCTGCGCTGAACGAGCAGGATCAGCGAGCCCGGATCGACGGGGGTATCGGCGCCGAACACAAGCGATCCCGAGCCCGGTCCGACATCGAGCCGCTCGACGCCGAGCGCGCCTGCCGCGATACGCAGCCGCGCGATCCGCAACAGGTTCTTCGCGGGCTCGGGCAGGAGCCCGAAGCGATCGACGATCTCGGTCTGAAGATCGTCGAGCTCCGCCTCCGATCCGACTCCGGAGATACGCTTGTACATCACCAGCCGTGCATGCACGTCGGGAAGGAACGAGTCGGGCAACAGGGCCGGCACGTGCAGGTCGATCTCCGGACCATGATGCAGTGGTCGCTCGAGCTCCGGCTGCCGGCCGGCACGCAACGCTGCCACCGCGCGCTCGAGCAGGTCCATATACAGCGCGAACCCGATCTCGTGGATCTGGCCGCTCTGCTCCTCGCCGAGCAGCTCACCAGCGCCGCGGATCTCGAGGTCGTGCGTGGCAAGCACGAAGCCCGCGCCCAGGTCGTCCAATGACTCGATCGCCTCGAGACGCTTGGCGGCGTCGCCGCTCATCGCGTTGCGCGGCGGGGCGATGAGGTAGGCGTAGGCCTGGTGATGCGAGCGCCCGACCCGCCCGCGCAGCTGGTGCAGCTGCGCGAGGCCGAACCGGTCCGCGCGGTCGATCACGATCGTGTTTGCGGTCGGGACGTCGAGGCCGCTCTCGATGATCGTCGTGCACACCAGCACGTTGCTGCGCCGGTGATAGAAATCGAGCATCACCTGCTCGAGCTCGCGCTCCCGCATCTGGCCGTGACCGACGACGATCCGCGCCTCGGGCACCAGCGCCGACAGCTGCTCGGCGGCTCGCGCGATGGTGTCGACGCTGTTGTGCACGAAGTACACCTGGCCGCCGCGCCGCAGCTCGCGGAGGCACGCCTCGCGTACCATGGGCGCGTTCCATTCCGACACGAAGGTCTTGATCGAGAGCCGCGCGGCGGGCGGCGTTGCGATCAGCGAAAGGTCCCGCAGACCGCCGATGGCCAGGTTGAGCGTGCGTGGTATCGGAGTGGCCGTCAGCGTGAGCACGTCGACCTCGGCGCGCATCTGCTTGAGCCGCTCCTTGTCGCGCACCCCGAAGCGGTGTTCCTCGTCGATGATCAGGAGCCCGAGGTCCTTGAAGCGCACGCCGGGCTGAAGAAGCCGATGCGTTCCGATGACGATGTCCACCGTGCCGTTTGCCAGACCGTCGAGCGTCGCCTTGGACTGTGCTCCGGCGCGGAACCGCGACAGGAGCTCGACCTTGACCGGCCAGTCCGCGAACCGGTCGGTAAAGGTCTGGTGATGCTGCTGGGCGAGGAGCGTCGTCGGCACAAGCACGGCGACCTGCCGGCCCGCCTGGGCGGCGACGAACGCGGCACGGAGCGCAACCTCGGTTTTGCCGAAGCCCACGTCGCCGCAGACGACCCGGTCCATCGGCCGCGGCGATTGCAGGTCGTCGATCACCTGGCGGATCGCCGCGAGCTGATCCGTGGTCTCCTCGAACGGGAACTCCCGCTCGAAGACCTTGAGCTGCTGTTCGTCGACCGGGAACTCGAACCCCGGCCGGATGGCTCGCCGCGAATACACGTCGAGCAGTTCGGCCGCTGCGTCGTGGATCCGCGCCGCGGCGCGCTGCCGCGCCTTCTGCCATTGATCTCCGCCGAGGCGGTGCAGCGGCGCGGTTTCCGCTGGTGCGCCGGTGTAGCGGCTGACCCGCTCGAGCGCCTGCACCGGGACGTACAGCCGATCGCCCTCGGCGTACTCGAGCACGAGGAACTCGGCGGTCATGCCGCCCGTGTCCATCGTGGTCAATCCTCGGTAGCGGCCGACGCCGTAGTCCTCGTGTACGACCGGTGCACCGGGGCGCAGATCGGCGAGCTGCTGGATAATCCGCGCGGGGTCACGGTCGCTGCGCCGCCGCCGCCGGTCCTGCCGTGCGCGCTCGCCGAAGAGTTGCTGCTCCGCGAAGATCGTGATCGGCGGCTCGGCGAGCACGACACCCGAGACGAGCGGCGCCACCGCGACCGCGAGCGGAGCGTCCGAGGAGAGAAACTCTGCCCAGCCGGAGACGATCTTCGGCTCGAGCCGATAGGGGCGGAGCACATCGAGCAGCAGCTCGCGACGGCCGGGCGATTCGGCGGCGAGCAGCACGCGCGATTTACTCGCGCGCAACGCTGCCGCGAACGCATCGATGCTGTCACCGTGCCGCAGGTCCAGCCGGAGATCGGGCGCGTCGCCGGCCGCAACAACAGATTGCTGGACATCCTGCGCGCCGGACTCGTCACTCGCGACGACGAGCTCCGCGTGCGGACGTTCGCGGGCGAGCGCGAGCCATTGCTGCGGGTCGAGGAACACCTCGACCGGCGCAAGCACCGGGTGCTCGATGTCGTAGCGATGCTCCTCGTGCCGTTCCTCGATCGCGCGCGTTGCCGCCACCAGCGCCTCCGCAGCGTTCTCCGGCACCACGACCACGGCGTTGGCGGGGAGGTAATCGAAGAGCGTCGCCGTGTTCTCGAAGAAGAGCGGCAGGAAGTACTCGATCCCCGCGGGAGCGATCCCTTCGCCCACGTCGCGGTACACCGGCATCCGCGTCAGGTCGCCCTCGAAGCGGGTGCGAAAGCGGCGCCGGAATTCGCGGATCGAGTCAGGAGCGAGACTGAACTCGCGCGCCGGCAGGAGCTCGATCCGTTCCAGCCGCCCGGTGGTGCGCTGCGTCTCGGAGTCGAAGCTGCGGATGCTGTCGATGCGTCGGTCGTCGAGGTCGATGCGCAACGGCGCATCGCTGCCCATCGGGAACAGGTCGAAGAGCGAGCCACGGATCGCGAACTCTCCGGGAGTGCCGACCTGCGGCACGCTCGCGTATCCGGCAGCCGTCAGCCGCAACCGAAACGAATCGAGGTCGAGTTCCTCGCCGACGCCGAGCGCGAGCCAATGGGCGTCGACGAAGGTGCGGGGCGACAGACGCTGCAATGCTGTAGGCAGATCCGCGAGCACGATGCCGCGCGCGAGACCAGGCAGGGACGCCAGCGTTCGCAATCGCTGCGAGATGATGTCGGGGTGCGGTGAGAATCGGTCGTATGGCAGGGTCTCGTAGTCGGGAAACGCGAGCACGGGCAGATCGCGCGGCGTGAAGAACGAGAGCTCGGTCTCGAGCCGTTCGAGTTGTGCAGCATCGGCGGTGAATACCGCCAACGGGCCGCGCGCATTCGCGGCCGCCTCGGCAATTGCCAGCGGCAGCGCGGCCCCGTGCAGGCCCGACCAGCGCGCGGCCGGTCGCGATCGATCCGGGAGTGACAGTCTTAAAATCATTACAACTCAGAGGCTTGCGCTCGACTTCGGGAATCGAATGCAATAGAAAACGGCCGGTCACCGCTGACCGGTCGAATTTGGGAAGGTTAGCAGAGCCCGGCTGCGGTCCGCAGGCGGACGGCGGCCTCGATCAGCCGGCGGGGGCAGCTTGCCGCGATACCGCGTGGATTACGTAGGAGCCTTCGAAGTACACGACGAACTGCGGATACACCCAGCGCGAGATCGGCGGATCGCCCACAGCGCCGACACGCTGTCTCGGCTCACCGAAGCGGCGCTCGACCTGGGCCATGCTGAGCCCTCGCGACGGCCCTGAGACGCTCGAACCTGCCGGTGGGCTGGTCATCTCGAGGTTCTGCGCCTGGATCTCGGATGCGCCGAGAGCGGCCAGGAGACAGATCGCGACGTGGATGCGCTTTTGCATAAAGCGGAACCTCGGTTGCAGGGGCCGCCGAAATATAGCACCGCACTACGGCGGCCGGTCCTCCGGGGCACTGATTCCTTGTGCCAGTTCACTATGCGGGGGTTTCCCCAACGCCTCCGGCAGGTGCATTCGGCCCCCCGGCCCGGTAGCCTTGCGGCCTTTCCATAAGCCGCAATGTTCCATCCGCTACCCATCTTTCTCGGGCTGCGATACGTCCGGACCCGCGGCCGCGGGTTCTTCGTGTCGTTCATCAGCTGGGTCTCGATGCTCGGCGTGTGCGTAGGCGTGGCGGCGCTGATCACGATCATCTCGGTGATGAATGGGTTCGAAGGGGAGCTGCGCGGCCGGCTGGTCGCGCTGACCGCGCATGCCACGGTGAGCGCGCGCGACGGCCAGCGACCCGACTGGTCGGAAATCGAGCGGCAGGCGCGTGCGCTCCCCGGCGTGGCCGGCGTGGCGCCCTTTGTCGACGTCCAGGCGATGCTGGGCCGCGCGGGTGCGTTGCGTCCGGTGCTCCTGCACGGTATCGAGCCCGCCGCGGAGGCGGGCGTCGCGCAGATCGAGCCGCACCTGCTCGAGGGTCGCACCGCGGATCTCAAGCCCGGGTCGCGCCGGATGATCATCGGCCGCGTTCTCACCTGGCAGCTCGGCGCCGAAGTGGGGGATGAGCTGACGGTGATGGTGCCGGGCAGATCGCTGCTGAGTTCGGGCGGAAGGCCGCTCCTGCAGACCTTCGGCGTCACCGGCGTGTTCGAGGTCGGGTTGCAGGACCGCGACGGCTCGCTTGCCCTGGTGGCGCTCGAGGACGCCGCTGCGCTCGTGGGCGGTGCGCCGGGTCCGGCAGGTCTGCGGGTGCGATTCGACGATGTCATGCGGGCGCCGGCGCGCGCGCAGGAGCTGCGCGCCGCGCTACCCGACGATGTGGACGTGAGCGACTGGACTCAGGAGCACGCTGCCTATTTCCGCGCGATCCGCATCGAGAAGACGATGATGAGCCTGATACTGCTGCTCGTCGTCGCGGTCGCCGCGTTCAACATCGTTGCGGCGCTGGTGATGGTCGTCAACGAGAAGCGCTCCGACATCGCGATCCTCCGCACGCTTGGCCTGCCGCCGCGCGGCGTCGTCGGCGCCTTCTTCACGCAGGGACTCGTGATCGGCGCGACCGGAACGCTGCTTGGCGTGCTGCTTGGCCTCACGCTCGCCTGCAACGTCGGAACGATCGTTCCGGTGCTCGAGCACCTGTTCGGTTTTCACGTGATGGATCCGAGCGTGTACTACATCACGGAGATACCTTCCGACCCGCAGCTGCCCCAGGTAGTGCTGATCGCGACCATCGCGTTCCTGCTCACCGTGCTGGCCACGATCTATCCCGCGCTCCGCGGCGCGGCCACGCATCCGGCCGAGGCGCTGCGGTACGAATGATGCGCGCGGCCCTGCCATACGAGCTCACGATCGGCAGGCGCTATCTGCGCTCGACCGGCAACCGGTTCCTGTCATTCATCTCGCTGATCTCGATGCTGGGCGTGGCGATCGGTGTCGCGGTGCTGATCGTCGTGCTGTCGGTGATGAACGGCTTCGAGCGCGAGCTGCGCAGCCGCATCCTGACCGTGACCTCGCATGCGACCGTCTCGGCGTTCGGCGCCGGGCTCCCGGACTGGCCGGCGGCGCGCCGACTGGCGCTGGAGAATCCCGGTGTGCGCGGCGCGGCCCCGTTCGTCGAAGGCGAGGCGCTTCTGATCACCGACCGGAGCGGAGCGGGGTCGGCCGCGGCCAGCGTACGCGG
>Ga0075418_10000490_pt1 | contig 41926 bp, 33 predicted proteins | sample SoiMetdeltSBSDD2_FD_81776 | JGI IMG/M metagenome (GOLD analysis project Ga0075418, IMG submission 81776) | Bulk soil microbial communities from a Populus tree surrounding site in Tennessee, USA - Soil MetaG P. deltoides SBSDD2 | ecosystem: Environmental > Terrestrial > Soil > Tree plantation...
ACGTCATTCCCGATCAGGGTCGGGCTTGCCTGGCAGGCACCGAAATCCACCGCACCCATCGAGCCGTCGGGGTTGATCGACACGTTGAAGAGATCGATCGAGCCGTTCTGGCCTGCGAGTGTGTGCGATGCTCCGAGCATCGAAAGCACCAGGAAGACGAAGCATCGACTCGAGTCGACAGAAGAACGACCGATTCTCATGACCGGCCTCCGGAGAATGGAGGATCGTGAAGCTCCACCAGTCTACGCCTTCAACCAGGGGGGCGAAAAGCCCGCATCCGACGCGGCGTAATGCTGCAAGCATCTGCGTGATGGGTGACCGCCGCGCGTTCGAGCGTGCAGCCAGCGGGCTCAACGATAGAGGTTCTTGACACCCGACCAGGTCTGAGTGGCGACTGGGAGCAGAGGGGTTTCGACCAGGAGGATCGAGTCGCCTATCGTCGCGGGCAGCTGCCCTTGCACGCGGCCGGTGGTGATCTCGGTGTCCAGGATGCCGAAGCGATCCCAGCCTTCGGACGATTGGTAGTGTTGGAAGTATTCGACGATGCTGCGGTATTCGAAGACGAGCATGTCTTCCGCGATCTCGAGGTCGAAGCCGGTGCAGAGCACCGGTGCCAGCCACTCGGCGCCCCAGACGATGTCGCCGCGCGCCATCTCGATGACGCGATGGTGACCGGGCGGGACGAGATTCGTCGGCATCCCGAAGCCGCCGTTCACGGCGAAGAATCGCAGGCTCGACACGACATCCCCGCCCGGGGCGGGGACTAGACCGTGCCAGGTCGGTGCGTAGACCGCGACGCAGATGCGAGCTTCGTGCTCCCCAATGCGTGTCGCCGAAACGCGCACGACCGGCATCTCGGCGTGGGAAACGCTGCACGCCCCGAACAGGCATGCGATGGCAAGGGTCAGAAAGCAGAACCGTGCCTTGGGGATGGCGAGAATCGCAGCACCCAGCATCGAACCTCATCCATTCTTCGAAGCGTAGGACGATCGTAGCGGCGGGAAGTGCCGGAGGTCAACCGCGGCGGCGAATCGCCGTCTCGCCAACACTCCAACCCGGGCAGCACGAGTCGACTTGGGTCTGGAAACGCAGTCTCCACCTCCCTGCGGGGGCACCTCCGCATTTCCTCAACGCACGCCGGCCTCGCGTTCGAGCTGCTGGCGCAGGCGCTCCATCGCCTCGCCGTACCGCCGCCAGTCGCCGGCGCGCATCGCTTCATCGGCTTGGCGCAGGATGTCGAGGGCACGTGTCGCCACGGCACGCACGTCGCCCACGAGCGAGAGGCCGGGGGGATCCTGCTCCCCGGTCGGGACCGCCCCGATGGTGGTCGCCATTGCTTTTCCGCCGGCGAAATCGCTGCCGAACACACGCCCGAGGGCCGCTTCCAGATTCACTTCCATGGCGATCTGATTGCCATGGGCGACGATGACGCGCTTGAGCTCCGGCAACGCGCCTTTCTCGGCGCGCAAGTAGAGCGGCTCGACGTAGAGGACCGACCCCGAGATCGGGATGACGAGCAGGTTGCCGCGGATCACGTTCGAGCCGCGCTGGCTCCACAAAGTCAGCTGTTGCGAGATCTCGGCATCTTGATCGATGCGAGCTTCGATCTGCCGCGGCCCGTACACCAGCTCCTGTTTCGGAAACTGGAACACGACTCGGCGTCCGAGCGCCTCGCCGTCACAGCGCGCCGCCATCCACGAGATCATGTTGTCCTTGCGCGACGGCGTGAACGGCAGCATCAGGATCATCTCGGCGGCTTCTTCGCCCGGAAGCGCCATGATGGTGTAATAGGGCTCCATGATCGCCTCGTGGCCTTCGGTGCTTTCGATCGGCACTTGCCACAGGTCTTCCTTGTTGTAGAAGACCTGCGGGTCCTCCATGTGGAAGGTGGCGAAGGTCTCGGCCTGCACGCGGAAGAGATCGAGCGGATAGCGCAGGTGCGCGCGCAAGCCGGCCGGCAGGGTGTCCATGTCCTGGAACAAGATCGGAAACACCTGGCGATAGACTTGCAGCACCGGATCTTGCGAATCGGCGACGTAGAACTTCGTCGCACCATGATAGGCATCGATGACCACCTTGACGGCGTTGCGGATGTAATTGACGCCGCCTTCCGGCTGCGAGTACGGGAAGCGGTTGCTGGTCGTGTACGCGTCCACGATCCAGAACAGCTGGCCCTCGTCGAGGACGACGTAGGGGTCGCGGTCGTAGCGCAGGAAGGGCGCGATCTTGTGCAGGCGCGCCTCCAAGGTCCGGTTGAGGAGGATGCGTGTCTCGCTGCCGAGGGCGCTGGTGAACAGCAGCTCGCGCGAGCGCAGGTGCCAGGCGAAAAGCGCCCGGCGCATGAACGATCCGATTCCGATTCCGCCTACCCCGGCATAGCGCGTGAACTGGTTCGAATCTCCCGACGTATAGTCGAACTCGTCCTCGCTGGTGCCGACAAGAACAAACTCGGTGGTCTGCTCGCCGAAATAGATCTCGGGCCGTGTGACCGGCAAGTCCACGGTCGAGACCGGCGGGATGTCGCGAATGTAGAGCGTCGGCAAGCCCTCGGCCGTGATCTCGTTTACTGGGCTCATGCACAGGCCATAGCCGTGCGTGTACTTGAGGTGCAGGTTCACCCACGTGCGCGCATCCGGATTGATCTGGTCGTAGGCTAGCTCGCGCGTCGACAGCATCACCTGCCGCGGGCGGCCGCCGATGACGTAGCGGTCGATGTCCACGTCGCTGAAGTTGTAGTAGGGCCGAATCTCCTGGATTTGGCGGTAGGTGGCGAGCAAGGGCCGCCAGTCCCACAAGCGCACGTTTTCGACCGTGGCCGACTGGCCCTGCAGGACTGCGGTCGGCGCGGTGGGGGTCAGCTGAAAATCCCGCATCTCGACGGAGTCGAGGTCGTAGGCCTCGCGCGTGAAGCGCAAGGCGTTCTCGATGTAAGGCCTCTCCTTCAGCAGCTCGTTCGGCTCGACGACCAGCTTCTGCACTGCGGACGGCACGATGACCGCGCTGAGCACGTAGGCCGCCGCCACCAGACCCGGTCCGCCGGCCACCAACAGCCAGCGCCCGCGCCGCGCGCCGACGAAGAGCACGACGGCAGCGAACAACGTCACGGCAACCATGGCGCGCAAGCCGACGAGGCCGGCTTTGACGTCCGTGAAGCTCGCGCCGTACACCGCGCCCTGGCGCGAGTGCAGGATGTCGAACTGAGCGAGGACGAAGTGCCCGGCGAGGAGCACGAGGAACAATGCCGCGAGCATTCCCAGATGCGTGCGCGATGCGGGCCGCACGCCGCGCGCATCGATCAGGCCGCCGCGCACACCGTAGACGACCAAGGTGCCGAGCGTAGTGAGCAAGGTCAGCAGCCACAGCCAGCCATGCACGAGGCGCAGCGCTGGCAATGTGAACAGATGGAAGCCGAGATCGCGGCCGAAGATGGGATCTTGGAGACCGTAAGGGACGCGATGCCAAAACGTTTGCAACACCAGCCACTGGCTCGCGAGCGAGGCGGCGACCGCGAGCCCGAGCGCTGCCGACACGGCGGCGACGAGGAGCGGCAGCCGACGCTCGAGCCGCAGCATGACCAGATCCACCTGGCCGCGCGGCCCGAGCCCGGTCGACGGACTGCGGCGCAGCGCGGCACGGAAGGAGAAGAAGAACACCGGGAACGCGATTCCGAAGCCGAACAGTCCGAGCACCAATTGGCTCGCGATTCGGGTGCGGAATACGTCCGAGTACCCCACTTCGGCGAACCAGAGCGCATCCACCCACAAGCTGGCACCGAGGCGCGCCGCGAGCGCCACCAGCGCCAGCGACACGAGCCAAGGGGTGAAGTTGCGGCGCCGGCGCGCGCGCGGCAGATTCGGAATCGAGTGCATGGGACCTCCCGGAGTCACTTCAGGCGGCCTGGTCGCGGAACTGGAGCTCGTAGAGCCGGGCGTAGATGCCGTCTTGCTGCAGCAGCTCGGAATGCGTACCGGACTCGCGCAAACGCCCGTGGTGCAAGACGAGGATGCGATCGCAGTCTTGGATGGTGGACAGCCGGTGGGCGACGACGAGCGAGGTGCGTCCGGCGAGCACGCGTCGCACGGCGTCGCGGATGGCGAACTCCGTCTCGGTGTCGACGCTGGACGTTGCTTCGTCCAGGAGGAGGACCGCCGGGTCGAATGCCAACACCCGGGCCAGGGACAGGAGTTGGCGCTGGCCGAGGGAGAGGGTGCTGCCGCGCTCGCTCACTTCGGTCGTGTACCCATGCGGCAACTTGTCGATGAAGCGGTCGGCGTGCACGAGACGCGCCGCCTCGCGCACGCGTTCCGCATCGATGCGGGTTTCGCCGAGCCGAATGTTGCTCTCGATGTCGCCGGCGAAGAGGAAGGCATCCTGCAGCACCACTCCCACCTGCCGGCGCAGATCGCCGAGCTCGAGCGCGCGAATGTCGACCCCGTCCACCAGGATCCGCCCGCCCTGGATGTCGTACAGCCGCGTCAACACCGAAAGGATCGAGGTCTTGCCGGCGCCAGTCGCGCCGACGAGCGCCACGCGCTCGCCCGGGAGCACCTCGAACGACAAGTGCTCGATCACCGGTTCCCCGGGCGTGTAGGCGAACGACACGTCGTCGAACACCAGGTGACCTCTGGCGCGCTCCAAGCGCTCGGCCGCCGCCGGATTCCGAATGCGCGGCTCCTGATCGAGGAGGCGGAAGATGCGCTCGGACGACGCCATCGCCGACTGGAACGTGTTGTACTTTTCCGACAAGTCGCTGATGGGGCGGAAGAATCGCTCGGCGTATTGCAGGAAGGCGACGAGCACGCCGAGTTCGAGCGAATCGCGCACGACTCTTCCCCCGCCGTAGTAGACGATGAGCGCCGTGGCTGCCGCCGACACCAGTTCCACTGCTGGATAGAAGAGAGCGTAGTAGAACACTGTCTGCAGATGCGCGGCGCGATGTTTTGAGTTGAGCGCCGCGAACTTGGCGGCGCTCGAGCGCTCGCGGCCGAACAACTGCACCACCCGCATGCCGGTCAGGTGTTCCTGCAGGAAGGCATTCATCGCCGCCACGCGCCCGCGCACCAACCGGTACGAGTTGCGCACCCGGCTGCGGAAAACGAGGCTGATGCAGACGAGCACCGGCAGCACCAGATTGGCCACCAGCGCCAGCCGCCAATCGAGCAGGAACATGGCGATGACGATGCCGACCAAGGTGAGCAGGTCACCGAAGATGGCGACGACGCCGGTCGTGAACAGCTCGTTCAAGGTCTGCACGTCGCCCATGACCCGGGTCATCAGGCGCCCGACCGGATTGCGATCGTAGAAGGCGAGATCGAGCCGGACCAGATGCCGCATCACCCGCGAGCGCAGATCGAACATGATTTGCTGCCCGACCCATTGCATGACGTAGAACTGTGCGTATTCCAGCATGAAGTCGAGCAGCACGACGGCAAGAAAGAGCAGCGCCACGGTGTGCAGGCCGCCGAGATCGCCGACCCGGATGTAGTCGTCGATGGCGACCTTGGTCAAGTAAGGCCCTGCCAGCGCCAGCAGCGAGTTGACGAACAGCAGCACCACGGCCAGCGCCACCCAGCGTGTGTACGGCCGCAGGTGTGCCAGCAGCCGCCGCAGCAGCTCGCGGTCGAAGTTGCGTCCGGCGCCGTCGTCTTCGGGGGCTTCGGTGCTCAGCGATTCTCCTGTTGCAGATCGCGTTCGAGTTCTTCGCGCAGCATTTGCTTGCGCACGAGACGGGCATAGTACCCTCCGCGCTGCTGCAGCTCGTCGTGCGTGCCGCTTTCGACGATGCGCCCCTCGTCGAGGACGACGACGCGGTCGGCGGTGCGCACGGTGGAGACTCGATGCGCGACGATCAGCGTCGTGCGCGTGCGCATGATGCCGCGCAGCTGGGAGAGAATGCGTTCCTCCGTGTCGGTATCCACACTCGACAGGCAGTCGTCGAGGAGCAGGATTGCCGGATCGCGCAGCACGGCGCGCGCGATGGCGGTGCGCTGCTTCTGGCCGCCGGACAAGGTGATGCCGCGCTCGCCGAGCATGGTGTCGAAGCCCTGGGGAAAGCGCCGCACGGCTTCGTTGAGTTGTGCGACATCGGCCGCGGCGGCGAGGAGTGCCAGGCGCCCGGCCGCATCGCCGCTGGCGGTGTTGGCCGAGTCTGCTACGGGGGCGACGGATTCGCCATCTCCGAGTCCGCTTGGCGCCGCCGTCGCAAGCGGCTCGCCGTCTTGCGCGCCGAAGGCGATGTTGGCACCGAGGGTGTCGCTGAACAGAAACGTGTCCTGGGGCACGATGCCGATGTGGCCCCGCAGCCAAGCGAGCGGCACCTGGCGCACGTCGTGGCCGTCCACGCTCACCACGCCGGAGGTCGTGTCGTAGAGCCGCGCGACGAGCGCCAGCAGAGTGCTCTTCCCCGCCCCCGTCGGTCCCACGAGCGCCACCGTCTCGCCGCTTCGGACCTCGAGATCGATGTCGTGCAGCACCGGGGTATCGGGCCGGTAGGAGAAGCTCGCGTGTTGCAGCGCGATTTCGCCGCGCATGGGCCCCACGGGTGCGGGGATCTCGGGATCCACGAGCGTCGGAACGGTGTGGAGGATGGTGTTGATGCGGCTCATGCTTGCGGCGCCTCGTTCGAGCAAGTTCATCACCCAGCCGATCGAGATCATCGGCCAGGTGAGCCGGGTCAGATAAGCATTGAAGGCAACGAAATCACCGATGCTGATGGCGCCGCGCACGATCTGTTGGCCGCCGATCCAGAGCGTCAGAATGGCGCCGGCGCCGACGATGAGCGCCATCGACGGGAAGAACAGGCCCCACGCCCGCACCAGACGCAGATTCCGGCGCACGAGCTCACGCGCATCCTCCTGAAAGTTGCGCAACTCATTGTCTTCTTGCGCGTAAGACTGCACCACGCGAATCCCAGCCAAGGTTTCCTGCACGCGCGCTGAAAGACGCGATTCCTGCTCCTGCGCCACCAAGGTGCGCTCGTGCACCTTGCGCCCCAGCTTGCGCACCACGATGGCCAGAGCCGCCATGGGCAAGGTGGCGAAGAGCGTGAGCTTGAGATCGATGAGGCTCATGAGAACCATGCTCGACGTCACGGTCAAGATGGTGGTGGCGCTGTACATGAAGGCTGGCCCCACGACCGATCGCACCGCCTCCAGGTCGGAGCTCGCACGCGTCATGAGATCGCCGGTGCGACTCTTGTCGTAGAAGGACGGCGGCAGGCGCAGCAGGTGATCGAAGAGATCGCGGCGCAGCTCGTATTCGATTTGCCGCGAAGCGCCGATGAGATCGCGGCGCATGCGGAAGCGAAAATAACCCTGCACCAGGACGGCGGCGACGATGGCGAGACAGTAGGGCCCGAGCAAAGACTGTCGCTCCGGCGCGCGCAGGACGTCGACGGCGGCACCCAAGAGCCATGGCACCACCTGTCCGATGCCAGCCGTGCACAGGATCCAAACGGAGCCGATCCAGAAGGCGGTCCGGTAGCGGACGAGATAGGGACGCAGCGTCGAGAAGGCGCGAATCGCTTCACCTCCGGTTGCGGGCGCTATCGTAGCACGCGGTCCGGAGAGGGAGCGTTGTGGGAGGCGCGCTGCTAGCGCACTGCGGCAGGCACTGGATGGCGGGCGAGCAGGAAGATCCACGCATGCGACTCGAGCCGCGGCTCGAGTCGGCGCAAGGCCTCGATGACGGCGGGATCGAAGCGTGTGCCGGCGCCGAGCGCCAGAGCCTCGATGCCCACATGCAGCCGGCGCGGTCGTCGATTCGGGTCGGAAGCCATCAAGATGTCGAGAGCATCGGCAACCGCGAGGCAGCGCGCGGCACGCGGAATGTCACGCTCGGCACTCTGCGGCGGCTCGAGACCATCCCAGCGCGTGCGCTGGTGGCGCAGGATGTCGATCACCGGCTGCACATCACCGAGCGTGCGCAAGGGCTCCCAGATCGAGTCGTGACTCGTGTCGGGGCTCTCGGGCGCGGTGTCGAGTGCGCAGGCTTCGCCGGCGTGCAAGGATGTCGTGCCCAGAGCGGCGGCACCGTGCAGGTACGATGCCCAGTGCAGCGCCTCCAGCTCCTCGGCACAGAGCCCCATCTCCTGCCCGAGCAACAATGCGAGCAAGCGCACACGCACCGAGTGACCGTTCTGGCTGGACGCGCGCGCCTCGAGCGCGCTCACGAAGGCGGCCAGCAACGTCGTGAAGTCGTGTTTCGCTCGTGCCTCGCTCGCCAGGTTGCCCGCGCGCAGACACTGCAACGGCGCGGCCCATGGCAACGACGGCGCCAGTGGCTGAAAGAATGCGAGCAGATCCGCCGACACACCTTCCGCTGCCCCGGCCGGATGGCCGCTCTGCGGGCGAAGCAGCGCCCGCATGTCCGCCATGAAATTCATCACGCGGGCATCGGTCTCCTCGATCGACCCCGAGGTCGGGTAGCCGAACGTGTACAGTGTGGTTCCCGTCCCGCCCCCACCCGGTCCCTGTCGCGCCAGGCGAACCTTCAACGGACATTTTTCGGCGAGGGATTCGGGTGCGTCGACCTCGGGGCGCATGAGGTAACTGCGGCGCTTGCGACAACGGTCGAAGGCACGCGCATCGCGCTGCTCGCAACCGACGCAGGCTGGTCCCAAGGCCAGACGCTCACCGTGATGGGCGCCCGAGTTCCAGATCTCGAGCGAGACCTGCACCGCCCGCGACAAGACGGCCGCGAGGTGTTCCCGACGCGGCGCCGTGGAGAGTTCTTGGAGGATTGGCTCGGTCTTCAACGGGGTCCCTCGAGGGCTCATGAGGCTCGCGAGCAAGCTTCCCGGCCGGAAAAGGAACTGGTGCTTTCCCGAGATCCGGAATGCAGTCTGCAAGGACGGAGCCAAGGCGAACGAGGACAGGGAAGACTTGGTTCCAGAGGTCCCGCGCGCTTAACTTCGATAGGGATCGGCCCGGGTCGTCTGGAGCCCCACGTGCGCTTGTGTTCGATGGCTATCTGTTGGGTCTTGGTCGCGTGCGCGGGGCGGGCCTGGGGCCGAGAACCCGATTGGGAGGCCATGCGTGGGCTCCCCATCGTGGCCATCGACATCGACGCCGCCGAGGTGTTCGACCCGCGGCGGCCGGGCGAGAATCTCTTCCTCTTCAACTGGGTGAACGCGCTGCACATCCGGACGCGCGAGAGCGTCATCCGGCGTGAGTTCCTCTTCGCCGTCGGCGAGCCCTTCGATCCGCTGCGATGTGACGAGAGCGAGCGCAACCTGCGCGGGCTCGGCATCTTCCAGGACGCTCGGATCGAAGTCCAGGCGGTGGAGGGCGGCGTGCGCTTGCTCGTGCTCACCTCGGACCGTTGGTCGATGCGCTTGGTCACCGATCTGTCGAAGGAAGGCGACATCTATCGTGTGCGGCTGGGCCTCGAGAACATCAACTTTCTCGGGCGTGGCGGTTTGTTCGGGGGCAACGTGGTCGCCTCCAACGACGTGGATGCCGCCCAGATCTTCTTCGCCGAACGCCGCTTGTTCGGCAGCCGCTGGCAGACAGGCTACGGCTATGGCAGCGACGGTCTCGTCGTCGTCAACGATGCGAACCTCGGGCGGCCGTATTTTTCCGAGCTGGTGCACTGGACGTCGGACCTGAACTATCGCACGGTTCGCGGCGAGCGGCGCGTCTTCTACGATGACGCCATGGTCGACAGCCTCGATCTCGACGAGACCGTTGCCGAGGCTTTTGGCGCCGGTCATGCGCACGGTCCCACACGCACGCGCTTCGGGTTGCTGTACTCGCAGCGCGGACTGAATCGGGCGATCGAAGCGCAACAATCAGCGCTCGGCGTGTGCTGGGGAGCGCTGCAGCGTCGCTACCGTCAGGTGCAGAACGTCGATCGCTACAGCACCAGCGAAGACATCTCGGCCGGCTGGAGCGTGCAGGTGGGTCTCGGCGCCGACCTCGAAGCACTCGGGGCCGACGCGAATCGACCACTCTGGCGCGCCGATGCCACGATCGCCACTTTTCTCGGCGAACATGGCCTCGTGGGTCTGCAGGTTCGGCACCACGCCTTTGCCGGCGACCAGGCGGTGGAGAACGGCCGCGTTCAGAGCGTGCTGTACGGTTTTTGGCAACCGATCGCGGCGCAGACTCTCTGCTGGAACGTCGGGTTCTCGGCGCTTCTGCGCGAGCCGGAATCCATGCGCTTCGTCCTCGGCGGCGACAACAGTCTGCGCGGTTACCCGGCGCGCTTCGACACCGGAACTCGCGTCTTCCACGCCAACCTCGAGCACCGGTTGTTCACGCCGGTGCGTGTCGCGTTCCTCGGATTGGGCGCCGCGTTGTTCGTGGACGCCGGTCAAGCCTGGGAAGCGAACGAACCCTTCACTCTCGGCGGCACGCACGTGGGTGGTGGTGCGGGGATCCGGATCGGCAACCGCAAGTCGGGGACGAGCATTTTTCGCATCGACTTTGCCTTCGGCCGCAACTCGTACGAGGTGTCGCTTTCGAGCGGCAGCTTCTTCGGTGCCGCGCGCGACTTCGAATTCCCGGATCCGAGTCTCATCCGCTGATCCGCCTCCCCGAGTTCGCGCACAGGACGGGGCAGCGGCCACGTGCGGGAGCGGTCAGGGATAGTCACGGTGCGCGAACACGAGGATGGATGCGGCGAGCGCCAAGCAGGATCCCCCGCTGAGCCATAACAAAGCCGTAGGAATCGATGGCACCGCGAGCGTTCCGAGCGCCACGAGCGGCAAACCGGTATCCGGCGCGAGCGCTGCCAGATGGAAGCGCACGGTGAAGTTGCGGATGAGCCCTGGCAAGAACGGGATCGCCGATTCCCAGCCGAACGCGAGAAAAATGCCGATGAGCCCGGGCCGCCGTGAGATCAGCCCAACCAAAGTGAACAGCGCACCGTAGGCGAAAGCCCCCACGACCAGCGTCAGGAGGTAGCTCGGGATCTGGAGCAAGGTCGCTCCGGCGGAGTCGAAGCCATCGGCGGCCAGCAGCAGGAGCGCTGCGCCGATCCACGAGACCCCGAGCAGGATGCTGCAGATGAGCCAGGCACCGAGGGCCTTGCCGAGGAGGAGCGATCCACGCGACAGCGGGCGCACCAGCAAGTACGACAAGGTCCCGGTTTCGACCTCTCGGGCGACGAGGCCGGCGCCGAGCAGGAGCGGGAGCACCACCAACAGCACGCGCACGAAGCCGACGAAGAACAGCGGCACGATGTCGACGCCGCGTGGCAGCACCGGATCGAGCCAGCCGAAATCGATCGTCTTGAGCATTGCGACGAGAATCGCAAGCAGAACGGGTAGCGCCGCCAGGACCACTGGCGCCCGCAAACGTCGCCGGCGCCAGAAGAGCCGCCATTCGAGCATCATCGCCGCCGCGACGTCGTGCAGTCGCAACTTCGCGCCCGACCACGCGGGGGTCAAGACTCGCATCCTTCTCTCCTACCGCACCAGGTATTCGAACACCGACTGCAGGTCGTCGTCCAAGGGCTGCACTTCTTCGATGCCGAGGCTGCCTTCGTATCCGAGCTGGGTCATCTTGGCGAAGAACACGTCGGCGTGCGCGGTCTCGACCACGAGGACATCGGGCTCGTCGGTGAAACGCATGCCGCTCACGGCGCCGAGCTCCATCAGGCGAGCAGCGAGGCGGTGCGGTTCGCGGCAGCGCAAGCGCACGCGCCGGGCACGGTCCTCGATGAGATCGCGGATTTCGTGCACTTCGCCGTGCGCGAGGACCCGCCCCTGGTGCAGCAGCAGGATGTGCGGTGTCATCTGCTCGACCTCGTGCAGGATGTGACTCGACACCAGCACCGTGTGTCCTTCGCGCCCCAGCTCGACGACGAGATCCATCGTCTCGCGCCGCCCGATCGGATCCATCCCGTTCAAGGGCTCGTCGAGGAGGAGGACTTCGGGAGCCAGTGCCAGCGCTTGCGCCAGCTTGGCGCGCTGACGCATGCCTTTGGAGAACGCGGCCATGGGTTTGCGCAGCTTCGGCTCGAGCCCGACGCGTTCCAAGGCCTCTTCGGCCTTGCGCGACGCGTCGACTCCGACGAGACCCGACAAGCGCAACATCGACGCGATGAACTCCGGGGCGGAGAGCTCCGGATAGATGCTGTCGGTCTCGGGGCAGTACCCGACACGCCGGAATAGGTCCGGGTTGCCCCACGGATCGGTGCCGAGGATGCGAACGGCGCCGCGGCTCGGCCGAATCTGCGCCGTGAGGATCTTGAGCAAGGTCGATTTGCCGGCGCCGTTCGGACCCAAGAGTCCGGTGACACCGGGCTCGAGCGTGAAGCTCGCGCCCGAGAGCCCGATGACCTCGCCATACCAAAGCGACACGTCCTGCACTTCGAGCGTGGGCATCAAGATCCTCCCACCACGTCTACCGCTCGCACGCGCCGGAGGAGTAGCGCGATCGCGCCGGCGATCATCAGGAACAGCATCACGAGCGCCGCCCACGGCGATAGCTCGTAGGGCGGCTCGGCGCGGAACATCCAGCTGCACACCTGGTCGAGGAGCGAATCGAGCGACAGGAGGCGCCAGTTGTCGTTGTGCGTGAGCCCGGTGAGGATGTCGGCGGCGGCCATGGGGAGAAGCAACACGGCGACCAGCTGTCCGCTCGCAAGGCGCGGGCTGGAGGTCATGCTGGACACGGCCAAGGTCAAGCTGGTGAGGCTCGCGACGAGCAGCGTCGAGTAGCCCATGATCGCGAACGGCAAGTGCGGCTCGTCCCGCAGCCACTCGAGGCTCGCCGTGGCCACGCTCTTGAGGACGAGGAGGAGGATCGCCGGCACCCAGGTCACGAGCGACAGCAGCAACAACATCGGCACGGCCTTGCCGGCAAGGTAATCGGGCACGCGCAGCGGACGCGCCAGATAGATCTGCAGGGCGCGATAGCGCCGGTCGAGGGCGATGACCTCGGCACCGGCGGCGAGGCAGAGCATGTACTGCAGCAGGCGCTGGCGCATGAGGAAGAACTTCATCGTCCGGCCATCCAAGCTCACGAACGGAATGTCGCGCAGGAAGCCCAGGGCACCTTCCCGCGGCATGGTTTCGAGGTAGAGGATTCCGAGATAGGCGATGACGAACAGGCCGGAGACGAGGAGCAGAACGCGCACGCCGCGCCGGCGCAGCGCGACACGCAGCTGCGCCGCACCGAGTACGAAGGACGGGGGGCGATTCGAGCGTGTGCCTTGCCAGTGACGATAGGAAACGTCATGGATCGGCATGCGGTCCCCTGTCGACGGCCTGGGCGAACATTTCCACCAGCGATTCGCGCGCGGGCACCAGGTGGCGAATCTGGCATCCGCTGGTGTGTGCGGCATCGAACAGCAGGCGCACGCCGTGCGCTGGGGTCTGCACCAGCAGGGATCCACGCGGGCTCGACGTCGTGCGCGCGCCTCGAGCGAGGAGCGCGGCAGCGAAGGCTTCCGGAGCACCCTTGACCCGCACCTCGTAGGTCTCCTGTGCCGACTTCAGCAGATCCTCCATGCGTCCGGCGGTCAGCACACGGCCGTTGTGCAGGAGGACCACCTGGTCGCACACCGCCTCGACGTCCGGCAGCAGGTGCGAGGACAGCACGAGGTGAATGCCTTTCGCCGTCGCCAGATCACGGATCAACTTCAGCATTTCCTGGCGCCCGTTCGGGTCCAGACCATTCGTCGGTTCGTCGAGGATCAGGAGCTCGGGATCGTGGACCAGCGCCTGCGCCAGCTTGAGCCTCTGTCGCATGCCCTGCGAGTAGGTGGTCGCGATGCGATAACGCACCTCACCGAGACCGACGAAATAGAGGATTTCATGCGCCCGCTGCAGCGCGTCCGTGTGATCCAGGCCTGCCAGCTGGCCGCAGAGCGCGACGGAACCGACGGCGTTCATCGCGGGGATCAGCACGTCGTCTTCCGGGTGATAGCCGATGCGACGACGCAGTTCGTGGGCGTCGCGTCCGACCGGCTCACCCAGGACGCGAACGGATCCGGCGCTGGGAGCCACGAAGCCGAGGAGCGTGCGCAACAACGAGCTCTTGCCAGCGCCGTTGGGACCAAGAAGTCCGAGGGCACCCGACTCGAAGCGTAAGCTCACGTCCTGCAGCGCTTGCTGGCGCCCGTAGCGCACGCTCAGATGTTCGACTTCGAATCCCATCGCCCTTCCTCGAGCGCCGTCTTGGGTTTGCACTTCCGGGCTTTGACGTACGGAATGCCGCGCGGGTTGCGCCCGTCGAGGCATCCTGGGTCGCGACGCGCTGGGATGCAAGCCTGTGCTCGAGATTCGGCGTCTGCAGTGACGGCACGAAGAGCATGCTCGCTTGCCGGTCGAGACCTCGCGAGCGACACGAAAAAAACGTGAAAACACAAAAAACGGGGCGCCCGGAGGCGCCCCGAACTCGACATGTCACAAGAAGTTACATGGGCGGCATGGATGGAGCCGCGGTCTTCTTCCTGCGACGAGCCTTCTTGCGGCCACCCTTCTTACGGGTGCCCTTCTTGCGGCCAGCCTTCTTGCGGGTCCCCTTCTTGCGACCAGCCTTCTTGCGACCGGCCTTCTTCCGGGTGCCCTTCTTGCGGGTGCCCTTCTTGCGCCCGGCCTTCTTGCGGCCTGCGCGTTTCTTCCTTGCTGGCATCTTTCCTTACCACCTTTCTGTACGAGGACCGCCGCGAACTCGCGATTCCCGTTCTCGATCCTCGTGCCGCCACGAGCCGTGCTCGCAGCGCGCATTACTCCCCCGCGGAGGAGCAGCCTATGGAGGACCGAAACACGTCAGCACGAGTGCGACGCTTCCAGTCAGCTTCGCAGCATAGGTGCAACGAAAAAAACGCGTCAACAGAAAAACTGCATGAATCGCTCTTTTTTTTCGTCGACCTCCGATGTCGCATCCCCAGCACTTCGACATCGCGGTGTCGTGCGCATGCGAGCGCCATGCTCACGTGCGCTGGAAGACGTGGGATCAAGAAGCATGCCCTCGAACACGCGCGCGACATTTCGACTGCTGTCTTGCTGTCGGCAGAACATCTCGTGGGCGTCGCACTGCAGTATGGCGAGGCCTGTGAGCGCGCGACGACGTTCGCCTAAGTCGCTACGTCATAAGCAGTTGAAATGCACGTCGCAGCTTGGACGGCGGTCTCGCCGTGCGTGTGATGCGCAACCATCGGAGCCGTCGGAATCACGAAAGCGGATGCTGCGGCACGTCGTTCGGCTCGTCCGTCGATCGCACGCGCTGCGGCAGCATTGACACCCCCCGCGGCTCAGAATCATCCGCGCGGCGTGTGTTGGCACTTCGAGTACGGAAGCTCGCACGGTGCGCGGTGAAGAGTGTGTCCAAGACCGAAATGCGTGTGCTCCAGGACTCGATCATGCCCGCCGTGTGCAGACACAGTGCGGGTTTGCGGCGAATCGGGGGGTCGAGCACTGCGCGCGCGGGGCCACGAGGTGGATCGGCGAAGCCCCGGCCGATCCGAGGCACCCGAGGGAGAGAAAATGGAGGCGGCACCCAGATTCGAACTGGGGATGACGGTTTTGCAAACCGTTGCCTTACCACTTGGCGATGCCGCCGGATCGAACTGCAGAGCGAAGAGAGGATGGAGCGGGAAACGGGATTCGAACCCGCGACGTCCACCTTGGCAAGGTGGTGCTCTACCAACTGAGCTATTCCCGCTCGACCGCAGCAGATGTTACCGATCCCGCGCCGCGTGTCAATGCCCCTCTCGCCCCGGAGCCGCGGTAGAGCGCGCCGAAGCCGCGCCCACGGCGCCCCCGCGGCGTTTGGCCACGCTCAATGCGTAGACCTCGCGAACTCGCTGCGCGGAACGCGCCCATGAAAAATCCTGGCGCATGCAGGCTTGCACGAGGGTCCGCATGGTTGCTGCATTCTGGAACGCCTGCATGCAGCGTTGGACGGCGTCCAGGAGCGCTGTGGAGGTGTACGGCGTGAAAACGAACCCCGTTCCCGCTTCCCCGTTCCAATCCTGCACCGTGTCGACGAGCCCGCCGGTGTGCCGCACCACAGGGATGGTGCCGTAGCGCATGCTGTACATCTGGTTGAGCCCGCAGGGCTCGTACCTCGATGGCATCAGGAAGAAATCACTCCCGGCCTCGATCCATCGGGCCATTTCGTCGTCGTAATCGATGTGGACCGAAAGCTGCGCGGGACGCTGCTCCGCCGCCGCGCGCAGACGCGCCTCGAATGCAGGCTCGCCGCGGCCGAGAACGACGAGTTGCACCGGCAGAGCCAGAAGCTGTGGCAAGGCCTCGAGAACGAGATCGAGTCCCTTTTGCTCCACCAGGCGCGACACCATGCCGAGGAGCGCCACGTGTGGCGCGACGGCGAGCCCGCAGCGTCGCTGCAAGGCGCTCTTGCACTCCGCCTTGCCCTCTAGATGGTTGGCGTCGAACGGGTGAGGCAGCAGCGGGTCGCGTGCGGGGTCCCAAGCGCCGGTGTCGATGCCGTTCAGAATGCCGAATAACTCGTGCTCGCGCTCGCGCAACACCCCTTCCAGGCCCGCTCCCTGCTCCGGTGTGGACTGGATCTCACGTGCGTAGGTTGGGCTCACCGTGACCAGCGTGTCGGCGAAGACCAAGGCGCTCTTCATCAGGTTGATCCGGCCCCAGAACTCGAGCGCGCCCAGTGGTGCCATGAGCGTGGCCGGCAGTCCGGTGAGGCCGTAACGCTCGGCATCGTACACGCCTTGATAGGCGAGGTTGTGAATTCCGAACACGATGGCGCTCTGCTGCAGGAAGCCAGCGGGGACATCGGCACCCAGGGCGCGATAGGCCGCCGCCAGGGCGCAGTGATGATCGTTGAGGTGCAACACGTCGGGCGGGGGCCCGAGGACGGGGAGCGCCGCCAGCAGCGCGCGCGAGAAGAAGATCCAGCGCTCGAGCGCGTCGTCGTACTCGCCGCCCGTGGATGGATCCGCATAGATCCCTCGACGATCGAAGTAGCCGGGATGATCGAGGAGAAAGACTCGGACTGCAGGCGCCCCGGGAAGCCTGCCGTGCAGCACACCGGCGGTCTCGCTCCGCGACCCCACGCGCACCTCGAGCCGCACGTTCGCCAGCCGTTCGAATCCGAACGCGGCGCGATCGATGATGCCGTGCGCGGGCAGCACGATGCTCGTGTCGCAACCGGTCGCGGCGAGCGCCGGTGCGAGCCCGCCGATGACGTCGGCAAGCCCTCCGGTCTTGGCGTACGGCACCGACTCGGCGGCCGCGAGGACGACACGCATGCTCATCGTCAGCCTCCAACGCAAGCCGGTGGCTCACTCGAGACGAACGCGACGCAGCAGGATGGCAGCCTGCTCCGGGGGGGTCGGGTTGATGAAGAAATCGCTGCCCCACTCGAAACCGGCGACCTTGGTCAGCTTCGGCATGATCTCGAGATGCCAGTGGTAGAACTCGCTCACGTCCGCGCTGTTCGAGGGCGCCGTGTGCAGGACGTAGTTGAAGGGCACGCGTTCGAGCGCGATGTCGAGTCGCTGCAACGTCAGGCGCAGGATGGAGCTCAGGCGCTCCAGCTCGTCACGAGTCAGGGTTTCGAAGCGAGACGCATGGATTCTAGGCAGGATCCACGTCTCGTAGGGAAAGCGCGAGGCGAAGGGTTCGAGCGCCACGAAGCTGGCGTTTTCCTCGACCACGCGCGTTCCAGCCTCGGACTCTTGGCTCACGATGTCGCAGAAGACACAGCGCTCGTGCAGGTCGAAGTGCCGCCGTGCGCCCTCGATCTCCTCGCTCACGCGCTTGGGCACGACCGGCGTGGCGATGATCTGGGTGTGTGCGTGCTCGAGCGTGGCGCCGGCCTCTGCGCCTTGGTTTTTGAAGATGAGGACGTAGCGAAACCGCCGGTCCTGCTGCAAGTCGAGCATGCGTTGCAAGTAGGCGTCGAGGACGCGGACGACTTGTTCCGGCGCCATGTCGGCGAGCTGGACGTGATGCAGCGGCGATTCGATCACGACCTCGTGCGCACCAATGGCATTCATCATGTCGTACATCCCCACGGCGCGCCGGCCGAGATCCCCCTCGATGCGGAGCGCCGGGTATTTGTTCGGCACCACCCGCACTTGCCAGCCGGGAGCGTTGGGGCGCGGCTCCCCGGGCCGAAATGCCAGGATCTCGGGCGGCGTATGGCTCTCGCTGTCGGTGCAGAACGGGCAGATTCCGCCCGTCGGTTGCTCGCGGTTGACGGTGAAGTCCGTCGGACGATTATTGCGCTCGGAGGCGATGATGACCCAGCGCCCGAGGATGGGATCCTTGCGAATCTCGTGCATGGAGCTTCTGGGTCGACCTCGCTTCCTACGGGGTGACGATCCGAGCCGGGACGGTGAAGGCAGAGACGTAACCCGCATCCTGCAGCTCTTGCTGCAGCTCCGAACAAGCGGCTTCGCTGTTGCAGTTGCCGATGCGGACCTTGTAGTACGGCGGCTCGAAGTCGAGCGACACGGGTTCCGTCCAACGCGCCGCCAGCTCGTCACGCAAGGTCGTGGCCGCATCGAGAGCGCGGCTCGCGAACACCTGCACGCGGAAGCCTGCCGTGCCGCCCTGCGCAATTGCTGTCGCCGCGGGCGGCGTCACGCCTGCCGCCGGCAACGACTCGACGGCGAAGCCCGTCTCGGTGTGCAGCCCTGCAGACGGTGGAATGTCGTGCGTGGGCGCTGGCTCGGCGCTGGCAGCGACAGTGCTCGTCGGTTCCGGCTCCACCGGAGGCGGAGTGGGGAAAGTCCCCTCGCGCTCCCAGGCATAGTTGGCTGCTGGTTCTGGCGTTCGCGCCACGCTGTTGCTTTGGCGTCGGAGCGTCCAGGAGCTGCAGCCGGCGACCACGATGCAGCCGCAGGCCAAGCTCCTCCCGATCCACCCACGTTCCCATCCCATCGGACACCTCCTGAAACAGGACCCATTTCGTCCCAACCGGGGGCTCACGGCCTGCGTGAGCCGCGATCGCCACGCGCTCGAGCCAGCGACCGATAGACATCCTCGGTCGCCCGCACGATGTCTTCCCAATTGTATGACGCGCGGGCGCGAGCGCACGCCTTTTGTCCGAGGGCCGCGGCTCGCTGTGGCTGCGTCAGGAGCTCAGCGAGAACGTGGCGCAGCGCGTCTGGATTCCCGACTGGAAAAGCAACTCCGGTGTCACCGATCGCCTCGAGGTTCTCGGCGATGTCGCTCACCACCACCGGCCGCGCGTGCGCCATGGCCTCGAGCACCGCGATCGGCAAGCCCTCGATTTCGGAGGGATGCACGCACACGGCGGCATTGGCGTACAGACTCTGCAACGTCGCCCCAGCTTGGTAGCCGGTGAACACGACGCGCGGGTCGGCCCGCGCCTGCAGGGCGCGGAGCGCCGCCGGCGACACGTGCACGTCCCCCACCACCGCCAGGCGATGCGCACCGTCGAGCGCCGCGAAGGCATCGAGCAAGGTCCCGAGGCCACGGTCGGCCAAGATCCGTCCCACGAAGAGAACGTAGCCTTCGGGACGTAATCCCCACTGCGCCAGCGCTGCGTCGCCGTCGGGGATGTCGAAGGTCGCACCATTGGGGATGTAATGGGCTTGGCGCCCGTAGGTGTCCTGCACGTAGCGCTGCAACAGATGCGACACCGCGATGACCGCGCCAGCGTGACGAATCGCGGTTCGTTCTCCCTGACGCAGGAACCAGCGCGCCGCCGGTCCCCACTTGCGCTGGCGCCAGTCCTGCGCGTGATAGGTGAAGACCGTGCGCGCGCGCTTCCCCGCCCAGGGCAGGAACAATCCAGGACCGATGCCATGAAAGTGCAGGATGTCGTAGCCGCCGCGCACGGCGCTCTCGATAGCGCACAGCGCGGTGTGCGAGGCGGCGTCGAAATGCTTCGTCTGCAAGCTCGGGCGCCGCAGCAGCCGGACGCCATCACACGTCGCTGTGCGCACCGGATGATAGGCGCGAGTGAAGACATCGACGCGATGTCCGCGTTGCACCAGACGCCGTGCTAGCTCTTCCACATGGCGTTCGATGCCACCATGACGAGCGGGGATGCCTTTGCTTCCCAGCATGGCGATGCGCAACGAGCGCGGCGGCGGACCGATTTCGTTGCGAGGCTCCGGGCTCCGTTCCCTGTTCACGCCAGGACCTCGGCGTAGGCTCGCTCGGTCGCGTCCAAATGCTGCTCCAGCGTGTGGTGTGACCGCGCCGCCTGCAGCGCGCCCGCGCCGAGCCGCCGCATCCTCTCCGGAGCCGCCAAGGCGGCTTGCAACCGCTCGCTCCATGCTGCGATGTCGCCCGTCGGCACCAATTCCCCGCTCAAACCCGGAATCACGAGTTCCGGAACGCCGCCGACGCCGGTCGCGAGGACCGCCCGCCCGAGCGCCATCGATTCCAGCACGGCGAAGGGCGCGTTCTCCAAACACTCCGACGGCAGAACGCTGAACTGTGCCAGGCCGATCTCGCGCCAGAGCGCCTCGGCCGGCAGGTGACCACGGAATTCGATCCGGCCCGGCGCTGCCGCCGCCGCGAGCGCACGCAGCTCGGGCTCGAGCGCACCGCTGCCGCAGAGTACCAGAGTGCCCTGCGGCAGCCTGGACGCGGCGTGCACGAGAGTGCGCAGTCCCTTCTCTGCGCTCAACCGTCCGGCGTAGACGAAGCGATCGGGCTGTGGCTCGAAGGGAGCGGCTTGCTCACCGGCGTCGGCGAAGTTCGGCACGTGGCGCAGGCGCTCCATGTCGATGCCGCCGCGCACAAGGATTCCGGCCATGAACCGACTCGGGACGAGAAACAGGCGCACGACATCGTAGCTGCCGCGGTGCGCGTGCAGCGACGACTCAGCGGCCAGAAGCGCGCTCGCCGCCCAGGATCCGGCACAGCGATAGCGGAGACACGCCTGCGGCCCCTCGTGCAGGCACGCGTCGCAGGGGCTGCCTTGCCGCATCATGTCGTAGCGCGGGCAGACGAGCTTGTAATCGTGCACCGTCATCAGCACCGGCACGCCACGGGCGCGAGCCGCGTCGAGAATGGAAGGCGTGAGTTGATGGTAAATGTTGTGAACGTGCACCACTTCGGCGCGTGTTCGGCGCAGGAACACGTCGAATTTTCGGCGCGCGGCGACCGAATACAGCATCGCGGCGGCGTCCCGATACCGCCGCATGCCGGGGGCGTGGTAGTCGCGCGCGGGCACGACCTCCACGTTTTCACCCTGGACGCGGTTCTCCGGGTGCGCAGTGCCGAAGTAGGACACGGTGTGCCCCCGCGCGGTCAGTCCAGCGCCTAAGCCGAGCACGGCACGCTCGGCACCGCCGCGCGGGTGGAGGAACTTGTTCGCCAGGAGTACGCGCATGCATGCGGGCGGGGATTCGACACACCGGGGCGCGGCCGGCCCGACCTGCCGTCAGTATAGGCGGCCTCATGAGCGGGCGGGGGCACGGCTGCGGCGGCCCGCAGGTCAGGACTCGAACACGGGATAACCGATGTCCACCAACTGACCGTCCGCGCGCATCGACTCGCAGGCGGCCTCGAGCACACGCACGACCGCCAAGCCTTCCTCGGAGTTCGAGCGCGGGTGCTGGCCGTTCTCGACGCAATCCACGAAGTGCCGGCACTCGACCTTGAGTGGTTCGGAATCGTCGAGGCGCGGGGTGAGAATGTCCCCGAAGCGATAGCTGAGCGAGAATTCACCGAAGTTGTCGTAGTGCGGCGGGACGTTCACGCCCTTGTCGTAGACCCGGATCTTCTCCAGCGTCGAGACGTCGTCGTAGACCAGCATCTTGCGCGAACCGACGACGGTCGTGCGCCGAATCTTGCACGGGTCGAGCCAGCTGACGTGGATGTTGGCGATGACCCCATCGGGGTAGCTGAGATCGATGAAAGCCACGTCCTCGATTCCCGGCCGGACCGAGCTCTTGCCATGGGCGGCGACGCGCTCGGGGCGGCTGCCGAGAACGTAGTTCATGATCGCAATGTCGTGCGGTGCCAGATCCCAGATCACGTTGATATCGGGCTGGAACACTCCCAGGTTCACCCGCGTGCTGTTGATGTAATAGATCGTACCCAGCTCGCCGGCGCGGATGAGATCGCGGATCTTGTTCACCGCCGCGGTGTAGACGAAGGTGTGCCCAACCATGAGCGTGCGCCGCCGGGCGCTGGCCTCGGCCGCCAGTTGCATGCACTGGTCGCTCGACTGGGCCAGTGGTTTCTCGACGAACACGTGCTTGCCGGCGCGGAGCGCCGCCATCGCCAGCGCGTGATGGGTGGAAACCGGCGTGGCGATGGCCACGGCGCCGATTTCCGGATCGTCGAGGATCTCGTGCGGATCGCATGTCGTGCGCAACGTCGGGTAGAGATCGCGCATGTGCTCGAGACGCGCCGCATCGAGGTCGGCGCAGCGACTCACGCGCGAGCGCTGCGGGATCTGGAAGTTGCGGATGAGATTCGGCCCCCAATAGCCGCAGCCGATGACGCCGATGTGAAGCACGGATGTCCCCTCGTCTTGCCAGCCGTTGTCAGTACGCCCCGTCACCCTTGACCATGACCGGCAAGGTGCGGGCCATGATCCACAGGTCCATGAGCGTGCTGCGATGATCGATGTAATAGAGATCGAGCTGCACCATCTCGTCGAATGGCACGCTGCTCCGGCCGCTGACTTGCCACAGTCCGGTGATCCCGGGCTTGGCGGTCAGCCGACGCTTGTGCCAGTCCTGATAGTGCTCGAGTTCGTACAGCACCGGCGGGCGTGGCCCCACGAGACTCATCTCGCCGCGCAGGACATTGAGGATCTGCGGCAGCTCGTCCAGACTGGTGCGGCGCAGCATTTGACCCACGCGCGTGATGCGCGGGTCGCGTGTCATCTTGTACACGGTGGAGCCCGCACTCTCGCGCGCGTGCCCGTTGCCGTTGGCCTCGGCATGATGGCCACGGCCGTTGCCGTTGCCATGGCCGTGGGCGCCATGACCATTGCCGTTGCCGCAAATGAAGTTACGTGCGAACTCGCGATGCGGGCCGTCGTCGGAGTTGTGCTGCATGGTGCGGAACTTGTAGCAGCGGAAGGCGCGCCCGCCACGCCCGACACGTTGCTGCACGAAGAACACGGGACCGGAAGACGTCGCCTTGATGCACAGGGCGACGAGGAGGAAGAGCGGCGCCGTGATCAGCAGGATGAGACCGGCGACGCCGAAGTCCAACACTTGTTTCAAGGTCAGGCTGGCGCGGGGCCAATGCCCGAGCGAGGGTGTGGATGGCATCCCGACGGCGAAGCCGTCTCCCACGGTCGGGGTGTGGAGAGGCGGTGCTGCGGGAGACCGGGTCCTGGCTTTGGCTGTGATCAGCGAAGTCGGTGTCATGGTGGGTTGTCTCCGTCATCCGCTCAGCGAAGCGGCTTGTGTCATCACCTCGCACACCTGTTCGATGTGCGCCTCGGTCAACTCGGGGTACATCGGCAGAGAAAGGATTTCCTCTGCCAGAAGCTCGGCATTCGGATAGCTGCCTGGCCCCAGGCCCAAGAACGCATAGGCCGCGCTCTGGTGGATGGGAACCGGGTAATGCAAACCGAACCCGATGCCATGGTCTCGCAACGCATGCACGACGGCGGAACGTCGGGGATGCCTGACCACGTAGAGGTGGTACACATGATCCTCTTCGGCGGCCAACGGTGCCGGAAGGCGAAATTCCGAACCGCGCAAGGCCGCGTCGTAGAGCGCCGCCACCCGACGCCGGCCTGCATTCCATGATTCGAGGTGCGGCAGCTTGACGCGCAGCACTGCGGCTTGCAGCGAGTCCAAGCGCGCGTTGGTGCCGATCCGCACGTGGTCGTACTTGGCGATCTGGCCATGGTCGCGCAGCTGCCGAATGGCCGTGGCGAGGACCGCGTCCCGTGTGGTGACGGCTCCTGCATCGCCGAACGCACCGAGGTTCTTGCCCGGATAGAAGCTCCAGGCGGCAGCGATCCCCACGCTCCCGACTGGCCGGCGAGCGAACCGGGCTCCGTGCGCCTGACAGGCATCTTCGATCAGGTGAATGCCGCGCTCGCGCGCCAGCCGCTGCAGTGCCTCTAGCGGCGCGGTGCGCCCGAACAGGTGCACGGCGACGACGGCACGAGTGCGAGGGGTGATCGCAGCCGCCACACGCGCCGGGTCGATCTGCTGCGTTTCCAAGTCGACATCGGCGAACACCGGTTTCGCGCCCACGAGGGAGATGCTTTCGGCCGTGGCGATGAAGGTGTTCGGCTGCAGGATGACCTCGTCGCCCGGTCCGATGTCGAGTCCGCGCAAAATCAGCACCAACGCCGACGTGCCGGAATCGACTCCGATCGCGTGCTCGACTTCGCACGCGCGCGCGAATTCTGCTTCGAACGCGGGAACTTCGGGGCCGAGGATGAAGCCGCACGAATCCACGACGCGGCGGATCGCCGCGTCCAGTTCGTTCCTCAGGGGCGTTATCTGGCTGTGCAAGTCAAGGAACGGAACCTGTGACGGCATGGGAGGCATTATAACACCCGCCCTAGTGCGCAACCACTACAAGCGCTGGATGCGAGGTTCCGAACCCGTTGTTGCGACGGAAGCTCCGCGTGCGCCTCGCGAACGACCCGGATGGGGTCCTCGACAGGCTCTCGTTCAAGAGCTGGAAGGTTTCGTCGCAGGCTCATGGCGACTCCCAGATCTCGAGCCCGTTGGCTGGCACGCGCACGGCCTGCGCATATGCATAGTCGCGCTTCGCCAACCCGTCGCGTGCGAACTCGCCGGCCTCTGCCGCGTCGGTGAAATCGCCCACCAGAACACGGGTCCATTCTCGGCCGTGTGACAGGGCGGACTGCAGGTAGAGCCGGCGGCCTGGCGGCAGCTTGAGCGAGCGGGCAAAGTCCTCCGCTTCGCGTCGCTCTTGATACGACGCGAGATGCACCAGGATCTTGGCGCTGGCTGCGGGCTGCATCTCCTGCGTGCTGGGCTGCATTGTTTGCGGGGTTGGCTGCTCCGCCGAGGCCGCGGAAGCGATTCCCGCGAGCGACGGGCTCCGCCCCACGTTCGAGCGCGCCGGTCGCGTTCCCATGTATGCCGCGAACACCACCGCGCCGATGCCCACGACCGCGCCGGCCCCGACCCAGAGTCGTTGCCACGGGCCCGAAGGTCGGGTGCCGCGCAGTCGCAAGCCCATTTCGCGCGCATCGACGGTCCGCATCGCTTCGCGGACGTGCTTGGTCGTGACCGTGCCAGTCTCCTCGACGAAGGCGATGAGGAGCGAGGCATCGCAGATCTTGTTGATGTCCCGCGGCACCCCCCGCGTCAGGCGATGGATGACCAGTGCCGCCTCGGAGGTGAAGGCGACGGGTCGCCCCGGGTTCGCCATGTTCAGCCGATGGGCGATGTACTGCCCCGTTTCTTCGCGGGTCAAAGGTCCGAGGTGGATGAACAACTCGACGCGCTGACGCAGCTGGCGCAGGGAGTGCGATTCGAGGAGCGCCAGAAGTTCCGGCTGTGCCACGAGCACGATGTGCAGCAGTTTTTCGTGGCGGGTTTCGAGGTTGGTGAGTAGTCGCAGCTCCTCCAGCGCCTCGGGCGATAGAACTTGCGCCTCGTCGACGAACAGCACCGTGCGGCGGCCGGCCTGACGATGGCGCAACAGGTCATCGTAGAGAGCGCGCGTCAGCTCGAGTTTGCTCTCGCCTTGAACCTGGCAATGGAGCTCGTCGGCCAGCGCGCGCAACAATTGCGCACCGCTCAGCGAAGGGTTGAACAAATATGCGGTCCGCACGTCACCGCGCGCCTCGTCGAGGCAGCGGTTGACGAGTGTGGTCTTGCCGGTGCCGACCTCCCCCGTCATGACCACGATGCCCTTGCCGTCGCGCACCGCATATTCGAGTCGCGTCAAACCCTCGCGCGCGCTCTCCGACACAAACAACATGCTCGGGTCGGCAACGAGCCGGAAGGGCGATTTGACGAAACGATAGTAGCTCTCGTACACGGCCATCCTCTTGCGATCAATACGCGCCCTTGCGGGCGATCACCGCCGGCAAGGTATGCAACACGATCCACAGGTCGAACATCAGACCGCGTCGGCGCAAGTACTCGAGGTCGAGTCGCATCCATTCATCGAAGCCGACGTGACTGCGGCCGGCGATCTGCCACAGACAGGTGATGCCGGGCTTGATCTCGAGCCGGCGCCGGTGCCACGGAGCGTAGAGCTCGACCTCGGCAGGGATCTGCGGTCGCGGCCCGACGACGGACATGGTGCCCTGCAACACACAAAGGAGCTGCGGAACCTCGTCCAAGCTGCTGCGGCGCAAAAATGACCCGACGCGTGTGATGCGCGGATCATCGCGGATCTTGAATGCGGGCCCTGACGCCTCGTTGAGCCCCGCCAGAGTCGCTTTCATCGACTCGGCGTCCTGGACCATCGAACGGAACTTGTAACAGGTGAACAGCCTGCCCTTCCGGCCCACGCGCCGTTGCGCGAAGAGCACCGCACCGGGTGAATCGAGCTTGATGAGCGCGATCACGAACGGCAGGAGCGGCAGAAGAAGGACGAGGCCGCAGAGGGCGAACACCAGATCGAACAGGCGCTTGCCGATCCGGTAGGCGACTGGGTCGCTGAGCTCGAACTGCCAATCCGGTGCCGCCTGCACCACGGAGGGGCGCGGGCAGTCCGATTCCACAGGCAGGGTCTGCAACCTCGAAACGGAGGACACGCGCCCTTCTTCCTTCACACAAGCTGTTGGGTCGATGCGCTGTCACACCGCGACTTGTCCCGCATGCTCACCCGGCGACGTGCGGGCCATGGTCGTGGCGCTGGCGAAAGACTCGATAGCGAAGGGGGCTCGTGAACCTCCGAGGAACGCTTGAGAATCGTGCTCGGCGGCGGAGTATATCAACCCAAGTGGTTGACTGTCAAACAACTCCCCGTTTGGCAGTGGTTCAATTCACCCACTGCCGCCGAAGGTCGCCGAGTCTTAGGAGGCGCGTCACCGAGTCGCCGCCGCGGAATCGGGGTCGCCATCGGTGAGCAAGGCGTGGAGGAGGGGGATCAGGATCTCGTGGTGGCCGACGATCGGAAGGCCGCGGCCGGAGGTCTGGGTCGGGCGCCGGAGGACGTTCTCCGCCGGCCGGTAGTGTTGCAGCATGTCCAGGTTCGCTGTGGTGAAGTCGCGGACGGGGCCGAGGACGTTGCGTGCCACGGTCAAGGCCTTGAGGAACACCTCCGGCATCACCACCGCCGAGCCGAGGTTCACCACCACCCCACCCTGGTTGAGACCGCCGAGCGCGGCGGCCAGGATGCGAAAATCGCGCAAGGACAGCTCGCCCATGCTGGCGCCGCAGGCCTCGGGGTGTTGGTGCAGGATGTCGCCTCCGATCGAGACGTGCACGGTGAAGGGAACGGCGGCGCGGTAAGCCTGGGCGAGCAAGCTCGCCTCTGCATGCGGCGCCTGCGCCTCCTGCAGCGCGCGTCCCAGGCACTCCCCCATGCCTTCTTTGCGTTCACGGCCCTGGCGAAAGGCTTGGAACATGAAAGCCGGGGTCTCCCGCACCATGCCGAAGATACCGCGCTCCAAGGTGTCCGCCACATCCTCCGAAGTACGGCCGAACAATGACGCCTCCACATCGTGGATGGTGCAGGAGCCATTGCTGGCAAAGTGCGTAATGAAACCGCGCCGCATGAGATCGACGAGGTACGGCGAGACGCCTGTCTTCATCACGTGGCCGCCGAGCATGAACAAGCGCGTCTTCCCCGCGGCGCGGGCGGCGCGCAGCCGCTCGACCAGCGTCTGCAAATGTTCTGCCGCCAGCAGCCCGGGCAGGCGCGCGAGCCACGCTGCCGCTCCAGGCAACGGCCCGGGTCGGCCGAATTGCTCGACGCTCACCTTGCTGTCACGTTCGTGGATGCTGACCGTCTGCACGCGGGACAAGTCGATTTCATCGTAGCGCGACATTCCATCACCTCGTTGTCGAGACCATGGCCGGGGGCACGGTGCCGCCGGCGCCGAGGCGAAAATCGTCGAGGACCGCGGCGATGGCGCCGACGAGCACTTGCGATTTCATCAACACCGGCATGCGCACGGCGTCGTCGGTGATCCACACCTCGAGCCGTCCCTTCTGCTTGAACACGGCCTCGCCGAGCAGCATTGGCTCGAGCACCAGGCAGTCGAACGTGCCGGCGTCCACCGTGATGCGCTCGCGCCGGTGCACCTTGACCTCCATGGCGTAGTTCTTGCCGTTGTCGTGATTCGGAATATAGATGGATTGCCCGACCGCGAGGTCCAAGGTGCGCACGTAATAGAACGAGGACAGCACGTCTTGGACGTTCTCCAGGACCTCGCACTCGCGTTTGCCGTCGATGGATGCAACATGACGTTCCTGGTCGAACACGACCCACAGATCGCGGTTGTACTTGCCTTCACGCAGGTGCTTCTCGAAGCGGACGGAACGCAGGTGCAACGTGTCGAGGAAAGACTCGACGCGGTCGTTGACCTCGAACACGGTCGAGAACATCTTGCTCGAGCGTGCTGTCGTGACGCAGTGATAGGTTGGACGGCCTTCGCGCATGCGGATCGTGGGGTCGATGGCCATGGTGGCGCGGCCCGCCGTCACCAGGCCGTATTGGACCGAGAACTCCAGCTGCTCACCGGGAGCGAAGCCGACCCGGCTCGGGAGGCGAGGCGGCATCGGGTCGGGGATCTTCCCGATCGTGCCGCATTCTTCCGGGGACTGCGCCGGAAGGGCACGCGGCAGGAACACCACGGCGCTTGCGAGCAGCAGTAGCGCACTCGCCCAGGTTCCTGGCACTCCCTCACCACCCGCTCTTCGGCTCATCCCTTCCGTCCCTGGCTCAGTCCTCCAACCCCCCCGGCAGCGCCCCGGTTCCAGGGGGCCCCGGCCAGACCTCGACCCACGTTACTCGGGGAGGGGTCGCACTTCCACGCCGAAGGCAGTTCGAGACCGTCCCAGGTACGCGAGCGCTCGGCGGGCGACTTCTTCGGCTGCGAGCAGGTGCATGCAAAGATGATGCAGGCACTGGGTGAGATTGCATGCCGCACACGGAACGCCGGCGCGAACCCAGGCGTGCGGGCCGCTCGGCGGAACCCAAGCCACGGGATGGGTCGGGCCCAGGATGGTCAATGTCGGCGTTCCGCACGCGACCCCCAAGTGCTTGACGCCCGAGTCGTTGCTGATCAGGAGATCGAGCCGGGCCAGAATGCCTGCAAGCTCGTCCACACTCGTTGCAGGTGCAAGAACCGCCGGCAGCGACATTCTGGACTGCACTTCCGTGGCGAGCGTGCGTTCGCCGGGTCCCCACAGAAGCAGCACGCGGCAGCCTGCAGCCACGAGACGATCCCCGAGCTCCACCCAGGACGAGGGCGGGTACGTCTTCGCCTGCCAAGTGCCGGCGGGCGACAAGCCGACACGCGGTCCAGTCGGAAGTTCCTGCTCCACCACGCGCGCCATGCGCGACGCGATCGCGGTGTCGGGAACGAAGACGAGTGAATCGTCGGCGAGAGCGGGTCCGGTCGCGCCGCAGCGTGCGACGATATCCAGGCCGACGCGCGCGGCGTACTGGAGGCTGCGGCGTCCGCGGCGATCGCTGTCGCGCGCGATGCGCAAGTTGTACAAGCGGCCGCGCCCGCGCAACGCATAGCCGACGCGATTGCGCGCACCCGAAAACAGGGCCAGCAACGCCGTCCGCGGCGAGCCGTGCAGGTCGATGACCAGGTCGAAGTGCTGCCGTCGCAGGTCGCGTGCGAGCGCCCACCATGCACCGCGACGTCGCGGCAGCCGGCGCGGCAAGGGCCACACGCGATCGATGTCCGGGTTGCGCTGCAGCACGGGAAGGAGCCCGTCGTCGACGGCGACATGCAGCGCGACCGCGGGAAATCCGTGCTTCAACGCGCGCAACGCCGGCGTCGCCAGCAGCACGTCGCCGAGCGCGCGCGGGCGCAATACGAGAATGCGCCGCACCGTGCCGCGCACGGGGAGTCGCGCCACGTCGCTCACGACGCGCACTCGCGCGCGACGGATACCCCGTGCACGAGCTGCAGCAAGTTGGATTCGACGTCCTCGACGCTGAGTTGAGCCATGCACGCCTGGGTCGGACACTGGGTGCGATCGCAGCGGCTGCAGTCCAATCCCGCATGCAACACACGAAAGGGGCCGAATGGCGCATAAGGAAACCAGATCGAAGGCACTGTCGGCCCGAACAGCGCCAACGTCGGCCGGCCGAGGCCCACGCTCGCATGCACGATGCCGCCGTCGACCGCGACGGTTGCATCGGCCGCTGCGATCCAAGCGAGGAGCGTGCGCAGCGGCAGCACCGGAAGCTCCTGCAAGCCCGGCACCGCCTTCACAAGCGCCGCGCTGCGTTCGCGCCCCTGCGGTGCCGTCGACACGACGACGTGGAGTCCATGCGCTTGCAGGCGCCGGGCGAGAGCGGCGCAGGATGCTTGCGGCCACTCCTTGGCGGGCTGCGTCGCCGTCCAATGCATGAACACCGTCTTGCGTCCTGCCGCGATCCGCGCCAGCTCTGAGGCCGGTCCCGCCGTTTCAGCCGGGGTCAAGACCATGCGCGGCCGTTCGGGCACGAGCGGCCCAACGCCCAAGAGCGCCGCGGCATCGAGGTGCTGCGACAGCGCACTCCTGCCCAGCGGCAAACGGCGTGCGTGCGTGTACAAGTGCCGGCGATGCCGACGCGCCTCGCCGATCCTGAGCGGCGCCCGCGTCGCCCAGGTGAGGAGCGCGCTGCGCGGGTTCGCCAGCAAGTCGATGACGACATCGAAGCGCTCCTCGCGGAGACGAGCCGCCACGTGCAAGTTGCTGCGCAGCGTGCGCTCGACGCACCACAGTCGATCCACGTCCGGATGTGCGCGCAAGATCTCGAGCGGGCCCGGTTCCGCCAGATAATGCAATTCGGCAGTCGGAAACGCCCGTCGCAACACCTGCACCAGCGGCAGCGACAACACCACGTCGCCAATGAAGCGCAAGCGCGTGACCAGGATTTTGCCGCCGCCACGGCAGCGAGTCGCCGCAGCCTCGAGTCTGGGGTCGCTGTTCATGCGGGCTCGATTCGCTCGCCATCGCGGTGCAGCGCGCTGCTCGAATGGTCCTTCGGATCGCCGACCACCAAGGTGCGCACGCCCAATTGCCGCGCGATCTCGTACTCCGGCACCGTCTCGACGGTGTAATCGGTGCCCTTGGCATGGAATGCGGGGCGCAGCACGTGCAGCAGCCGGCTCACGTCGAGCTCCTCGAATCGAACGACGAAATCCACCGCGCGCAAAGCCAGCAACAACTCGGCGCGCTCGCGCTCGGGGATGCGCGGACGCCCGCTGCCCTTGAGCGCTCGCACTGAGGCATCGGAGTTCAAGCCAACCACCAGGACCGCGCCGGTGTCACGCGCGGCCTGCAAATAGCGCACGTGCCCGACATGCAGCACATCGAAGCAGCCGTTGGCGAGGACAACGGGTGCGAGCCCGAGTTGTCGCAGGTGCTGCGACAGACGTTCCACGTCCTCGAAATAGCGCTCGAGCTTCATCGCAGTGCGGCGTCGCGGTGCAGGCACTCCTGCACCGAGGCGCGATCGGTGACGGCTGGACCCCGCTGCTGGACCACGCGCGAGGCGGCATAGTTGGCGAGCCGGGCGGCATCGCGCACCGTGGCACCGGATGCGAGCGCCAGCACCACGGTCGCCGCCACGGTGTCGCCGGCGCCGGCGACGTCCACGGCATCGGCACCGAAGGCGGGCAGATGCCACGGCTTCACGCCATCGAAAACCGTCATCCCGAGCCGTCCGCGCGTCACGATCAATGTCGGGCACTGCAGTCGCCGCTGCATCTCGCCGCCGGCGGCCTCGACGGCTGCGTCGTCCGTCAATGCGCGATCCAGGAGCGCTTCGAGCTCGGTTTCGTTCGGTGTGGCGCAATGAATGCCAGCGAACTCTTGCAGCGCGTAACGCGAGTCGGCGACGACGGGAACTCCGGCGGCTCGACAGCGGCCCAGGATGAACGCACGAGACGCCGCATCGAGCACCTGGCCACCGTAGTCGCAAAGCAGGATGCCGCTCGTCCCTGCGAGCGCCGCTTCCACCACCGCATGCAGCGCAGGACGCCATGTGTCCGGATCCGGATAGTCCGCGTCGTGATCGAGGCGCATCACCTGCTGCTGCACGGTATGCAGGTCGCCGGCAGTGAAGCGGGTCTTGCGCCAGGTGACGCCCTCTGGCACGGTCACCAGGTGCCGCGTCACGATCCCGTCGCGCGCGAGCAATTCATGCAGCGTGCGACCGGCCTCGTCGTCCCCGAGCAAACCCACCGCGACCGCCGTGCCGCCGAGGCTCGCGACGTTGCGCGCGGCATTGCCGGCGCATCCCGGCAAGCAATCGGTGCCTTGATGGCGCAGGATGAGCACCGGCGCTTCGCGCGAGATGCGCGTGGTGCGGCCATGGACGAACTCGTCCAGCGCGAGATCACCGAGGATCGCAATGCGCTGGCGCGCGAATGCCTCGAGGATGGTTTCCAAACGCGCGGTGAGTTTTGGCTCCAACATGTCCGGCATCATAGCCGAGACGGCTGCGGCGATGAATCCGGAGAGATCGCGGCGAGCAGGCCGTGGAGCGCTACAACTAGTTGTGCGGGCTCGATTTGCAGCATGCAGGGAAAGTCGATCGGGCACCTCCTGCGGTAGCACGGTGCGCACGGAACCGGATGCACGACCCAGGTCGCGCTTGGACCGAGCGGGTGTGTCCAGGCCGGATTCGTCGAGCCGAAGACGCCGACCACGGGTGTGCCGAGCGCGGCAGCGAGGTGCATGACGCCGCTATCGTTGGACAACACGCCGCGCGCCCGTGCCAGGATGCCGACCAGCGCTCCCTGCGTCGTGCGTCCGGCGAGATCCACAGCCGCAGGCAAGTGCGAACGCGTGGCAGCCGTGGCGGGGGCATCGTCGCGCCCACCCACGAGCACGACGGCACAAGCGAGGTCGCGCGCCAATGTGGCAGCGGCGGCGGCGAAGCGTTCGGGTGGATAGCGCTTGGCCGGTCCATAGCGCGCTCCGGGCGCAAGCACGAGGAACGCCTGCGAAGGTTCGACGCCTTGCCCGCGTAAGACTTCCTCCCCCTCCAAGATCTCCTCGCGGCTCGCGTGCAGCCAGGGCCAGCGCGACATTGCATTCGCCGTGTCGGCGAGTTCCGGCGCCGCATCCACGCCGCAGATTTGGAGCGCGTGCGCGCCGAGACTGGCGTAGGCGCGTGAGAGATGGGTGGCGCGTCCGGCAGCTGCAATCGGATCGGTGAGGAGAAACGCACGTCCCCCGACGCGTTCGCCGACGCTCCGCTCCGCTCCGCTCGCCATCGCCATCCATGCGGCGCTGGCCGACGGTGGCAGGACGAGTGCTGCGGCGTAGCGCTGCGAGCGCAGTTGCCATGCAGACTGCAATCGCTGCCAGCGCGATGCTGCCGACACCGGGTGCAAGCGCTCGGGGGCCGTGACCTCGGCAAAGATGCGCTCGGTTCCCCGGCGTGCCAGCAGGTCGACGCTCGCTCCTGCATCCGCGAGGGCGTGCAGCGCCGGCAGGCTGAGCACCGCATCCCCGAGCCAGCTCGGGGCGATGACCAATAGCCGGGTCGATCGCGCCACGGCGTCACCCCACCTGCAGTTGCCGCAAGCGCGCGTACGATCCATCTGCCGCGAGCAGCTGATCGTGGGTGCCGCGTTCGACGATGCGGCCATTTTCGATGACCAGGATCATGTCCGCGCGCTGCACGGTCGACAACCGATGCGCCACGAGGAATGTCGTGCGTCCGCGCATGAGCCTTTCCATGGCTTCCTGGATCAAATGCTCGCTGCGGGAGTCGAGATTGGAGGTGGCCTCGTCGAAGACGAGGATCTTCGGATCGCGAAGGATCGCGCGTGCGATCGACAACCGCTGGCGCTCCCCTCCCGAGAACATGACGCCGCGTTCTCCCACCGGGGTATCGTAGCCGCGCGGCAAGCGCGCGATGAAGTCGTGCGCGTTGGCGGCGCGGGCCGCCGCCACCAGGCGTTCCTCGTCGACGTCCGGCAATCCGTAGGCGATGTTGGCGCGCACGCTGTCGTTGAACAGGATGACCTCCTGCGTCACCATGCCGATCAGCCCGCGCAACGAGTCGAGCGACAGATCGCGGATGTCGGTGCCATCGAGAAGGATGCGACCGCTGGTGGTCTCGACGAAACGCGGCACGAGGTCGACGAACGTCGACTTGCCGGCGCCGCTCGGGCCGACGAGCGCCACCACTTGTCCCGGCCGGACGACGACATCCACGTCCTGCAGCACCGGCCGTCCCGCTTCGTAGGCGAAGCTCACGCCGTCGAAGCGCAACTCGCGCTCGAACGCGGCGGTACAGCCGAGATGGCGCGGCGGTTCGGTCGGCAGATCGAGCAGGGCAAAGACCCGTTCGGCCGCCGCCATGCCCTCTTGCATCGTGTTGTGCACTCCGATCAAGGCCTTCACCGGCTCGGCCAGCCAGATCATCGCGGTCAGGAAGAGGAACAGACGATCGGGCGGCAGCTCTCCCATCAGCACCAGGCGCCCCCCGAACCAGAGGATGGCGACGAGCCCCAGCACGGCGATCATCTCGGCCACCGGCGGGGCCAGCGCTTGGAGGCGTCTCACCTTCATGTAAGACTTGAAGTAACTGTCGTTGTACTTGCTGAAACGGCGAGTTTCGAATTCGTGCATGCCGAAGGCCTTGACGATGCGCGCGCCGGCGACCGTTTCCTGCACCACGCTCGCCATGTCTGCCATGCGTTCCTGGGCCTGACCGCTGCGCCGGCGCAAGCGCTTCCCCAGCTTGGCGATGAGCAGTGCGTTGGGTGGCAGGACCAGGACCGCCACCAGGGCCAACTTCCAGGATGCGAACATGAGAATCCCGAGGGCGATGAGGAGCATGAGCACGTTGCGCATCACCGAGAGAGCGCCGCCGACGAGCGCGATCCGCATCAAGCCGACGTCGTTGACCAGACGCGAGATGAACGTGCCGGTGCGCTCGCGCGCGAAGACTCCGAGCGGCATCTCAACGATGTGCCGGTACACCATCAAGCGCAGATCGCGCAGCGTGCTCTGTTCCAGATGATTGGTGAGGAAGGTCTGGGCGTAATGGAAGAAGTTCTTGAGCAGGAAAAGCCCGAGCGCCAGCAAGCAGAAGCGGCCGAGAGCGAGCAGGCGATCGCCGCCCAGGAGAAAGGCCTCGAACCGGGCACGCCAGGCAGCCAGGAGCGTCGTCGCCGCTTGCGGGACCCATTCCCCGGGACCTGGGGCGGCTGGTGAGCCCACAGCTGTCGGCTCGGGCCCCGACCCGAGCAGGATGCGCACGAACGGCGACACCGCGAGCACCGAAACGCCGGAGAGCACGGCGTAAACGCCGATACAACAACCGGTCAGCAGCAGTGCTTTCCAGTAAGGTCGAAGGATGCTCAGAAGTCTGGGGGCGGTGGACATTGGGCCCAGGATAGCGGCCAGGCCAGGCGATGGGCCAGCGGATTCAGCGCCGGTCGGGGAGCGAAAGCAGGGCTTCGACCTTGGACTGGAAGGTCTCGAGCGACAGCCGGGTGCCACGGCGACCCTGGAGCACGGCGAAGTGAGGAGCCTCTGGCGGCGTCCAGCGCGGATCGTCGCGTTCGGTGAACAGGCCGAGCGTCGGAACGCCGAAGGCGACCGCGAAGTGCAGCAGGTTGGTGTTGCCGGCGAGGAAGAGATCACATTGGGACAGCAGCGACACCACGTCCTTGACGTTGTGGCGCGGCAGCTCGATGCGCTCGCACTGCAAACCCTGCTCGAAGCGCCTGGCGGTTTCGTCCTCTTCGGGCGTCGACAGCACGATGACCTTCGAACGGTAGCGTTGATAGATCGTGTGCAGCAGGTGCGCCAGGGTGCGATCGAGCACGCGCGTGTTCGCCTTGCCCCTGCCGGGGTCGACACCGATCAGCAGTTGGTCCGCGCGCGGCTTGCGAAAGTGCACCAGCTGGCGCGCGAAGCGCACATCCTGGTCGGTGAGCAGAGAGTGGAGCGGCGGCTCGACCCCGTGCACCCCCAGGAGTCCAGCCACTTCGGCGAGCCGGCGGCCTTCATAACCCGACCGGCCTGGATCCCATCTCAGCTCGCAGTTCACGTACGGATAGCTGTGGTCGCGTGACGGTCCGAGTCGCACCGGAGCGCCGCTCAGGTAGCCCAAAACCTCGTGTGCGGGCGGCGGCGACTCCCCCATGTGCACGACCATGTCGTAGGAACGCTGTCGCAGCTTGCGCACCAGACGGAAAAAATGCGGATGCATGAGCTTCATGCGGCCCGTCTGGTAGATCAACATGTCGTGCACGTGCGGGTGGTGCCGGATCAGCTCGCTCGCGTCCTCGCGCACCAGGACGCCAATGCGGCAGCGCGGATAGGCGCGCTGCAGCCCGGCGATCAGCGGCGCGGCGAACAGCAGGTCGGTGATCTCGCCGCTCTGCAGGAAGAGCACCCGGCCGCCTTCGCCGACGAGCGGCAAATGAAACGACTGCTCGGTGGGAACGAGTCGTAACCAGCGCGACAACGGCTGGACGAGCGGAGCCTTGTGTGCGGGTTCACCCACCGACTCTCCTCACGTGCGCGTGACACTGCGGCGCTCGCGTACTCGGGCCGATTTGGCCGGAAGGCGGCGCGACTTGGGCGGCTGACCGACGAGAGCCAGCTCCAGAACGTCGTCGGCCGTACTGACCCAATGCACCGTGAGCTTCTCCCGCACTTCCTGCGGGACCTCTTCGAGGTCTTTTTCGTTCTGCTGCGGCAGGACGACTTCATGGATGCCGGCGCGGAAGGCGGCGAGCAACTTGAGCCGCACGCCACCAATGGGCAGCACTTTGCCGGTCAGCGTCACCTCGCCGGTCATCGCGAGATCGCTGCGTACGGGGATACCATACACTAGCGACCCGAGTGCCGTCGCGATCGTGATCCCGGCCGACGGGCCATCCTTGGGCGTGGCACCGGCCGGCACGTGGATGTGGAAGTCGTTGCGCGCGAAAAACTCGGGACCCATTCGGGCTGTCGCCGTGCGGGATCGCAGGTAGGACAGTGCCGCCTCGGCCGATTCACGCATGACCGGCCCGAGCGAGCCGGTGAGCTTGAGGGCACCGTTGCCGGGCATCTTGACTGCCTCGATGAACAGGATCTCGCCGCCTGTCTGCGTCCACGCCATGCCGGTCGCCACACCGATCTCGGCCCGGCGCAGCGCCGCCGGCGACACGTAGACCGGAGCGCCGAGAAACTCATCGACGTTGTCGCGGCTCAGGCGCTTCTGCGCCCGCTTCCCGGCCGCGACTCCGCGTGCGACGCGGCGGCAGACGGTGCCGATGCAGCGTTCGAGCTGCCGTACGCCCGCTTCGCGCGTGTGGTCCTCGATGATGCTCATCAGGCCGGCATCGCTGAAACGCAGATAGTTCGAAGCGATGCCGTGGGCTTGCATCTGTCGCGGCACGAGGTAGCGCTTGGCGATCTCCAGCTTTTCGTTGTTGGTGTAGCCGGGGATCTCGATGACCTCGAGACGATCGCGCAGCACGTGCGGGATGGTGTCGAGCGTGTTGGCCGTCGACATGAACAGCACCTTCGACAGATCGAAGGGCACGCTGAGATAGTGATCGGAGAAAGTGTTGTTCTGCGCCGGATCCAGCACCTCGAGCAGTGCCGCCGCCGGATCGCCGCGGAAATCGCTGCCCAGCTTGTCGATCTCGTCGAGCATGAACACCGGGTTGTTGGCCTTGGCGGTTTTCAAGCCTTGGATGATCCGACCGGGCAGAGCGCCGACATAGGTGCGACGGTGACCGCGAATCTCGGCTTCGTCGCGCACGCCACCGAGCGCGACGCGGACGAACTCGCGCCCCAGGCTGCGCGCCACGCTGCGACCGAGCGAGGTCTTCCCCACCCCGGGCGGCCCGAGTAGGCACAGAATCGGGCCCTGCATGTCCTGCTTGAGCTTCTTCACCGCCAGGAACTCGAGGATCCGTTCCTTCACCTTGCTCAAGTCGTAATGATCCTCGTCGAGAACCCGCGCCGCGCGGCGCAGATCGTGGTGGTCGACAGTGGCGTGGCTCCACGGCAGGTCGAGGATCCAATCGATGTAGGTCTTGGCGACGGTGTACTCGGCCGACGCCGGCGACATCCGCGCCAGGCGCTCCAGCTCCTTGAGTGCCACCTCGCGTGTCTCGTCCGGCATCGCGTGCGACAGAATGCGCTTGCGCAGCTCGTCCATCTCCGAGGTGCCGTCTTCGGAATCGCCCAGCTCTTTGCGAATCGCCTTGATCTGCTGGCGCAGGAAGTACTCGCGCTGTTCCTTGTCCATCTCCTCGCGCATGTCGGTCTGCAGCTTTTCGCCGAGCTTCTGCACCTGCAGCTCGTGCCCGAGCATGTGCACCAGCTTCTCGAGCCGGGCCGTGATTCCGCGCGTCTCCAGCAGCTGCTGCTTCTCCGCCACCCGCAGGTCGACATTCGCCGCCACCAGATCGGCCAAGGTCCCGGCATCCGTGGTGCGTGCGGCGAGCGTCTTGAGCTCGGCGGGCATCGTCTCGGTGCCGTCGACGAGCTTGGCGAAGGCCTTGTTGATCTGCGCCATCAGGACTCGCTGGCGTTTCTGTGCCCCGCTGGCATCTGGCCGGCAGCGAGCGCGCACGGTCATGTACGGGTCACTGGAGGCGAGCTCGAGGATCTCGGCGCGACAGATGCCCTTGCCGAGAATGCGCATGGAACCATCGGCGAAGCGCATGGTCTTGCTCACGGCGACGAGTGTGCCGACGCGGTAGATGCTATCGAGCTCGTCGGCGCCGTCCATTTGCTCCGGGGGCCGTTGCGTGAAGGCGCCGAACAGCTTGGATCCCGACAACACGTCTTCGGCCAGCAGAATCAGCTTGCGATCGGAAACCACGAGCGGCACCAGCATGTGCGGGAAGATGACCGCGTCGCTCACCGGCAGGGCCGGCAGCGTCTCGGGAATGTTCTCTGGATCGACCTGCGGCGAATCGGTGTCGAGATCCTCGGGCAGCATGGAATCCGTTCCTTCCGAATCGAGCCGCCGCGGCCTCCAGGGGCACCGCGCCGACGCGGGATTGGGTCATGCCGGAGCGCTGAACCGCATCGCCTCGCCGCGCTCTCCCGACACCGCCGCGCCCCGGCGGGCGCGGACTGCGCTCGGGCACGCGCCGGTCAGAAGCTGACCGTCGATCACCGGCGTTTCGGTTCCGGAACCGAACGCAGCAAGATGCATTCACAGGTGAGCCGCCGAGTTGTCGGGGAATGTGGCGAGACCGCCGCGAGACCAGCAGGCCCGCTCAAGCCCTCGGCACGCGCGCGGAAGCCAACCTGGCGCGCACCGCGGGTTGGCCGGCCCGCGTTTCCATGGTCAGATGTTGGCCTCGTGCTCGTCGCCGCGCGGGTGGTAGGGAGCCGTGAGCGCTCGGATTTCGCGGTAGACTTTGCCCAGCAGCTCTTTCTTGCGCTTGAGTGGCAGGAAGGCGCTCTTGAAGCCGTAGAGGATGGTGTCCTCGATGTCGTGCAAGGTGAGACCACAGTGCTCGATGGCGAGCATGAACTCGTTCGTGAGCGTGGTGTTGCTCATCAGGCGGTTGTCGGTGTTGAGGGTCACTCGCAGCCCCGCGTCCAGATACTCCTTGATCGGGTGGTCGGCGAGGGTCTGGATGGCCCCCGTGTGGACGTTGCTCGACAGACACATCTCGAGCGCGATGCGGTGGTCGTTGACGTAGGCCATCAGATCCGGGTCCTCGCGCAACCGCGTGCCGTGACCGACGCGGTGCGCGCCGCAATAGTGCACCGCCTGGGCGATCGACGAGGGACCGAATGCCTCCCCCGCGTGCACGGTGCAGTTGATGTTGTTGTTGAGGATGAGGAAGAACGCTTCCCGGTGCTTCTTGGCCGGAAAGTGCTCTTCGGCGCCGGCCAGGTCGTAGCCGACGACGCCTGCGCCCTTGTACTCCAGCGCCAGCTGCGCCAGCACCAGCGAGCTCTCGGGGCTGATGTGGCGGATGCCACAGATGATGATCCCAGTCTGGATGCCGAGCTCGCGCTCGGAGCGCCACAGCCCGTCGCGAACCGCCTCGACGGAATCCTTGAGCGACAGGCCGTGCCGCGTGTGCAGGATCGGCGAGAAACGCACCTCGATGTAACGCACGTTTTCCGCGGCGCAATCGGCGGCGAGCTCGTAGGCGCAGCGTTCGATCGCTTCCTTTTCCTGCAGCACCGACAAGGTGGTGTCGAATGCGGTGAGATAGCGCTCCAAGCTGCGCTCCCCCGCCCCCATGCGCAGCTGGCGCGCCAGTCCATCGACATCGTCGGCGGGCAACCGGATGCCCTGCTCCGTCGCGAGCTCGAGCATCGTCTCGAGCCGCAGCGAGCCGTCCAGGTGCAGATGCAGATCCGTCTTGGGAAGCGCCCGTACCAAGTCTGCGGGAATGGATGCCGGGGCGATCATTACGTGCGCCGCAGGCGTTTGCGCTTGGTGGCTGCCTCGGTATCGGCGACGTTCTCGCCATCCACCTTGGCCACCTTGCCGCCCCGGAAGTCGATCGTCGCCTTCTTGAGGTTCGGTGTGTTGTACTGCCAGGTCTCGTCGGTGCCGCGTTTGATCGGAACGATCTTGGTCGGCGCGCCCCAGGAGAGATAGGCCACGAACATCGGCATGTCCGGCAGGACCTTGTGGTCGCGGATGGCGTCGGCGATGCGATTGCCGTACTTATCTTTGTGAGCCGCGTGGCGCGTCTCCGGCGATTCGAGCCAAAGCGCGTCGAGCAGCGCGCGTTCGTAGTGTTCGAGCGCCAGCGGTCGCACCAAGTTGAACGGATAGACGACGCGCACTTTGCCATCCAGCGTTTCCACCGTCACCGAGCCGGCGCGATGCAAGCCAAGCTCGGTGATGATCACTTCTTGGTCCTGCTCGATCTTGACGCCCTCTTTTTTCTCGTGCTGGATCGTGAGCCTTGTCCATGCGTGTTTGCCGAGGTATTTTTCCCTCAACAGGTCGTGATATTCCACCGGGATATCGGTCGCATAGCGGTCGACACATCCGGCCAACACCAAGATGCACGCCGCCCACTGCAGAACCGATCGCCACCGCGGCGTCGTCGCGTGTCGCATTCGCTGCAAGTTCGTCTCCCTGCCAAGTGCTCGCGGCGACGTGTGCGCCGGGGGGCGTCAGCGTAACAGGACTACCTTGCCTGATTCCAGGCCCTGCGCCCACGACAAGCGATAGTAATAGACGCCGGAGGCAGCGGCCACGCCCCCCTCGTCCGCGCCATCCCATCCCAGCCGATGCGGTCCGGGGGCGAGCGTCGCGTCGAGCACCCGGCGCAACACGCGGCCGCGCGCGTCCATGACGACGAGCTGCAGATGGCCGGCGCCGGCGGGAACCTGCAGGTCGAACGACAGCCGCGGGTTGAACGGATTGGGTCCCACCCGCAACTCGAGCTGCCGTGGCAGCGAAACGGCGTCGGTCGGCGCGTTCGTGCCGGCCTCGAAGTGGAAATCGTCGACGAGCCAGCCGCGCAAGTCGAGTGTCGTCGCGACCGCGTCGCTGGCGAAGACGAAGCGGAAGCGCACTCGTTGCCCGCTCCAAGGCTGGAGGTCGAAGTGCAGCTGGCGCCAGCTCGTGTCGCGGCCGGACAGGCACGGAGAATCGGGACCGAGTGCGTTCTCCGCCGTCGCCACGAGCGCGTGGCTGTAGCCTTCGACGGGAACGAGGACGGACCATCCGGGGTCGCCTTCTGCGCGAATCTCGACTCTCCCGCCATCACGCGCTCGCCCTTCACCGTCGGTTTCGGCGTCGATCCAGGACCAGACGCTGGCGCGCGCGGCGTCATCGACGCGGAACCAATCGCTGGCGAGCTCGGCAGCGGTCTGCACAGGGTATTCGCCGCCTCCCCCGCCGCACCACCAAGCCCGACCACTGCCCGTCCCGTGGTTGAACGCGCCCGCGAGCTGCCAGGGATCCGGACGTGCCAGAACGATTGCCCGGTGCCGCCAACCG
>Ga0075418_10000494_pt1 | contig 41865 bp, 38 predicted proteins | sample SoiMetdeltSBSDD2_FD_81776 | JGI IMG/M metagenome (GOLD analysis project Ga0075418, IMG submission 81776) | Bulk soil microbial communities from a Populus tree surrounding site in Tennessee, USA - Soil MetaG P. deltoides SBSDD2 | ecosystem: Environmental > Terrestrial > Soil > Tree plantation...
CGCCGCGAGCTTGAGGCAGATCGCTTCGCCCAATCCGCCCATGCCGCCCGTTACCACTGCGACTCGCCTGGTCATATATCACTCTCCTCAGAGTCGTAACAAATGAGGGGACCTCCCCCTCATGCTCCCCTAATCAGGGCGCCTACCCTTCATTTTGATAGGCGCTCTAAGACTAGGTACACTTTTCCTTGACGTAGCGTCCCGGGGCCGCTTCAATCTCCCGGTAGCCGTTCCCGCCCGGCGCGTCCGGCGCGGCGACCCGACCCCCGCCGAAAGGCGCAAGCCAGTTGCTCCAGTGCGGCCACCAGCTTCCCTTTTGCGATGCGGCGTCCGCCAGCCAGCGCTCGGGGTCGTCCTCCTGCACGTCGTTCAGCCAGTAGTTGCGCCGGTTCTTCGAGGCTGGATTGATCACGCCGGCGATGTGCCCGCTCGCCGCCAGCACGAACCGGATTCTACCTTTCAGCAGCCGCATGCTGGCATAGGCGGTTCGCCAGGGCACGATGTGGTCCTCCCGGGTGGCCAGGACGTAGGCGGGCGTGTCCACGGTGCCCAGGTCCACCGGCACCCCGCACATCGTAAGCCGGCCCGGTATTTTCAGGTTGTTCTCGAGGTACATGTTGCGCAGGTAGTAGGCGTACATTGCGCCGGGCAGGTTGGTGCTGTCGGCGTTCCAGTACAGCAGGTCGAACGCCTCGGGCTGCCGGCCCTTGAGGTAGTTGTTGACGACATAGTGCCAGATGAGATCGTTGGCCCGCAGGCTGGCGAAGGTCAGCGCCAGCTCCCGCCCCGGCAGCACGCCGCCTTCGGCGAAGTCCTGCTCGCGCTTCACGACGAACGCCTCATCCACGAATACGCCCAGCTCACCCGTGTCCCTGAAATCGAGCATGGAAGCGAGCAGCGTCATGCTCTCGATGCGCTTGACGCCTCGCGCGCGCAGCACCGCGGCGGCCGCGCCCAGGAGCGTTCCCCCGACGCAGAAGGCGAGCGCGTTGATCGTCTCCACGCCACGGATCTCCGCCACGACCTCTATCGCCCGGATGATGCCCTGCTCGACGTAGTCGTCCCAGGTAAGGGTGCCCATGTCCGGCGTCACGTTGCGCCACGACACCATGAACACGGTGTGGCCCTGCTCGGTCGCGTAGCGCACGAGGGAGTTCGCCGGCTGCAGGTCGAGGATGTAGAACTTGTTGATGCAGGGCGGAATCATCAGCAGGGGCCGGTCGAAGACCGTGGCCGTGGCGGGGCGGTACTGGATCAGCTGGATCAAGTCGTTCTCGTAGACGACCGCCCCCTCCGTCACCGCGAGATTGCGCCCGACCTCGAATGCCGTCTCGTCGGTCATCGAGATCATGCCTTTTTCGGCGTCGGCCGCCAGATGCTGCAGTCCCCGCGCCAGGCTTTCACCGCCGGAATCCGACGCGAGCTTCAGCGCCTCGGGGTTGCTCCAGGGAAAGTTCGAGGGCGACACGGCATCGATCAGCTGGCGCGAGAAGAATTCGAGCTTGCGCTTGGTATGGGGCTCGAGCTTCGTGCTGCCCACGAGCTCCATCAGCCACTCTCCCGACAGCATGTAGGAGCGCGCCAGGTACTGGAAGTAGGGATGCTCGCGCCACTCCGCGCCGGCGAAGCGCCGGTCGGCCGGGGGCGCAGCCTTCGCCGCAGAGCCGGGCGTGCCGTCCGGCGCAGGAGCGAAATCGCCCCACAGCTCCAGGTGCTTGCGGTAGTAACGGCTCTGGATCTCCATCAGGCGCTCGGTGTCCTGCACCAGGCTCGCGGTGAGGGATTTCATCAGTTCGGGGCCGCCCAGCAAGCGGCCGGGTTGCAGCGGATTCGCGACGCCGGCGATGAGCCGGCGGTTGAGATCTTCGAACCGTGCCCTCAGCTCTTCGTTGCGGGAAGTCGGATCGTTCATGGCTTCACTCACGGCTGCTAACGGGGCCCCGCGTGCGCGTGAGCGAGGTCGCCGACCAGCCAGATCGTGCCGACCCCCAGCGCGATCATCACCACCTGCTGCACGGTGGCGAGCAGCTCGGGCCGCCGGTGCAGTCCCGGGATCAGGTCCGCCACCGCGACGTACAGCATGCTGGCAATCGCGATCCCGAGGAGCGGCGCGATCCATTGCTGCATGGTTTGCAGCGCGAAATAGGCGATCACCCCGCCCGCCACCATGGCGGCGCTCGACACGACGTTGAGGAGGAGCGCCCTCGCCTTGGTGTAGCCGGAGTGCAGCAGGATCAGAAAATCGCTCACTTCCTGCGGAATCTCGTGCGCGATGATGGCAAGCGCGGTGACCACGCCCAGGTTGTGATTGGCGAGAAACGCGGCGGCGATCAGCACGCCGTCCACCAAATTGTGGAACGTGTCGCCGATGATGATCACCGCGCCGCTGCGTCCGTGATCGCCCGCCGCGACTGCCTGGGGAACGTGCCCTTCGCACTCCTCCTGGTGGCAGTGCCGCCATAACACCAGCTTCTCCAGCACGAAGAACAGCAGCAGGCCGGCGAGTATCACTCCGGCGAGTGACTCGAGGTTGTCGGACATGCCGAACGCCTGCGGCAGCAGCTCCAGGAACACGGCTCCGAGGAGCGTTCCGACCGCGTAGCTGATCAGGATCGGAACCTGGGACGCGCGCGCGTTCAATGCGAGCGCCGCGGCGGCGGCGACCGACAGCAGGCCGCCGGCAATCGTCGCAGTCAGAATCCAGGCCAGGGTGGTCATTGGTGCCGCCGGTGCACGCGGGGCATTCGGTGAAATGGAGCGGCATTATACGGCATGAAAGAGTGACTCGTGACCCGTCACGTCGGAGCAGGTGGCTTGCCGCCGCCCAGCCTCGTTGCCGTGTATCAATCCCGCAAGTCAGAGCCTATCCGCGCCGGCAACGAGTCACGAGTCACCAGTCACGGGTCACTCCTTCTCCGGGGCACGCCAGATGAGCGCAGCCATGCGGCCGGTCACGGGATTGCGGCGATGAGAATAAAACCGGGCGGGATCGGAGTGGGTGCAGAGTCCGCCACCGAAGACGCGAGACACGCCGGCGCGCGCCAAGCGCCGCCGCGCGAGCGTGAAGAGGTCGGCGAGCCACTTGCCCGGCGTGTGCGGGACAAATGCGCTCTGCGCGCCCGGGTCGTCGTCGACGAAAGCCTCCCGCACATCGGCTCCCACCTCGAACGCGCGGGGGCCGATGCCCGGGCCGAGAAACGCCAGCACCTCCGCCGGGGGGCATTGCATCCCGCGCACCGTGTTTTCAACGACGCCGCCCGCCAGCCCGCGCCAGCCGGCGTGCGCGACGGCGACCGAGCCTCCTGCGCGATCGGCCAGCAATACCGGCACGCAGTCGGCGACGAGGACCGCGCATACCGTTCCGGGGTTCCGCGCGATGGCGGCGTCGGCCTCGGGTGTCGCCGGAGGGGCATCGGCGTTTACCCCTGGCGCCGTCGGCCAGGCGTCGGCGTCGACCACGCGATTGCCATGTACCTGCCTCAACCATACCGGCTCCTGCGGCAGCAGCGAGCGCAGGGCGGCGCGGTTCGCGGCGACGGCTGCCGGATCGTCCTCCGTGCGCAACCCGAGATTGAAGCTTGCGTACGGACCCCCGCTCGTCCCGCCGGCGCGCGTCGTGATGAACGCGCGCACGTTGCCGGGCGCCGGCCAGTCGGGGACGATCCAGTCGGGGTGGACGTTGTTCAACGGCGTGATGGGTGATGGGTGATGGGTGACGGGTGCTTGCCCTCCGAGCCGCTGCTGCGCAGCGCGGCGAGAAGGTCCTGTATGTCGACGGGCGGATCGGACTGCCAGCTTACCTTCTTGCGAGTTTGCGGGTGGACGAGCGCGAGGCGTTCCGCGTGCAGCGCTTGTCGCGTAAAGCGTACCGCGCTCACGCGCTTGCCATAGTCCGGATCCCCGACGAGCGGGTATCCCAGTGAATTCAGGTGGACGCGGATCTGGTGCGTGCGGCCTGTTTCGAGGCGGCACCGCAGGAGAGTCGCGAGAGAGAAGTGTTCGAGAATCTGGTAGTGCGTCACGGCATCGCGCCCGCGCGCCACCACGGCCATGCGGGTGCGGCTCCGCGGGTGGCGCCCTATCGGCGCGGCGACCGTGCCGTCGCGCGCCAGCCGGCCGTGCACGACGGCCAGGTACTCGCGCCGCACGCTGCGCGCCGCCAGCTGGCGGACGATGTCGGTCTGCGCCGCGAGCGTCCGCGCGACGACCAGCAGGCCGCTCGTGTCCTTGTCGAGCCGGTGCACGATGCCCGCGCGCGGAACGGCCCTCAGCCCGGGCTCGTGCGCAAGCAGCGCGTTCAACAGCGTCCCGCTCCGGTTTCCGGCGCCCGGATGCACGACCAGCCCGGCCGGCTTGTCGATCACGATGAGAGCATCATCCTCGTGGACGATCGCGAGCGGTATGTTCTCCGGCCGGTCGGGCTCGAGCCGGAGGTCCGGAGCGGGCAGTAGCGCAACGTTCTCGCCGCCGAGCAGGCGCCGGCGCGGGGCCGACGGCCGGCCGTCGACCGTGACGCGGGCGGCGAGCACCCAGCGCGCGAGCCGCGTGCGCGAGTACTGCGGGAACATGCGGGAGAGCGCCTGATCCAAGCGCAGTCCCGCGCAGGCGCCGGGGACCGTCAGCTCCACCGGCGCCGGGGGTTCGCCGTTTGCGCTATAATTTTCCAGAGGTTTTTCAATGACCATTCTGCGCAATAGTTTAGCGTTATTGCTGGGCGTACTCATCGGCGCGTGCGGGCTGCTGGGGGAAGCGCCGGACGAGACTAAGGGCTGGTCCGCCCAGAAGCTGTACAACGAGGCCAAGGACAATCTCAACAACCGCAGCTACGAGACCGCGATCAAGTATTACGAGAAGCTCGAGTCGCGCTACCCGTACGGGCGCTTCGCGCAGCAGGCGCAGCTGGAAATCGCCTACGCCTACTACAAGGACAACGAGCCCGCGCAGGCGGTGACCGCGGCCGAACGCTTCATCAAGCTTCATCCCAACCATCCCAACGTCGACTACGCCTACTACCTGAAGGGTCTCGCGAACTTCAACGGCGACTTGGGCTGGCTCGGTTATATCAGCGGGCAGGACCTGTCGGAACGCGACCCGAAGGCCGCGCGCGAGGCGTTCGACGCGTTCAAGGACCTCGCGGCGCGGTACCCGGATAGCAAGTACGCGCCGGACGCGGTGGCGCGCATGAACTATCTCGTCAACGCGCTCGCGTCGCACGAGGTCCACGTGGCGCGCTATTACCTGAAGCGCGGTGCTTACGTCGCGGCCGCCAACCGCGCCCAGTTCGCCATCAAGACCTACCCGCAGGCGCCCGCGAACGAGGAGGGACTGGTAATCCTCGTCAAGGCCTACGATGCGATGAAAATGACCGACCTGCGCAACGACGCGGAACGCGTGCTGATGAAGAATTTCCCGGACAGCAAGTACCTGAAGGGCGATCCGCGCCGCGCCAGCACGCCGTGGTGGCAGATCTGGAACTGGTAATGCCTACGGCAGCCTAAGCTGCCTTCTGTTAAATCTCCTGATGGCATGGCATTCGAGCCAACTTCCTTGATGGCCGCGTAGACCCGATTCGGGTTCATCAACCGCATGCGGGCGGTGTCAGGCGACTCCTTTGTAGTCATACGCTGACCGCTTCTGCTGGGTTGCGCCGACGTAACAGCGCTGAACCACGCAGCGACCCACACGCCCAATAGATATATAAGAGACCTCGCACGTGAGGAGACACCGATGCCAGCCGATGCCCTGCACGGCCGATGGACCTTCATTTGCTCTCCAGAGGGAATATGGAGTTGGCGTTTCGGCGAGGGCGAGTCTGGTCTCTTCTCCAGCTTCGATGACGCTGCGGCGAACGCCACGAGTCATGGCTTCGATCCGTTCAGCCATTCATGGACATCCGCGGCAGACGGACGCACGACGCACTATCGCCTCGGCAAGACACCTGTGAATTTGCCATCGGACATGGAACTGCAACGTCAGTGGATCATGAGTGAGACGGCCGCGCCGTTCAAGTTCCTTTCCGTCAGCGAGTTCGAGACGTTGAGCCCGCAAGAGAAGCGCGCTTACGTTAGGCAGGCCACGGCAGAAGTGGAACGGACCAAGGTGGACCCTGCCGCTGGCGGGTGGCACACCCTGTTCAGGCCGGATCAGCGCCGAGAGCAGCGACGACAGCCCCGACCGCAAGGCGATAAGAAGCGGGACTAGGTGTACCGGCGCCGTAAGTGGCCCAACGGGCAACGTTGGCAGCCCGCCATCGATCCCGCTCGGCAAGGTTGACGATACAGGGGCGTTCGGCTCTAAAGGATGAGCCAGAGAATCGCCATCCACATTGGCAGGCTCATCATCAATGCCAACACAATGCCCAGAAACACGGGGGCTTCCGAGTCGTTCCCGTGCTCCTCACATGAGGGGGTCGGACGCGCGCCTCGTCATACGTCCTGTAGCAGGGACGTGCCGCTCCGGATACTCGCTGTCGTGTGTCGTGTCCATAGCTAGGCCGGCTTCTTGTCGTCTTTGAATCGGGGCTGCTGCTGATCCTGCCTGAACGGTCCATCCTATCCGGGAACGGCATCTGGCCGCCTGGCGCGTTCTCGGTCTGCCATAGCCTCGCTAAGGTGAGCGCTTTTCTCTTCGAGGCTGAGACCCTCGAACTGGCTGACGGAAAGGAACTTGGACGGGACGGCATCACTGCAGCGTGCGCCGTATTTTCCCCGGGTCATGTCGGTGTCGCTCCTACGCGAGGGTAGGAGGGCGCCGAAGACGTGCGGCAGCCGGCCGCCAGCGGCGCCTTCGAGGTTAGGGTTCTACAAGATGGCCCAGAGAATCGGCACCCATAGTAGCGCGGCTAATGGAGCCGCAATCAAAATGCCCCGAAACACGCGGACGCTCTCCGGGTCGCACACGGGCTCGCCATACCCGGCGTAGCGGCAGGAATAGCCAGCGAATGGTGTCATGTCCATATCTATTGGGCCGGATGGTGCGCTGCGTGGTTCGGCGCTGTCGGTCGGCGGGACGCCGAAACGGATGTAAGGGTTAGTCCTACCCGGTTAGGGGGCCCGACGCCCCGGGCGCAGACGGCCGCCATTGTCGACGACTTAAGCGATTTCTCCGGTGCAGTGGTAGGGGCACCGGGAATGCTGCTGCCGCTTTCACGCTTGGTGAAAGAATGCCAGCACTGGTCAGCGACTGTCCTGGATGCGGAGCGAATCACATAACTTTGATGTGCGATCCCTGTTGTGTGTGTCGGAACTGTCGAAAAATCTACGACATTTCCTAATTCTGGTCAGAGTGAAATAGAACCCCGCGCACCGTGCCAGTCTTGATTGGTAGATACGTGACAGAATTCCTCATGGCACAGAACTTGCTGACATATGGCGCCAGGCTGGATGCGAGGAGCAACGCCGTCGGAAGGCCAAAGGAGTGAGACGGGGCGGTCCCTTGCCGCTTGCCTGCCACACCGCACGAATTCAGGCGGACAGGTAGAATGGTTCGGTATGAAAAGTCTTAAGAATCAGACGCCGGCACGCGGGGTAATACCCCGCGTACCGTGTCTGCAGATCTGGAACTGGTAGGAACTGTTGCGCGCGCGGCAATTCCCTGGATTGAAATGTGAAGGTCCGATAGACACGAGCATAAGTGACCTTCCATGCGGCTCGCACCAAAATTCTTTCTGGCCACCTCGCTCGTCATAGTAGTGCTCGCGGGGATTGCCGGCTGGAGTCTGAACGAAGTCGGCAAACTTTCGATCGCCGATCGCAGCATTACTGTCAAGGCGGCAGAGGCGCTGCGTACAGCGGTATCGCTGCGCGAGGCGGTGTCGACGGCGAAGCGCGTGGACATGCGCAGCGTGGTCTTCGGCGATCAGGAGTACATCGACGTTTCGAATGCCGCGGCCGGGCGCATCGGCCGGGAATTCGAACGCCTTGCCGGCCTCCTCACGGCTGACGAGGAGCAGGCGTTGTTGCGGAAGGCAGCGGCGGGCTTCGAAGAGTATGTCGCCAAGATCACCGAAACCCGCGAGCTGCGGAATCGCGGGGACCGCAAGCGCGCGGAAGTCGTGTTGCGCGACGAGGCGCAGCCGATAGTAGACCGGGTCGTCGACCATCTCGACGGCCTGGTCCAGATCACCGCGGATTCCCTCGACGAGACGCAGACCGAGGCGAAGGCGGCCCTGGGCCGGGCGCGTGTGGAAATCGAAGAATTGCGCAGCCGCACCTGGAAGGCTGTGACTACGGCGATGCTGCTGGGAGTGCTGGCGGCGCTCGTCGGCACGGCGCTTATCGCTTTTCGCATGACGCGCGCGCTCGACCGGTTGTTCGAAGCGACGAAAGCCCTGGCGGAGGGCACCTTCCGCGAGCCGCTGCGCGTCGACAGCAAGGACGAGATCGGTGCGTTGGCAAGGTCGTTCAACAGCATGGCTGCACGGCTGCGGGAAACCGACGAGATGAAAGAGAAGTTTTACGCGACGGTGTCCCATGAGCTGCGCTCCCCGCTCAACGCCATGAGCGAGGCCGCTCGCCTCATAGAAGCCAGGAGCGCCGGTCCGCTCACGGACAAGCAGAAGCGGCTGCTCGCAATCTTCCAGAAGGGAACCGAGCGCCTGTTGAGACTGGTGAACGAGGTGCTGGATCTCTCGCGAATCAATACAGGGACCCTGCCGGTAGAGCGTCGATGGTTTGTTCTGCACGCGTCGGTAAAGCACGCTGTCGACGAACTGTCGCCCCAGGCGGAACAGCGCGGGATCACCCTGCGCCTTCAAAGCAGCTCCCCCGCGGAGCGCATGCTGGGGGACGAGGATCGTATCGTGCAGGTTGTCGTGAATCTGGTGGGCAACTCGCTGCGCTTCACGCCTCGTGGCGGCAGCATCACGGTGAGGATCGATCACACGGAGGACGAATTCCGGATACAGGTGGAAGACACAGGAATCGGCATCTCGCCGGCCTTTCTTCCCCTCGTATTCGAGCGGTTCCGCCAGGCCCACAGCGGAAAGGGCGGCACCGGGCTGGGGCTCGCTATCGTAAAATCCCTGGTAGAGGCGCACGATGGGCAGGTTACGGTCGAATCCGAAGAGGGGAAAGGCACCACTTTTACCGTGGTCCTGCCGCGGGGAACGCCTACTCTCGTGGCGATGGACGGCGAGGCTAAGCAAGCATGAGGCCATTGTTAGCGCTCGCCATCGTGGCGGGAACGTTGTGCGCGGGCTGCGGGACTGTGACGCCGGACAGTGGCGAGGCAGCCCGGAGCGCAACCGCCGCGGCACAGAAAACCGTGCTTGCCGAAGCCGACGCCAAGCTCGCGGCCGCGGATTACAGTGGAGCGCAGACCCTGTACGCCGAGTTTGCAAGTTCGCACCCGGACCACGCGGACGCTTCGCGCGCGCGCGCGCTGCGCGTGGTTCTCGATCGGCTGCTGGCGGCTGAAGGCGAGCTCGCCCGCGTGAAGCGCAGCGACGAAATCCCCAAGCTGCGGCGCGAATTGTCGGAACGGCAGGCGGAAGTGGAGCGGTTGAAAACCGAGACCGCGAAGCTGCGGGCGGATATGGAACGGCTGCGGGATATCGACTTGCAAACGGCGCCCAGGAAGACAAAAAAATGAGCAGAACGCTGCTGGTGATCGACAACGACGAGGCCCTCGTCGAAATGGAACGGTACTATTTTTCCGAGCACGGCTATACGGTGCACACCGCCTTCGACGGAGATATTGGCGTCAAGCTGGCGCTCGAGCTCAAGCCGCCGGCGATCATTTGCGACATGATAATGGGGGAAATGCACGGCTTCGACGTCCTGCGCACGCTGCGCGCGCACCCCGACATGAAGAGGACCGTCGTGATCATGACTTCGGCCAAGGCCTACAAGCCGGATATCGACCGCGCGCGGGACCTCGGGGCAACCGACTACGTGGTCAAGCCGTTTCGGATGGAGGAGCTCCTGGCTCTGGTAGAGCGGCATCTTGCCGACTTCCAACCGCAGGAGCGCCGTTAGATGCGTGTCACGTTCTGGGGTACGCGCGGGTCCATCGCCACGCCGGGCGCCGGAACGACGACTTACGGCGGCAATACTTCCTGCGTCGAAGTACGCTGCGGGACCGACATTCTCATCTTCGATGCGGGAACCGGCATTCGACCGCTGGGGCTGGCCCTTGCGCAGGAATTCAAGGGACGGCCGCTCACGTTGCATCTGTTCATCAGCCACACCCACTGGGACCACATTCAGGGGTTTCCATTCTTCACGCCGGCCTATCTGCCCACCACGACAATTCACATCTACGGGTCGGGCGGGGCGGGTCGTCCGCTGGAGAAGGTACTGCGGGGGCAGATGGACGCGGATTACTTCCCGGTTGCGCTCGGCGACATGAGCTCTACGCTCAACGTGCACGAATTCAAGGGCAAGCCGTTTCAGGTGGGTGCCGCAACCATCGCGGCTACCTATCTCAATCATCCGGGCATGAACCTGGCGTATCGTTTGTGCCACGAGGGCAAGTCCGTCGTGTACGCGACCGATAACGAGCCCTATCAGCAGACGCTTACGCACCTGGGCGAACGGGCGGACGCGGGTCGCGATTTCGGACAGAAGCTCGACGCGGAGTTCGTGCAGTTTCTGTCCGGAGCGGATCTCTACATCGGCGAGGCACAGTACACGGACGAAGAGTATCCGGGGCGCATCGGTTGGGGGCATTCGTCGATCAGTGCGACGGTAGAGGTTGCGCTCGAGGCGCAGGTAGGCACGCTCGCTTTCTTTCATCACGATCCGCTGCATGACGATCCGGAAGTCGCGAAGATGGCGGAGCAAGCCATCCAGATGATCGGCGCCCGCAATTCCTCCCTGCAATGTTTCGCCGCGCGCGAGGGGCAGACTCTGGACGTTTGAGCGCCTTCGCTCGCATTCGGATACGAGTGTTCCGGATACGGAACTGGTAGAGTGCATTCCCGTTTTCTCAAGCGCGCGGGCGAGCCCGACCTGCACTACGTCGTGGACGACTACACCGATCCGTGGCGTAACGCGCCGTATCTGATACTGCAGCACGGCAGCGGCCGCTCGTCGGGAATCTGGCGGAGCTGGGTGCCCTACCTCAGCCGCTACTACAAGGTCGTTCGGCCCGATGCGCGAGGGCTCGGCCTGTCGTCTGCCGCTTTCGACCTGGAGCGCGATCTCACGCTCTCCGCCTGCGTGGGCGACATTGCCGCCATCATCGATGCGCTGGGAGCGGATTCGGCGCATTTCTGCGGGGAATCGTTCGGCGGAATCCTGGGCATGGCGCTGGCGGCGACACATCCGCGGCGCGTGCGCACGCTGACGCTTGTCGCCTCACCCGTGCGCATCAACCCGGATGTGAAGACCACCTACGCCGCCGGTCACGCGAGCCGCGCCGAGGCCGTGAAAGAGATGGGCATGAAGGCGTGGCTCGAAAACACCAATCGCAGCACGCGCTTTCCGCCGGATGCGGACCCGGGGCTGATCGCCTGGTACAACGAGGAGTACCTGCGTAACCGTCCGGAGGTTCAGCTCGCGGTGGCGCGCATGGTGGGCGAGGCCGATGCGGCCTCCTATCTCCCGCGCATCGAGGCGCCGGTGCTCGGCTTGTATCCGACCGCGGGCCCCATCACGAACGAGGAGCAGGAGCGGACGCTGGCGGCCGGGATACGCAACCTGCGAATGGTTCACCTGCCGACGTCTTTTCACAAGGTGCAGCTGCTTTTTCCCGCGGCCTGCACGAGCCACCTGCTTGATTTCATTTCACAGCACGACGGCAGCATCTGTCGGGAGAACTGATGCAGGACATTGATACCCATGGAAGCTCCGGGAAAGTGGCTCTTCGCGCAGATGTTCCGTATGTGTAAAGCAGTCGCGTTGGCGATCGCGCTGCTCACTGGACTGGGATCCTGCATCGCGGCGGCGGAGCCCGCGTATCCGACACGGCCGATACGGCTCATCATTCCCTACCCCGCAGGCGGGCCGCGCGACATCCAGGCACGGCTCCTCGGCAGCCGGCTGACCGAGATATGGGGACGCTCGGTCATCGTCGACAATCGAGCGGGCGCGAGCGGGATCGTCGGCACCGACCTCGCCGCGAAGGCCGCGCCGGACGGCTATACGATCCTCATGATAGGCGGCGGTCACGCAGTCAATGCCACGCTGCAGCCCAAGCTGCCGTACGACAGCGTGCGGGATTTTGCGCCGATCGCGAGGACGAGCGCCGCGCCCGGTCTCATGGTCGTCGGGCTCTCGCTGCCGGTGAAGTCGGTCGCCGAGCTGACCGAGTATCTGCGCTCCCGTCCTGGAAAGGTCTTCTATTCCTCCGCCGGCACCGGCACGCCGAGCCACCTCGCGATGGAGCTCTTCAAGATCATGACGCGCACCGAGGCCGTGCATGTGCCGTACAAGGGAGCGGCGCCCGCGCTGACCGACGTCATGTCGGGCCAGGTGCAGATCAGCATCCCGACGATACCAGGAGCCTTGCCGCTTACCCGGGCGGGGAAGCTGCGCGCGCTTGCCGTCACCGGCGCGAAGCGCTCGACCGCCGCGCCCGACGTCCCCACGGTCATCGAAGCGGGCCTGCCGGGCTACACATCGACGAACTGGTACGGATTCGTCGCTCCCGCGAAGACGCCGACCACCATCATTGACGTCCTCAGCGAGCAGATCACGCGCATGGTCTCCAGCCCCGAGATGCGCGAGAAGATGCAGGACATCGGGCTGGATCCCGATCCCGCCGGACCCGCACAGTTCGGCGAATTCATCCGCACCGAGATCGTCAAGTGGAGCAAAGTGGTCAAAGCGGTCGGGCTGAAACCGGAATAGAACTATTTACCAGCTCGCCAGCCGCTGCCACAAGCACGCGGCGGTAATCGCCAGCGTAGCGAGTGTCACCGGCACGCCGACGCGCGCGTGACGGCGCCAGTCGATACGTATGCCGTGGCGCCGCGCCGCATCGACGACGATGATGTTGGCGATGCTGCCCACGATGAGCAGGTTGCCCGCCAGCGTGCTCACCAGCGCGAGGACCGTGCCCGCGGACGGATGCCCGCCGAAAGGCAGCAGCAGCATCACCGCAGGCACGTTGGATACCACGTTCGAGAGCACGAAAGTCCCCGCGAAGAGGGCCCACGGCTCGCGCAGATCGAACCCGAGCGCAGCGAAATCCTTGACGAGCGTCAAGGCGAGCCCGGTTTGCTGCAGGGCGTGGTTGACCACGAAGAGCCCCATGAAGAGCACGAGGAGCTGCCAGTCCACGAGGCCGAGTGTTCTCGTCGTGTGGAGCCTGCGGCTCATGAGCAGCAAGCCCGCCGCAGTAAGCGCCATATGCTCGCGCGGCAGGGACGTGAACACGAACACGACGATGAGCGCGCCGGCGATCGCAAGACCCTTGGCGGTCTGCCAGCGGTCGAGGGGCGCCTCTCCATCGTCCATAGCACGCCGGGAAGCCTGCGGCGGGGCGCCGTCCGCCGACAGTTCTCGTTCGGACCAGTGCCCGTGCGTCTGCCACGCGATCACTATCCACGTCGCGAAGAGCCCCAGCGCGACCGGCAGCGCTGCTTCGGCCGAGTAGCCTGCGAACGACAGCTGCAAGGTCTGCCCGATCAGCATGTTCTGCGGGTTGCCGATCAGCGTCCACGCCGAACCGATGTTGGCGGCGCACGCCAGGGCGAGGAGATGGGGAACCGGGTCGAGCCTGCGCCGCGCGCACGCGTGGATCAGCACCGGCGCCACGGCAAGGCAGACGATGTCGTTGCTGAACACGGCCGCGAGCACTGCGACCGCGAGCATCATCGCGGCGAGGAGGAGCGGCGGAGAAAGCGGGAGCGCGGCGAGGCTGCGCGTCACCCAGTCGTAGAACCCCCCGAGGCGCATCTGCGCGGAGAGCACCATGAACGAGAAGAGCAGGATGATCGTCGGCAGGTGGACCGCCTCGGCCGCCTCGCGGAGGCTCAACGCGTCGAAGCTCACCAGCGCGATGGCGCCGAGCAGGGCGACGCCGGTGCGGTCGATCTGCAGGAACGGCAGCTCGCCGAGGATCATCCCCGCGTAGACGATCAGGAAGATCACCAGGATAGTTGTTGTCATCTCTATCCGAGCGCGAGGCAGACAATCCCCGCTACCATCGCCGACGCCGCGAACACGCGCTGCGGGGTGTTTCCTTCCCGCAGCAGGTGCGCGCCCATCAGCGCGCCGATCAGTATGCTGATCTCGCGCGCCGGCGCGACGTAGGAAACCGGAGTGAAAACCATCGCGGTCAGCGCCAGGATGTAGGAAAGGGGGCAGAGAAGCGCGATGCCGATGATGTCCTTCTTCCAGCGCTGCCAGGTCGGGCCGATCTCCGCCCGCGATCGGAACGCGAGCGGGGTCATGAGGACGACCCGCCCAAGATTGGCGGCCCAGTCCTGAATCAGCGGCGGAATCAGGAAGGCCGCCACCGCGATCTTGTCCACCAGCGTATACGCCGCGATCGTGCAGCCGGTCAGCAGGGCGAAGCCGATCGCGTGGTAGTTGCGCGATTCCCGCAGCTTGCGCGGATCACCCGTCAGGAGAAAGGCGCCGGCGCCGATCAGGACGGCGCCCCATACCGCGAGCACGCCCGGCTGCTCGTGCAGGAACAGAACCGCACAGAGCATGGTGATGAGGGGCCCGGTGCCGCGGGCGAGCGGATACACGACCGACATGTCGCCGCTGCGGTAGCCACGGTCGAGCAGCATGAAGTAGGCGGTGTGAACCACGGCGGTCGCGAACATGAGGCCGTAATGGATCCAGCCGAACTGCGGCTGCTGCCACCACACGATGGCGGCCGCCAGCGGCGCGTAGATGAGCGCCGAAAGCGAGGCGAAGAGCCACACGAATACCGTACCGCCACCGGAGCGCTTCAGCAGGAAATTCCAGGAGGCGTGGATGAATGCTGCGGCGAGTATCAGGAGAAGCGCGAATGCGGTCATGTGTCCTCGAGTCCCAAAAGCTGCGGTTCAGTGTAGAGGCGTGCGTATACGCCTCAACCTGTCCCCTCTAGCGTTTTGTGCTTCGGGTGCATGCCGCGCGGGCTTTGCGTAGCGCTCGGACCAGACCCAATCAGTGAGCGAAAAACTCACTGATCAACGGAACCCTAGCTACCCGTCGGTTGATGCTGTCATTACATCGGACAACGGGCGCTGCGTCAAGACGCGCCCGTTGAGTGACCGGTGACCGGTGACCGGTGACCAGTGATCAGTCACAGGTCACGCACTTTCAAACAGCAAGCTCGGGCCGATCCTTGAACTGCGCGAGCGCCTCGGGATTTGCGAGCGCCTCCAGGTTCTTCACCGGCTGCCCGTGCACGACGTTGCGCACCGCCAGCTCGACGATCTTGCCGCTCTTGGTGCGCGGTATGTCGGTGACCTGCATGACCACCGCCGGAACGTGGCGCGGCGTCGTGTTCGCGCGGATCTGCCGCTTGATTTTCTCGACCAGCTCCCCGTCCAGCTTCACGCCGTCGCGCAGGCGCACGAACAGCACGATACGCACGTCGGTGGGCTTTTCCGGGGGCCAGTCCTGGCTGACGACGAGTCCCTCGACGACCTCATCGAGTTGCTCGACCTGGCGATAGATCTCCGCGGTGCCTATCCGCACGCCTCCGGGATTGAGCACTGCATCGGAGCGGCCGTGGATGATGAGCCCGCCGTGCTCGGTGATTTCCGCGTAATCGCCGTGGCTCCAGACGCCGGGGGACTTCTCGAAATAGGCGGCGTGGTAGCGCGTCCCGTCCGGATCGTTCCAGAAGCCGACGGGCATGGAGGGGAACGGCGCAGTGCACACCAGCTCACCTTTCTCGCCGCGCACGGAGTTGCCCGACTCGTCGTAGACGTCCACGTTCATGCCCAGCGCCCGGCACTGTATCTCGCCGCGCCACACCGCGCCGGTCGGGTTCCCCTGCACGAAGCAGGAGATGATGTCGGTGCCGCCGGAGATCGACGCGAGATGGATGTCGCGTTTCACGTCGCGATAGACGTAGTCAAAGCCCTCGGCGACGAGCGGCGAGCCGGTGGAGAGCATCGTCCTGACTGACGACAGGCGATGCGACAGGCGCGGCTTCATCCCTTGCTTGGCGGCGTGGTCGATGAACTTGGCGGAAGTGCCGAACACGTTCATCCGCTCATCGTCCGCGTAGTCGAAGAGCGCGCGGCCCTCCGTGATGAACGGGGAGCCGTCGTAGAGCAGCAGCGTCGCGCGCGAGGCGAGCGCCGATACGAGCCAGTTCCACATCATCCAGCCGCAGGTCGTGAAGTACAGGATTCGGTCGGACGGCTTGAGATCGACGTGGAGCTGGTGCTCCTTCATGTGCTGGAGGAGCGTGCCGCCCGCGCCGTGCACTATGCACTTGGGCACGCCGGTGGTGCCGGAGGAGTACATGATGTACAGCGGATGGTCGAAGGGCAGCCGCGCGAACTCGATCTCCCGCGGACGGAAGGGCGCCATGAAGGCATGCACGTCGACGGCCCGCGGAATGTCGCCGATACCGGGATCGCGCCGTGTGTACGGAATTACGATCGTCTTCTCGACCGAGGGCAGATTCCGCGCTATCTCGCCGAGACGGGCGACGCAGTCGATCGTCTTGCTGTTATAGAAATAGCCATCCGCCGCGAAGAGCGCCCTCGGCTCTATCTGTCCGAAGCGGTCGAGCACGCCCTGCACGCCGAAATCGGGCGAGCAGGAAGACCAGATTGCGCCGATGCTGGCCGTCGCCAGCGCCGCGATCACCGCGCCGGGAGCGTTGGGGACATAGCCCGCGACGCGGTCGCCGCAACCTATGCCGGCTGCGCGCAGCGCCTGCGAGAGCCGGGATACCTCCGAGTACAGCTCGGCATAGGTGATGCTGCTTCTCAACCGGTCCTCGCCCCGGAACACGATCGCCGTGCCGCGGTCGCGCCGCCGCAGGAGGTTCTCGGCGAAGTTGAGCCGCGCTTCGGGGAACCAGCGCGCGCCGGGCATCCGGTCGCCGTGCTCCAGCACCGGGCCCTTGCCGGCGTCACCCATCACGCCGCAGAAGGACCAGACCGACTGCCAGAATCGCTCGGGATGCGCGATCGACCATGCGTAAAGTTCTTCGTAGTCGTCCGCCTGCGCGTCCCAGCGTCGGCGTACATCGCGCATGAACGACGCGAGGTTGGTGGCGGCGACGCGCTCCTCCGACGGCTGCCACAAGGGTTGATCGATGGTCGCGGGCTGCGAGCTTCGAGCTTCGAGCCGCGAGTTCGACGCAGGCATCAGGCCGCTGGAACGTTTACTGCTCATACGTTAAAAGGTCGTAGCCGGTAGCTCGTAGCCCGTGGCTGGTAGCCCGTAGCCTATTCCGGCCGAAGCAGCGGAAACGGTATCACGTCCCGGATGGACGGACTGTCGGTGAACAGCATCACGAGGCGGTCGATGCCGATGCCTGCGCCTGCCGCGGGCGGCATGCCGTACTCCAGCGCCCGGATGTAGTCGGCGTCGTAGTGCATGGCCTCCGCATCGCCGGCCTCCTTCTGCTTTGCCTGCTGCAGGAAACGACCGGCCTGGTCTTCGGGATCGTTCAGCTCCGAGAAGCCGTTGGCGATCTCGCGGCCGGCGATGTAGAGCTCGAAGCGCTCGGTGATGTCGGGATTCCTGTCGCTGCGGCGGGCGAGAGGGGAGACCTCGGTCGGATAGTTCACGATGTAGGTCGGCTGGATCAGGAGCTGCTCGACCGTGTTCTCGAACAGGGTCAGCTGCAGCCCGCCCAGGCCGTCCTCCTGTCGGTACGGGATGCTGAGCTCCGTAAGCCGGGCGGTGAGCGCGTTGCGGTCCGCGAGCATGGCGTCCGTCGTTCCGGGATGGTATTGCTTTATCGCATCCGTGACGGTCAGCCGCTGGTAAGGACGCGCGAGGTCGATCTCGTGCCCCTGGTACGAGATGGCGGCCGTGCCCAGAACCTCTTCTGCGGTCTCGCGGATCATCTGCTCGATGAGGCCCATCAGGTGCTCGTACGTGAGATACGCGACGTAGAACTCGAGCATCGTGAACTCGGGATTGTGGCGCGTCGAGATCCCTTCGTTGCGGAAGTTGCGGTTGATCTCGAACACCTTTTCGAAGCCGCCCACGACCATCCGCTTCAGATAGAGCTCCGGCGCGATGCGCAGGTAGAGATCCATGTCGAGCGCGTTGTGGTGCGTGACGAAGGGCCGGGCCGCCGCGCCCCCGGGGATCGGCTGCATCATCGGGGTGTCGACCTCGACGTAGCGCCGGAGGATCAGGAAATTCCGCAGGGACTGGATCGTGCGGAAGCGCTGCACGAAGACCAGGCGGGAGTCCTCGTTCATGATGAGATCGACGTAGCGTTGCCGGTAGCGCTGTTCCTGGTCGGCGAGCCCGTGAAACTTCTCCGGCAGCGGCCGCAGCGACTTGGCGAGCAGCCGCAGCGCCTTGACCCGCACCGTCACTTCATCGGTACGGGTCTTCATCAGCACTCCCTCGACGCCGATGATGTCGCCGATGTCGTAGTGCCGGAACGCGGTGTGCGACTCCTTGTCCGGCGCGTTGTCGGCGACGAAGATCTGGATCTGCCCGCTCATGTCCTGGATCTGGGCGAAGGTGATCTTGCCCATGGGGCGCCTCAACATGAGCCTGCCCGCGACTTTTACCGTCACCGGATTCAGGTCCATGGAGTCGCGGTCGACGGGTCCGTATTTCTCGACCAGCTCCGCCGCCAGGTCCTGGCGCCAGAAATCGTTGGGGTAGGCCGCGCCCTTTTCGCGTAGCGCCTTCAGCTTGGCGCGGCGCTCCGCGATCAGCCTGTTTTCGTCTTCTGCCATCCGCTGCTCCCTGTGCGGCCAACAATGTGAAGCAAAAGCGCTAGTTTCTCCGGTCCGCTACGTCGCCCATCGCTGCTAGAGCCCCTGCTTGAGGCTCGCCTCGATGAAATCATCGAGGTCGCCGTCCAGGACAGACTGCGTGTTGCCGATCTCGATGCCGGTACGGAGGTCCTTGATCCGCGACTGGTCGAGCACGTAGGAGCGGATCTGGTGGCCCCAGCCGACGTCGGACTTCGCATCCTCCTGCGCCTGCTTCTCTTCCTGGCGCTTCCTCATCTCGAGCTCGAAGAGCTTCGCTTTCAGCATGGACATCGCCTCGGCGCGGTTGCGGTGCTGCGAGCGGTCGTTCTGGCATTGCACGACGATGTTGGTCGGCAGGTGCGTGATGCGGATCGCCGATTCGGTCTTGTTGACGTGCTGGCCGCCGGCGCCGGAGGATCGGAAGGTGTCGATGCGCAGGTCCGCGGGATTGATCGTGACCTCTATGGTCTCGTCCACCTCGGGATACACGAACGCGCTGGCGAAGGAAGTGTGACGCCGACTGTTGGCATCGAACGGAGACTTGCGCACCAGGCGGTGCACGCCGGTCTCGGTGCGCAGCCGGCCGTAGGCGTACTCGCCCGTGATCTTGAGCGTGGCGCTCTTGATGCCGGCGACTTCACCGGGCGACTCCTCCAGCACTTCGACGTGGTAGCCCTTGCGCTCGCAGTAGCGCGTGTACATGCGCTCGAGCGTCTGCGCCCAGTCCTGCGCTTCGGTGCCGCCGGCGCCGGCCTGCAGGTCGAGAAAGCAATTGTTCGGGTCCAGCGGGTTGGAGAACATGCGGCGGAACTCCATGTCCGCCACCGTCCTTTCGAGCTTGCGCGCGTCGGCGTCTATCGCTCCGAGCGTGGCGTCGTCGCCCTCCGACCGGGCGATGTCGAAGAGCTCCTTCGCGTCGCGCACCCCCGTGTCGAGCCCGGTCAGGACCGAGACGACGCCGTCGAGGATCTTCCGCTCGCGGCCGAGCTCCTGCGCGCGCTTGGGATCGTTCCAGAGCGCCGGGTCCTCGAGCTTGGCGGCGATTTCCGAGAGGCGCCGCTGCTTGTCCTCGAAGTCAAAGATACCTCCGCAATTCGACGCTGCGGGTTTCGACGTCCGCGAGGCGTTGCGCCATGGCGTTGATGCGTTCGGGTTCCATGTGGTACTTCCGGAAAATGCCGATTATACAGGCTCACCCTTACGCAGCCGGTTCCCAGTGCTCGATAGTGAGCTGCAGGGACTGCGTGCCGCGATACTCGTTCACCAGCGGCGCGTAAACCGCCCGTATCCGCGGCGGCATGGCTTCGGCCTGTTGAAAGCGGATGCCTTCAACGAGGAGCGCGCCGCGCTTCAACGAGAGCTTGAGGTGCTGGTCCCCTACTACGTGCTGCGCCGCGACCTCGAACTCGTCGCAGAAGCGCGGCGCCGGAAAGCCCTGGCCCCAGACCTCCTCGCCGAGGAGAGCGGCGGTTTCCAGGTTGAAGTGCTCGAGGCCCAGGGCGCCGTCGGTCTCCACGACGCGCCTCAAGTCGCCCGGTGAGAGCAGCGAGCGGGCCGTTTCCTCGAACGCGTCGCGGAAGCGTCCGAAATCCGGCTCTCGCAGCGTCAGGCCTGCGGCCGCGGCATGACCGCCGAACCTGAGTATCAATCCGGGATGGCGGACGGCGACCCGATCGAGCGCATCGCGCAGATGCAGCCCCGGAATGGAGCGGCCGGAGCCCCTGATCTCGCCGGAGTCGCCGCGCGCGAACGCGACGGTCGGCCTGTGGAACCGATCCTTGATGCGGCCGGCGACGATGCCGACGACACCCTGGTGCCAGTCGGGATCGAAGAGACTCAGGCTGCAGGCGTCGTCCGGCGCCATGCCGTCCAGCGCCGCCAGCGCGGTTTCCTGCATGTCGGACTCGATCTCCCGCCGCTGGCGGTTGAGACGATCGAGTTCCGCGGCTATCGCCAACGCGCGGCCGGAGTCCCCGGTGACGAGGCACTCGATGCCGAGCGACATGTCGGTCAGCCGGCCGGCGGCGTTCAACCGGGGCCCGGCCACGAATCCCAGGTCGTAGGCGGTTGCCCGGCGATGATCCCGGCCAGCCGCCTGGAACAGGGCTGCGATGCCCGGCTGCGCGCGACCCGCCCGGATGCGCCGCAGTCCCTGGTGCACCAGGATGCGGTTGTTGCTGTCGAGCGGGACGACGTCGGCGACGGTGCCCAGCGCGACCAGGGGCAGCAGCTCGGCCAGGTTCGGCCCCTCCGCGCTCTGCGACGCCTCACGCCTGACGCCTGACGCCTGACCGTTCTCCTTGAACCAGCCGCGGTCGCGCAGTTCGGCGCGCAGCGCGATCATCAGGTAGAACATGACGCCCACGCCTGCCAGGTTCTTGCTCGGGAAGCCGCAGCCGGCCTGGTTGGGATTGATGATGCAGGCCGCGTCCGGCAGCGTTGGCGCCGGGAGGTGATGATCGGTGATCAGCACCATCATGCCGAGGCGGTTCGCTTCGGCCACTCCCTCGAAGCTCGAGATGCCGTTGTCCACCGTAATCAGGATGTCGGGCCGGACCCGCCCGTAGGCGAGCCGTACGATCTCCGGCGTCAGTCCGTATCCGTACTCGAAACGATTCGGCACCAGGTAATCGACGACGGCGCCAAACGCGGTCAGCGCCCGCATTCCCACCGCACAGGCCGTCGCCCCATCGGCGTCGTAGTCCGCGACGATCAGCAAGCGCTTGCGAGCGGCGATGGCGTCGCCCAGCACGCGCGCCATGACGCCCAGGTTGAGCATGGTTTCGGGCGCAGCGAGTTGCGCCAGGTCGCTGCTCAACTCCGCCGGAGCAGTAACGCCGCGCGCCGCATAGACCCGCGCGAGCAAGGGATGCACGCCGCTCGCGACGAGGCGGTCGACGAATTCCGGCGGGACGCCGCGGGCAGCGATGGCAGGAGCGCGGTTCATGAGGCGTAATCGCCCAGCGACCGTCTCCGGCGCCAGAATTTGAGCAAGGAATACCGCGTGGCTCTCACCAGGCAAGTGCGCTCCGGGCCCAGGCCGTGCAGCGTGAGAGCCTGGAGTGTGCCGCTTCGGAGTCCATCGAGCAGTGGCCCTATCCAGACCGTCCCCAGTTCTTCCAGCGCACGCTGCCACGAAGGCACTCCGATCCCCAGCGCCTCGCGCAGACCGTGCAGCACCACGAGCTGAGGCTTGCCTGTCCGGCCGGCGGCCGACTCCAGCCACTGTTCTCCGGAGTGCGGCAGCGAATGCACCTGTAGACCTGCGCCGGCCGCAAGTCCCGCGGCCAGCGGATGAGATGTCCAGACCGCTCCGTAAGCGGTATCGCACGCGACCTCGGACATCCGGCCGGCGCCCCAGAACCATACGCCGTTGACGGGCAGCGCTCCGCGCGCCTCGCGTGCCTCATTGCAGGGATGGCCGTGCAGCAGCATCTGTGCCTCGTTGCCGATCCGGCGCCAGCGCGCGCCATCCACCCCTTCGGGCAGGTATCCGTCGATGCCACGACCGCGGATCTCGGGCGTCGGCGTGGTCCGGACACGCGCCTCCTCGCTCGCACGCACGTACCAGCGCTGGGGCGCCGGCGCGACGAACTCGAGCCCGTCCTCGGCAAAATGGCCGTTCAGCGCTGCGATCAACGGCGCGGCTTCGGTCCCGTCGATCTCGAAGCAGGTCGCATCCGCCAGCAGCACCCGGTCCCGATCCGCCCTGAGATGGACCGGGTCCGCCCGCAGCCAGCACGCGCTGCCCGGCTCTATCCCTTCCCCGCGCAGACTGGCGGCAGCGAGATGAGAGGTGACGCCGAATTCCACGGCCAGCCATTCCTCCAGCGAAACGCCCGGTCGGGAGACCCGTTCGCCGCGGGCGAGCAGCGTCTCCAGCGCAGGCAGCGCCAGCCCCCGGCAGGACGCAGCACCCGCGCCGCCACCGGGAAACAGATCCGCAACGAGCAGATGGCAATCCGCAGCCCCCGTTCGCGACTCCGACATGAACGAATCATACATGCGCGGCGTCATACACCGGGGCGCTGCTACCGTTGTGTCAGAATAGCCGCCGGCATCCGGCAAAAATTTCCACGAAAGCTCCGGGAATTCGCATCGTGTCGTTCGAGCTTTTCATCGGCCTACGCTACACGCGGTCCCGGCAGCGCACCCGCGCGATCTCGTTCATCTCGGCGGTGTCCGTCATCTGCATCGCGCTGGGCATGACCGCGCTGATCACCGTGCTTTCCGTCATGAACGGCTTCCAGCGCGAGATCCGGAGCCGGATCCTGTCGGTGGCGTCCCACGTGCAGGTGAGCGCGGTGGGCGGCAAGTTGAACGACTGGCAGCGTGTCGCCGCGGCGGGGGCCCGCGATCCGCAGGTGGTTGCGTCCGCGCCGTACGTCGTGGGGCAGGGCCTGCTCACGAACGGGCCGGCAGTGCAGGGCGCGTTCATCCGCGGGATATCTCCCGAGCTGGAAGAACGCGTTGCGGATATCGGGCAGCACATGAAGCAGGGCAGGCTTGCGGACCTCAAGCCCGGCGAGTTCGGCATCATCCTGGGGCGCGAGCTCGCCGCGACGCTGGGCGCCAGGGCGGGCGACAGGGTCGTGTTGATCGCGCCGCAGGGGCAGGTCACGCCGGCCGGGCTGCTGCCGCGGATGCGGCAATTCACGGTGGTGGGTGTCTTCCAGGTGGATCACTTCGAGTTCGATTCCGGCCTGGCGATGATCCACATCGAGGATGCGCAGAAGCTGTTTCTTTTCGATACCGCCGTGACCGGCGTGCGGCTGCGCCTGAAGGACCTGTTCGAGGCGAAGAACGTGGCGAGCAACCTGGTGCGTTTCCTGGGGCCCGATTTCTACGCCACCGACTGGACCCGGCAGAACGCGACGTTCTTCCGCGCGGTGGAGATCGAGAAGCGGATGATGTTCCTGATCGTGGCGCTCATCATCGTAGTGGCCGCGTTCAACATCGTCTCCAGCCTGATGATGGCGGTGAAGGACAAGAACGCGGACATCGCCATACTGCGCACGCTCGGCGCGAGCCCGGGAGGGATCACGAAGATCTTCCTGATACAGGGCACCATGATCGCGCTGCTCGGCACCCTGCTCGGGCTCGCGGGCGGAATCTCCCTTGCGCTCAACGTCGAGACGGTGGTGCCGGTGATCGAGAACGTGCTGGGGTTCAAGTTTCTCTCCAAGGACGTCTACCAGATCACCGATCTGCCCTCGGAGCTGCGGATGGCGGACGTCGTGTCGACCGCGACCGTTTCATTTTTGATGACGCTCGTCGCGACGATTTACCCCAGCTGGCGAGCGGCGAAAGTGAATCCGGCCGAGGCGCTCCGCTACGAGTGACCAGTGACCAGTGACCAGAAACAATCTAAAGGAGCTCCCTCTCCCCGACTCTGGGGAGAGGGCTGGGGTGAGGGGCGACGAGAGTGACGAGTGACGAAGCCAAAGGCGCGCCCGTAATCTCGTGCCGCGGGCTCTCCAAGGTCTTCTGGTCCGGCGCGGTGGAGGTGCCCGTGCTGCTGGGCGTGGATCTCGACGTCGGGGCGGGAGAGCGCGTGGCGATCGTCGGGGCTTCGGGCTCGGGAAAGAGCACGCTGCTGCATCTCCTCGGCGGGCTCGACGCGGGGACTTCGGGCGAGGTCCGCGTGCAGGGGCGCGACCTGGGGAGCCAGAGCGAGTCGGAGCGGGGCCACATGCGCAATCGCGCGCTCGGCTTCGTCTATCAGTTTCATCACCTGCTGCCGGAATTCTCGGCGCAGGAGAACGTGGCGATGCCGCTCCTCATCCGGCGAGTCGCCAGGGACGAGGCTGCCGCCGCCGCGGCGGAGTTGCTGAGCCAGGTCGGGCTCGGACACCGCCTCACCCACCGGCCGGGGGAGCTCTCGGGCGGCGAGCGCCAGCGCGCGGCGCTCGCCCGCGCCCTCGTCACCCGCCCGGCGTGCGTGCTCGCGGACGAGCCTACGGGCAACCTCGACCGCCAGAACGCCGAGGCGGTGTTCGAGTTGATGCTGGACCTGAACCGCAAGAGCGGAACGAGCCTGGTGGTCGTGACGCACGATATGCAGATCGCGGGGAGGGCGGATCGGGTGCTGCGGCTGGTGGACGGGGTGCTGCAGGCGGGTTAACGAGAAGTCATCCCCGCGAAGGCGGGGATCCATTTCTAGTTGAATCGCCTAGATTCCCGTTTTCACGGGAATGACGATCTATGCGAAGCACGCCGGACTGCGTCAGCTCCTCGTAGAGGCTCGCGTCCTGTAGGGCGTTCTGCAGGAGAAAGCCCGGGGCGGCGCGCTTGATGAGGCGTGGTGCGATGAAGCCAACGCCGATCACCGCAAAGCCGGTGTAAATCCACCCGATCAAAGCCAGCGCGACGCCGGCGCCGAGCACCGGCATCACGACGAACGGCAGGAGCAGCCGTGCAGAGAGTATCCGGGCCGCAGCCTGCCGGTCGAAATCCACTCTGATTTCGCCGTTCCGGTAGGCTGTCACGAAGTCGGAGTGCGTCATGCTTCATCCGGGCCGCCGTTTGGCAACGCCACCGGCACCGCATCCAGGCTGCGCCACATGTACCACGCGGCCACCGAGCGCCACGGCGCCCACGTGGCGCCGATGCGGCGCATGCGCGCCTCTGAGAGCGCGCGCCCCCGGCCGTAATTGAGCCGCATCGCACGCTGAATCCCGAGGTCGGCGAGCGGCAGCACGTCCGGGCGTCCAAGGTAGAAGATCAGGAAGACTTCCGCGGTCCAGCGCCCGATGCCTTTTACCTGCGTCAGCTGCGCGATGAGGGTTTCGTCGTCGAGCTCTCGCCAGCCCGCCGGATCGAGCGAGCCGTCGGCGAAGCGGACAGCGAGGTCCTTGAGGTAGGCCGTCTTCTGCGTCGACAGTCCGCACGCGCGCAGGGAGGGGCGGCGACAGCTGCATACCGCGGCGGGCGTCACCACGCCCAGGCGGGCGGAGAACTTGCTCCAGACGCTGCTCGCCGCCTTGACCGAGATCTGCTGGCCGACGATCGCGCGCGAGAGCGTCTGGAAGGCGTCGCCGCGACTGCCCACCGCCAATACCGGGCAGCGCTCGATCAGCGGCGCGAATACGGGGTCGCGGGCTGCGAGCGCCCGGATTGCCTCCGCCCAGTAGGAGGGCGTCATGGCGCGCGGGCGCTCCGGGCGCGCGCGCGCCGCTGCCACGCACAACGCACATACAGGCGCCACACATGGTCAGTGACGATGTAGCCGACTACGGCAAGCAGCAGCGCGAGCAGCGGCAGGCCGGCCAGGAGCGGTTTGCCGACGCTCGCCAGGAAATGGAACAAGGCGGGCAGCCACTCGCTCGGGCTCTTGTCGGAGAGGCCGAGCATCGGGCGGGCGATGCGGCCGATCCGCTGGTGAAGAACCAGGTCGCCGAGCGCCCACGCCGCGACGTAGAGCGGGACGACGGTAAACGGGTTGGAGTAGAGCGTCACCAGCACCGATATGGGCAGGTTCACGCGGAAGACGATTGCCAGCAGGGCGCCGGCGGCGAACTGGACCGGGTTGCTGCCGGGAATCAGCCCGGCGAAAAGACCCACCGCGACGCCGCCCGCGACCGACTTGCGGTGCAGATGCCACAGATTGTGATGCTGCAGGCGAGGACCGAACCGCGCGACGTGGCGGTTCTCCCTGATCGATTCGTGCTCGGGCAGGAAGCGGCGGAGGAACTTGCGCATGGTACGGTGACCGGTGACCCGTAACCGGTAGCTCAGTGACCGGTGACCCGTGATCGGTAACCGGTCAGGGGGAAAGTGGTCAACGATCGATACTTCAGAGAAGCAGCAAAGGGTCCGCGCCGTACGACGCGGATCGGGCGAACAGGTGCCCGGATCTCGTTACAGAACATCGTGACCAGCAACCAGGGTGTTACTGGTCACTGGTCACGGGTCACTGGTCACAGATACCGAGTGGGCCAGTTGATCGTGCGCCACATGTGCGCGACGGGGCTGCCGTCGAAGCCCAGGCCTTCCTTCGGCTGCTTGAAGTTGCGCCCGACGATGTCCGTGAATTCCTCCAGGTCCACCTTCACGTTCTTGTCGAAGGCGTAGAGGTCGTTGAGGGTGATCAGGCGCGACGACATGTACCACTTGTGATCGCGGGCTTCGTGGTAAGCCTGGTGGATGAAGGGCTCGGGTGAATAGTCCTCGCCGAACAGCTTCTTGTATGTCTCGGGATATTCGTAGCCGGCGGACTCGTCCGGAAAGAACCGCAGGGCCTGGTGATACTTGATGGCCCAGGCCACCTCGGGGTCCACGTAGGGCTCCACGAGCTGGGCGCTCCAGTAGCCGTGATCGGCGCGGATGAAGGCGGAATTGGCGATGTCGTGCAGCAGGCAGGCGAGCACGATTTTCTCGCTCTCACCGCGCTTCTGCGCCAGCCGGGCGCTTTGCATCAGGTGCTGCGTGTTGCCGAGCCCGAACCGGAGCTTGAAGAAGTCGAACAGCGTCGGCTTGTCGGGCATCTTCGGCAGCCGCTTGTCGGGGCCCATGATGTAGAGCTTGCCTTCCTTGCGCGGATTCACCGCGGGCTCGCGCGGATCGCGTTCGCCGGAGGTGTAGATCGATGCTTTCACTACAATGCGGTCCTCGGCATCCGGGTCGTACGTCGCCCGCTCGAGTTCTTCCATCAATGCATGCTCGGCTGCTTCGGCTTTCTGGTATGAGTTCATGTGCGGCCCGTAGTGGTTGATCTTGCGGGGGATCATCGACCGGCGGTCAGCCGGCTGTCAAGCACGGGTGAGAACACCCCCTCGCCCCGTGCAAACGGGGAGAGGGTTGGGGTGAGGGGCAAGAAGCGCTTGGCTCTTGCACGGAAAGCGCTGTTCTCGCGTTTCCCCTCACCCTAGCCCTCTCCCCCGAACTGGGGGAGAGGGAATCTTGTGATGGATTCCCGGCTTCGCGTCTAGTCCATAAGTAAGACCCCGTCCTCCCAGCCCTGCATCGTGCGTTGCACTCCTGATGCGCCTCAACATCGTGTTGTTTGCCGGTGGGATATGGCTATTGCAGCAGCAGGCAGAATTGCCCGATACCCGGACGCTTCTGGTGCTGGTTGCGCTGTGCTGCGCGGCTTTCCTTCCGGTGCGCTCCGGGCCGGTCGTCCTGCGTGTGCGGCAGACCGTCGTGCTTGCCGCGTGCTGCGCCGCCGGATACGCGTGGGCCGCGGTGATGGCAGGCGTGCGCCTGTCGGACAGCCTGCCGGCCGAGTGGGAAGGGCACGACATCCGCATCGAGGGGGTGATCGCCGGGCTCCCGCAGCCGTCCGAACGCAGCGTCCGCTTCGAGTTCGACGTCGAGCGCGTGCTGACCACGGGCGCCGTGGTGCCGGAGCATATCGTGTTGTCGTGGTGGGGCAGTCCCGACCGGGAGAACAAGCCCGCAACGCTGCCGGATCTTTCGCCCGGCGAGCGCTGGCAACTGACCGTGCGCTTGCGCCGGCCGCGCGGCCTGGCCAATCCGCACGGCTTCGATTACGAGGCCTGGCTGCTGGAGCGCAACCTTCGCGCCACCGGGCAGGTGCGCGCCCGGACCGGCAGCACTCGGCTGGCGACCATGGTGCACCGGCCGCAATACTGGATCGAGCGCGCGCGCGGGATCCTGCGCGCCCGGATACTGGCCGCGCTCCCCGAGCGGCCGTACGCAGGCGTGCTGGTGGCGCTCGCCGTCGGCGATCAGCGCGCGATTCCGCTCGACCAGTGGCAGGTCTACACGCGCACCGGCGTCAATCACCTGATGAGTATCTCCGGGCTCCACGTCACCATGGTGTCAGGCCTGGTTTTCGCGCTGGCTTACGGCCTTTGGCGGCGCTCCCCGCGCGTGACGACCCGGTTGCCCGCGGTGAAGGCGGCGGCGATTGCCGGCCTGGCGGCCGCGTTCGGCTACGCGCTCCTCGCCGGGTTCGCCGTGCCGGCGCAGCGCACGGTGTACATGCTGTTCGTGGTCGCTGCGGCGGTATGGCTGGGCGTACTGGAGTCGTCTTCCGTGGTGCTTGCCACCGCGCTGCTGATCGTCCTCCTGATCGACCCGTGGGCGGTGCTGGCGCCCGGGTTCTGGCTCTCGTTCGGCGCGGTCGGGATCATCATGCTCGTCAGCAACGGACGGGTCGGCCGGCCCCACTGGCTGACGACCTGGGTGCGCGTTCAGCTCGCGGTCACGCTCGCCATGATCCCCGTGCTGCTCGCGGTATTCCAGCAGGTATCCGTGGTATCGCCCCTCGCCAACGCCCTCGCGATTCCCGCGGTCGGGCTGGGGGTGGTGCCGCTTACCTTGCTCGGGATGGTCCTTCCGTTCGATTGGGTCCTTGTGCTCGCGCACCAGCTGATGAGCTGGTGCACGTGGTTTCTCGAGTGGCTCTCCAACCTCGACGCGGCGGTGTGGGAGCAGCGCGCCCCGCCGCCGTGGGCGGTCGCGGCGGGGATCTGCGGCGTGTTGCTCCTGCTCGCGCCGCGCGGGTTTCCCGGGCGGTGGCTGGGCGCGGCGGGCCTGGTCCCGCTTTTCGCGGTGGCGCCCTCCGCGCTCGAGCCCGGCGCGCTGCAGGTAACGGTGCTCGACGTGGGGCAGGGAGGCGCCACCGTCGTGCGGACCTCCAACCACGCGCTGCTCTACGACGCGGGCCCCGCATACGGTCCGCAGGCCGATAGCGGCAACCGGGCGATCGTGCCCTTCCTCCGCGCCGCGGGCATAACGCGTCTCAACGCCATGATCGTCAGCCACGATCACGCCGACCATAGCGGTGGGGCGGCTTCGGTGCTGCAGGTCGTGCCCGCCGACTGGCTCCTCACTTCGCTGCCCGACCTCGACCCGTTATTGCTGCAAGCGGACGACAACGTACGCTGTCTTGCCGGGCAGCGCTGGGAATGGGACGGCGTGCGGTTCGAGATCATCCATCCCCCGCTCCCGGATTACGACAATCCGGCACTGCGCGTGCACGACCGCAACTGCGTGCTCATGATTTCCGGGCCCGGCGCGCGAGTCCTGCTGCCCGGCGACATCGAGACTCGTTCCGAATGGGCGCTGGCGGCAACGCATGGCGATGCGCTCAATGCGGACGTACTCCTCGCTCCGCACCACGGGAGCAGGAGTTCCTCGACTTCAGTGTTCCTGGAGGCGGTGCAGCCGCGATTGGTCATTTTTCCCGTCGGTTATCGGAACCGCTTCCGGCATCCGCACGAGGAAGTCCTGGCGCGCTACGAAGCGCTCGGGAGCAGGATCTTTCGCACCGACCGCGATGGCGCACTCACGCTGCGTATCGGGGCTGAAGGCGGAATAGAAGTGATCCCTTATCGCTCGGTATACCGCCGCTACTGGCAGACGCAGATGGACGCAGACCCGGTCCCCGATCCGGAGCAATTCTGAGTGGCGGGGCGCCTGCCCCCTGACGCCTGACCCCTGACGGGTGGTCAGGTCGGCTGACTCTCACTTGAGCTTGGGATAACGAAAGCACGTGACGAGATGATCATTCACCATGCCCGTTGCCTGCATGAACGCGTAGCAGATGGTCGAGCCGACGAAGCGGAAGCCGCGCCTCTTGAGATCCTTGCTCATCGCGTCGGACTCGCGTGATGTGGCGGGAACCTGCTTTCGCGAACGCCACCGGTTGAGCTTCGGCTTGTGGTCCACGAACCGCCAGATGTATTCGTCGAAGCTCCCGAACTCTTTCTGCAATGCGAGAAATGCCTGCGCGTTGCTGATGGCCGAGTCGATCTTGAGCCGATTCCGGACGATCCCGGGATTTTTCATCAGCGTGCCAACCTCTTTCTTGCCGAAACGGGCGACGGCACGTGGATCGAATCGGGCAAAAGCCTTGCGATAGGCGGCCCGCTTTCTGAGTATGGTGTCCCAGCTCAACCCCGCCTGGGCGCCTTCGAGGATCAGGAATTCGAAGAAGCGCCGGTCGTCGTGTACCGGTACACCCCATTCGGTGTCGTGGTAGGCGGCTTGAAGCGCGTTGCCATCGGCCCAGGCGCAGCGTTTTTTCATTTCGGCATTGTACTTAATGCGGGCGCCCTTCAACTTCATCTAGCCACGGACCCACACGGAAGGGCACGGACGTTCAAGCTTGTGACCACCCCGACACGGGAGGGCGGTGATGTCCAGCCTTGTCCGTGTGTTTCCGTGTGATTCCGTGGCCAAAGCCTTTTCTGCAACAAAAAAAGCCGGACAAGCCCCACGGCGAGCACTAGTCCCAATCGTATAATCACGGATCATGAAACCGAGATCATCACAGCTTCGCCTCGTCGGCACGTCGGCGGAAGAGCACGCAACGGCGTGGCTCGCCGACGTGGCCGGCCACCTGGCGCCCGCGGACCGGGAGGCGCTGGGGCGCGCGCTGGATTTCGTTGCTCCGCTGTACGGCGACAAGCGCCTGCCGTCCGGCGAAGGATTGCTGGAGCACGCGCTCGATACGGCCGGATTGCTGGGCGAGTTGCGCCTCGACCAGGAGGCGCTCGCGGCCGCGCTGCTTTTTCACTGCCATGGCGTGGCGCCGGAACACGCTGCGAAAGTGCGCGCGGTCTTCGGCAGCACGATCGCCGACCTCGTGGACGGCGTGGTGCGCATGGGTGCGATCGGAGCCCTGTCCGGCCGTCCGCAGGAGAAGCTGCGGCCCGAGGAGCAGGCCGGCCAGCTCGAAGCGTTGCGCAAGATGCTGCTCGCGATGGTACAGGACGTGCGGGTGGTCCTCATCAGGCTCGCCGATCACGGGCAGACCCTGCGTTACGCGGTGCGGCTCGATGACTCTCATTCCCGGCGGGAGATCGCACGGCTTACGCGCGACGTCTACGCGCCGCTCGCGAACCGGCTGGGCGTCTGGCAGCTCAAGTGGGAAATGGAGGATCTGGCGTTCCGCATCCTCGAGCCGGAAGCCTATCTGCGCATCGCCCGCCTGCTGGATGAAAAGCGCGGGGACCGCGAGCGCTACCTGGAGAACGTCATCGCGCTCCTGAAGGGAGAGTTGACCCGGGCCGGCATCCCGGCCGAGGTCACCGGCCGGCCCAAGCACTTCTACAGCATTGCCCAGAAGATGAAGCGCAAGGGCTACGACTTCGAGGCGGTCTACGACGTCCGCGCCGTCCGCGTCCTGGTCGACGAGGTGAAGGACTGCTACGCCGCGCTGGGCCTCGTGCACAACCTCTGGTCGCCCATACCCAAGGAGTTCGACGACTATATCGCGCGGCCCAAGAGCAACCAGTACCGGTCGCTGCACACCGCGGTCTCCGGACCGGAGGGCAAGGCGGTGGAAGTCCAGATCCGCACCCACGAGATGCACCAGGCGTCGGAGTTGGGCGTGGCCGCGCATTGGCGCTACAAGGAAGGCCGCCGCGGCGACCGCGGGTACGACGAGAAGATTGCCTGGCTGCGCCAGATACTCGAGTGGAAGGACCAGATCGGCGACGCGGGCGACCTGGCCGAGCAGTTCCGGACGGGACTTTTCGACGACACCATCTACGTCCTGACGCCGCAGGGCCGGGTCATCGATCTCCCGAAAGGCGCCACGCCCATCGATTTCGCGTACCACGTGCACACGGAGCTGGGGCATCGCTGCCGCGGGGCGAAGGTGGACGGCGCGATGGTGCCGCTCAGCACGCTGCTTGCGAACGGCCAGCAGGTCGAGATACTCGCCGCGAAGCAGGGCGGTCCTAGCCGCGACTGGCTGAACCCGGCGCTCGGGTACGTGGCGAGCCACGGCGCGCGCTCGAAGGTGAGGCAGTGGTTCAATCGCCAGAACCTCGAGACGGCGGTCGCGCAGGGACGCGCGGTGGTCGAGAAGGACCTTCAGCGACTCGGGATGACCAGCCTCAATCTCGAGAAGCTTGCTGCCCAGCTCGGCTTCGACAAGGTCGCGGAATTCCTTGCCGAGGTCGGCCGCGGCGAAGTAGGCCACCGGCAACTGCAGAATGCCATTGCCGCGCTCGACCCGCGCTCGACACCCGTCCTGCCGCAGGAGGAGCGAGAGCCGCTCCCCGTACGCAAGGCCCGCGCTGCGCCCGATCGGGGCAGTATCCTGATCGTAGGCGTGGACAGGCTGCTTACCGCGCCCGCGAAGTGCTGCAAGCCTGCGCCGCCCGATGCCATCGTCGGCTTCGTCACGCGCGGGCGCGGTGTGACGATACACCGCGCCGGCTGCAGGAATGTCGCGCGGCTGGCAGCGGAGCGCGTGGTCGCGGCTGCATGGGGAGAGAGCGCAGGAGCCACCTATCCCGTGGAGGTCGAGGTGTACGCTGCGGATCGCGCGGGGCTGCGCCGCGATATCGCGGAAGTTCTGGCGCGCGAGGGGATCGGGATCCTCGCGTCGGCTTCGGCAGCCAGCGACGGCGCCGCGCGGATGCGCTATACGCTCGCGGTAGCCGACCTCGATCGCCTGCGCCAGGCGCTCGCCCTGATACAGCAGGTGCGCGGGGTCGCCCGCGCCGCGAGGCGTTGACGGAGGAAAGCTCCGGGAGGTTGGGATGAGTTCCTACGAGAGCCTGCGCGACTCGCTGAGCGCCGCGCTCGCGCAAATCGTCGCACGCCTGATCGAATACCTGCCGAGCGTCCTGGGGGCGGGGCTCCTCCTCCTCGCCGGCTGGCTGGTCGCGCGCATCCTGCGCGGGGTCGCGGTCCGGGGCATGGGCGTGCTCGAGCTGGTGCTGCACCGCGTGTTCCGCGGGCGCAGCGCCGGTGCGCCGGCCCTGCCTTCGTCGTCGATCGAGATCGTCGGCAGCATCCTGTTCTGGGTAGTCATTCTGTTTTTCGTGGCGGCGGCCACGCAGGTGCTGGGGCTAGCCGTATTCAGCGCCTGGCTGAAGGACCTGGTGAGCTACCTGCCGACGCTGGTTGCGGGCGCGCTGATCATACTCGCCGGCGTGCTGCTGTCCGGTCTCGCGCGGGACGTCACCATCGCCGCGCTGCCCGGGCTTCCCGAGCGCCAGCGCCTCCTGCTCGGGCGTATCGTTCAGGGCACCCTGCTTCTGGCGGCCGTGGTGGTGGGCGCCGACCAGATCGGGATCCGGGTCACCTTCCTCGTGATACTGGCGGCGATCGTGGCGGGCGCGGCGATCGGCGGGGTTGCGCTGGCGGTGAGCCTTGGCGCGCGAACGTTCATCGGCAACCTGATCGGCGCGCACTACCTGCGGCAGGCCTTCGGCATAGGGCAGCGGGTCCGGGTCGCGGGCTACGAGGGAAACATCGTGGATTTGACGGCCGTCTCGCTGGTCCTGGAGACCGACGAAGGCCGCGTCACGCTGCCGGGCAAGGTCTTCAACGAGGAGCCGATCGTGCTCGTCGTGGCAAGGGGAAGCGATGCCTGATCCTGATCCGAGCCCCTTGAGCGTCGCCTTCGTCGAGAGCCATCCGGAGCGCGCGGCGCAGGTGCTGGACGCGCTGCCAGTCCCGGAATCGGCGGCATTTCTCTCTGCTTCTTCCGCGCGCGTGGGCGCCGCAGTGGTGAGGCACATGACTCCGCAATATGCCGCGCGGTGTGCCGGAGAGATGGACGAGCGCGCGCTGTCGGGGCTCATTGCGGCGCTCGGGCCGCAGGCTGCGGCGGCGCTACTGCGGCATCTGCCCGCGGATCTCCAGGCCCGGCTGCTGGAGCGCTTGCCCGCCGGCGCCGCGGTGGCCGTGCGCCTTCTCGTCGGCTATGCGAGGGATACGGCGGGCTCGTGCATGGACCCCTTGCCGCTGGCGCTGCCCGCGGAAACCACGATCGAGAGCGCGCTGGCTCAACTCAGGAGGCATGAAGGCGGACCGGACGACGTTGTCTTCGTGGTTGCGCCCGGCCGCAGGCTGCGGGGAGTGGCCGCCGCGGCGGGTCTCCTGCGCGCGGCGCCGGCGGCTTCGTTGTCCTCCGTGATGCGGCAGCCGGCGCCGTGCGTGTCGTCCCTGACTCCGCTCGCGGCCGTACGCAATCACCCCGCGTGGCTGGAAGTCCCCGCGCTGGCCGTCATCGAGGGACAGGATCGGCTGGTGGGCGCGCTGCGCCGCCAGTCCGTGGAAGCGGCGCTCGCGCAGTACCCGGGGACGGCGCCGGGACAGGGCACCGATCCCGTGGAGGGGCTGGGCGGCGTGTGCTGGGAGACGCTGGAGTCGCTCGCGCAACTCGCGGTCAGCCTGGCGCCACCGATACCCGCGGTGGCCCGGCGCAAGGAGAACGAGCATGGGCGTTGAAGGTTCAACGGTCGGAACGGCGGTGAGATTGACCGCGGCGAGCGCGCTCGAAGCCCGCTACCTGCGGGATTTTCCGCGCGAGGCGGCGCGGCGCATCGAAACGCTGCCGGTTGCCCAGATTGCGGACATCGTTGCCGCGCAGCCCGCGGCGATCGTGGTTCCGGTGTTCGAGCAGTTGACGGGCTACGCAAAGGCCGCGCTGGTCGAGATACTGCCAGGCGACGCGCTGCGCGGGCTCCTCTCCGGTATGGATCCGCCGCTCGCCGCGGAGTTGCTGCAAGCGTTGGAGCCTGGCCAGCGCCGGCGCTGCCTCGAATCGATGGAAGCCCCGGCGCGCAGCGTGGTCGAGTCGCTGATGGGCTACGCTCCGGATACCGCCGGCCGGCTCATGGACACGGGGGTCGTCGGCTTTCTCGCGGACATGACGGTGGCCGAGGCGCTCGACCGGATGAAGAGCATCCGCAGGTCGCGCGTGCTGCGCGAGCTGCTGCTCGTCGACGGCGAAGGGCGGCTTGCCGGGCGCGTAGAGCTCCATGACCTCGCCGTGGCGCCGCCGGAAGAGACGTTGCAGCGGCTGGCGAGGCCGATGCAGGCCGCGGTGCTCGACACGGCGCCGAAAGAGGAGGTGGTGCGGCGCATCGAGCAGCAGCGCGTGTCGGTGCTGCCGGTGGTGAGCGTATCCGGCCGCCTGGTCGGCGCGATTCACTACGACGCGATGTTCGCCGCGGTGCAGGAGGACGCCAGCCTCGATGTGCAGACGATGGTCGGCGCGCACAAGGACGAGCGCGCGCTGTCCCCGGCCGTCTTCGCGGTGAGGAAGCGCCTGCCGTGGCTGCAGATCAATCTCGCCACCGCCTTTCTCGCGGCCTCGGTGGTGGGATTGTTCGAGGACATGATCGCGAAATTCACGGCGCTCGCGGTGCTGCTGCCGGTGGTCGCGGGACAGTCCGGCAATGCCGGCGCGCAGGCGCTGGCGGTGACGATGCGCGGCCTGGCGTTGCGCGAGATCAGCGGCCGCCAGCTGCCCCTGGTCGTGCTGAAGGAGATCCACGCCGGCTGCCTGAACGGGCTGGCGGTCGCGCTGGTGACGGGCGCATGCGTCTACCTGTGGAGCGGCTCGCCGGGGCTCGTCATGGTGATCAGCGTCGCGATGGTGGTCGCCATGGTCGCCGCCGGATTCTCTGGCGCCGTGATTCCCATCATCCTGTCGCGGCTCGGCTTCGATCCCGCGCAGGCCTCGTCCATCGTGCTGACGACGGTGACCGACGTGGTAGGCTTCTTCTCGTTCCTGGGGATCGCGGTGCTGCTGCAGGGATGGCTCTAGCGTTCAGCCTGCCGGCGCAAGGAGAACGATGTTGAACACGATACGCCTGAAGATCCTGGCCGTGGCGTTCGCCTTGCTGACGGTGTTTGCCGTCACCACGGGTTTCTCGACCTGGCTCGTGAAAAACGTGATCGAGGAGATCGAATCCATCACCGTCTACCACATTCCCATCGGCGCGCACGTCGCCAACATCGACGTGCTGACTTTCGAGATGGAGCTGGAGTTGCGCCGCGCCCTGGCGCAGGTGCCGCTCGAGCCGCCGCGCCTGGCGGCGCTGCGCAAGCGCCATGCGGAGATCGCCGGCACGCTGAAGAGCGGCGTGAGGGAAGTACACGGCAAGCTGGCCGAAGGCATTGCCGACCGCAGGAACGATGTGGAGGACCGCATCGTGCTGGCGGGCTTGAAGGGGTCCTTCGCTTTCATCGAAACGCGCATGGGTCCGTTCCTCAAGTCGGGCAATGCGGCGCTGGCTGCGATCGAGTCCGGCGACCCGCGGCGCGCGGCCGCATCCATGGCGGCGTTCAGCCAATTCGACGCGGTCTTCGGCCAGGAACTGGCGAACGTGCGTCAGGCCCTGGAGAGCCTGACGCTGTCCTCCATCACCGAGACCAAGCAGCACGAGCTGGATATCCTCAGGCTGAACGGGATATTGTTCGGTGCCGCGACCGTCATCGGGCTGGGACTGTTCCTGGTGTTGACTCACCGGCTCCAGCGCTCGCTGGCAGAACTCCTCGCCGGCACCCGGGAGGTCGAGACCGGACGTCTCGATGTCGCCGTGCCGGTCACTTCGCGCGACGAGATCGGCAGGCTGACCGAGGCGTTCAACCACATGGTCGGTCAGTTGAAGGAGAGGGAGCGGGTCAAGGACACGTTCGGCAAGTACCTCGACCCGCGCATCGTGTCCCGGCTGATCGAGGTGCAGGGCGACAACCCATCGCTGTCCGAGCGCCGTCCGGCGACGCTGTTCTTTTCCGACATCAAGGGCTTCAGCAGCATGAGCGAAAGCCTGACGGCGAGCGCCATGGTCAACCTGCTGAACGCGTACTTTTCCGCCGTCACGAAGGAAATCCGCGACAAGCAGGGGATCATCGACAAGTTCATCGGCGACGCGGTGATGGCGTTCTGGACGGCGCCGTTCTCGACCGGCGACGGGCACGCGGCAGACGCCTGCCTCGCGGCCCTCGCGCAGCGGGAAGCCATCGTCGCATTTCGCCGCGAGCTGCCGCAGATCACCGGGCTGCGCCGCGACGCGCCGGACTTCGGGGTGCGCATGGGGCTCGCGACGGGCGAGGTGGTCATCGGCACGATCGGATCGCACGTCACCAAGTCGTACACGGTGATAGGCGACGTGGTGAACACCGCATCGCGGCTCGAGGGCATCAACAAGGCCTACGGCACGCAGATCATCATCGAGGAGGCCACCTATCGCCTCGCGCAGGACGTGATCGAGGTGCGGGAACTGGATTTGCTGACCGTCGCGGGCAAGAGCGAGCCGCTGCGCGTCTACGAGCTCGTCAGCCGTGCGGGGGAACGCGAGCCCGAACTCTCCGAGCTGCACGAGATCTTCGCCGCGGGCCTTGCCGCTTACCGCGCCCGGGACTGGCAGAACGCAGATCTGCGTTTTGCCGAATGCCTGGAGCGGCGGAGCGACGACGGGCCGTCGCGCGTATTCCAGCATCGCGTGGAAATACTTCGCGCCGCGCCGCCACCGCCCGACTGGGACGGGGTGTGGCGGCATACCGAGAAGTAGCTAGGCGGTGAAGTGGAGTTCCAGACCGGCGATGGGCAAGCCGGCATACTCGGACGACCACGTCTCGCCGGGCTTGATCGGCATCGCCGCCGTGAGCGTTCCAGTCGTGACGATCTCTCCCGCGGCGAGGGGCTCGAACTGCGGTTGACCGGCCAGAACGGCCGCGAGATGCGCCAGCGCGGAAGCCGGATGCCCGAGTGCGTTGGCCCCGACGCCGCGGTCTGCGACCGCGCCGTTCCTGTGCAACGTCACCTGGCAGTCGTGCAGCTTGCCCACCAGCGCATCCTTGTCCGCTTCCCGTATCTCGCACGGCGCGCCGACGATGAGCCGCCAGTGCAGGGCGAAATCCGCTTCCGACTCGGCGGACTGGAATTTCCAGTCGGCGAGACGGCAATCCACGATTTCGAAGCTGGGCGCGTACCACTCGAGTGCGTCCAGCACGGCGCGTGGATCGTCGACGCCGGCGGGCAGCGGGCCCTTCAACTTGAACGCGATCTCGGGCTCGAGGCGGGGCTGAATGCTGCCTCGCAACGATACCGTCGCGCGGCGGTCGGTAGCGACGATCAGGGTCGTGTCGTAAACGTGCGCCCAGATCGGCGCAGTCGCGCCGTATTCAGCCCAGATATTGCGGTTGGTGAATCCGATCTTGCGCCCGAGCGTGCGCTCCCCGCGCGCGCGGCGCAGCCTCAGGATCTCCGCCGACACGGCGTATCCGTGCTCCCAGTCGAAGCCGGGGTTGCGGGCGACGATGGACGGGATGGTTTTCGCGGCATCGAGCGCGGCGAGCAGTTCTTTGGCTATCTGTGATGCATCCATGGGGTGCTCTGTTGTCCGATCACTGGTCACTGGTCACTGGTCACTGGTCACTGGTCACGATTCATCACTTCGCACAGCGGAAACCGATATTGTGATGCCCCGAGGCCGGGTTGCGCGAGAGATTGCGCCCGCGCTGCGTCGTCGTGATTTCCTCCGCGGGTGAGTCGTGCCCGCCACCGCGCGTGCCGCGCACCGGTCCCGCCGCCGGGTCTTCGCGGCCGTCCTTCGCGTCGTAGGGGTAGGGACGGTATGCGCTGGAAACCCATTCCCACGCGTTGCCGGACATGTCCTGCGCGCCGAATGGGCTTGCCCCTGCCGGAAAGGCATCGACGCGCGCCGTTTCGTTGAAGCGCGCTGAAAACTGCGCGCGCGTGCGGTCCGGAAGCGCGTTCCCCCAGGGATAGCGCCTGCCATCGGTCCCGCGGGCCGCCATCTCCCATTCCGCTTCCGTGGGCAGCCGTTTCCCACGCCACGCGCAATAGTCGCGCGCCCCGGCCCAGCTTACTTCGACGGCAGGATGATGTTCATGCCCCGTATCGGCCAGCCATTTTCCCGATGTCCGATGCACCCGCGCGTCGGGATCGTCGATGTCGTACAGCCGCTCACCCCTCGTGTTTGCGGGGCCGACCGCGTTCAGGAACGCGGCGAACTGCTCGTTGGTAACCGGCAGGCGGTCGATCGCAAATGCGGGCAGGACTACCTGGTGAGCCGGGCGCTCGTCGGCGGGGCCGTCATCGGCGCCCATGGTGAACGATCCCGCCGGAATCGAAACCATATCCTGCGCATGTGCGGGGAGCCACGCGGGGAGCATCGCAAGCATCGCGCTGACCGCTCCTATCGCCCTTGCTGTGCTCACCGGTTGCTCCCCTCGTCATGGGTCATGGGTCAGGTGTCATGCGGGAGGCGGCAACCACGCGTGGCCCACGACGGGTCTTGAGCACGCCTGACCCCTGCCCCCTGATCGCTGACGGGTCCTCGCACGCCTGACCCCTGACCCATGACGCCTGACGGGTGTTATCAGTAAGTAATGCACGCAGCGTTCAAGATGCCCGTAGACACCGACAGCGCGCCGAGGAAAACGCCCTGCGCAACCTTGCCCTGCGGGATGCCGCTCGTTATGCCGGGAATGACGCGCGTCACCACCCCGTACACGATGAGCTGGACCACCAGTGCGATCACGCCCCACATCACCATGTCCGCGATGTTCGAGCTCTGTATGACGGCGTTGGCGAGCGGGATCACGAATCCGAGCATGGCGCCGCTGATGCTCGCCGCGGCAGCGGCGTTCCCCTCGCGGATCAGGGCGATCTCCTTGTAGGGGGTGATGTTGACGTAGATCAACAGGAACACCGCCAGCAGCGCGAAAGTCGCCGCAAGATAGAGCCCGAAGGAGGGCAGGCCGGCGATCGAGTATCTGAGCATCTCCATAAGTCCTCCCGGGGCCCATGGCCCTATTCAAAATAGTGCGGCACGAACCGGCTCAAATTCGTCGTCACCGGATTCACGTCCTCGCGTATGCCCATGCCGCCGGGCTCGTTGCCGACGATCCAGCTGCCGATTACCGCGTAGTTGCCGTCGAAGGCCGGCAGGGGTGCGTAAGCCTGGTAGACGTGTCCCTCGGCCCCGTAGCTCCCCGGCCGGCGATAGACGCCGCGCGGACCGTGAATCTCCACGTTGGCACCCTCGCGCGAGTAGAGGGGCTTGCGCACGAACCGCTCCGGCAGCCGCTCGCGCTCGAAGTAGCAGGGGAGCAGATTCGGATGATCGGGATACAGCTCCCACAGCACGGCCAGCAATCCCTTGCAGGAGAGGAGCAGCTTCCATGGCGGCTCGATCACCTTGAGCTCCGCGCCGGGAAGATGCGCTCCGAATTCCTCGCGCATCATCCATTCCCAGGGATAGAGCTTGAACAGGCTCTGGATCGGCTTGTCGTCGAGGTCGACGTAGCGCCCGCGCCCCGCCGACCAGCCGATGTCCTCCACGTGAATCAGGCGCGCATCGAGGCCCGCCTGCAGCGCGGTATCCCGCAGGTACTCGATGGTGCCCAGGTCTTCGTCGCTCCCCCTGGCGCAGGCGAAATGCAATATCGGCTGGCCGAGCGCTCCGTGGAGCTCTTTCCAGCGCCGTATGAGCCTTTCGTGAAGCGAATTGAACTGATCGTGCGCGGGGAACACCGCCTGCTGCCAGTTCCACTGCGCGAGCGCGGCCTCGATCAGGGCCGTCGGCGTATCGGCGTTGTACTCGAGCAGCTTGGGCGGGCGGATTCCGTCATAGCAGAGGTCGAGGCGGCCGTAGAGCGTAGCGTCCCCGGCGAGCCACGAGTTCACCATGTACTCGGCGAACCAGTCCGGAATGGCGAAGCGCTGGAATTGCCGCCGGGTCATGACGTGTTCAGCGGCCCTGAGGCTCATCTCGTGGAGCTCCAGGGTGGCTGCCTCCAGCATGTCGATCTCGTCCGCCGAGAAGCGATAGCACGCGGACTCGTCCCAGTAGACATCGTCGAGGCTGTGGAAGTGAAAGCCGATCTCCTCGAATTGCCGGCGCCAGTCGCTGCGCGGCGTCATGCGCTGGCGTTCCATGACGGACCCGTCACCCGCCGCCGCTACTACTGCTGTGGCTGGAGGCGGTGGAACCGAAGCCGCCGCGGCTCGTGCTTCCGCTGCTCGACCCGTGCGTGGAGCCCGCCGTCGACGCGTAGCGCGTATCGTTTCGCGCGAGGTGCGCGGTGCTGACTGCGCTCGATCCCTGCCGCGGCACGGTGGTGGTCCCGGCGTTGTTCCGGCGGTCGTCCCGGTAGCTCGGGCCGTAGTAGTAGCCGGTGTGCGGACCGGAACGAACCGGAGCGCACTGGGTGACGTCGCCCCAGTCCGCCTGACAATCGAGGCTGCTGCGATAGACATCGCGCCGCACCGTTTCGTCGCCGCAGCCGCTCAAAGCGGCGCTGCCGATCAGCACGAGCGTGATGGAGGCGGGAGCGCGTCGAGGTCTCATAATGGCGCGCTA
>Ga0075418_10000495_pt1 | contig 41859 bp, 34 predicted proteins | sample SoiMetdeltSBSDD2_FD_81776 | JGI IMG/M metagenome (GOLD analysis project Ga0075418, IMG submission 81776) | Bulk soil microbial communities from a Populus tree surrounding site in Tennessee, USA - Soil MetaG P. deltoides SBSDD2 | ecosystem: Environmental > Terrestrial > Soil > Tree plantation...
CGGCCGCCATGGTGGTCTGCGCGCTCATCGCTCTGTTCTGCACGAAGAACAACCCGGACGCCGAGCTCGGGCACCTGCTGCTGAAGCGCGAGCACTTCGATCTCATCGTCGTCACGATGCCCGCGGTGCTCGTGCTGCTCGGCCTGCTCATGGTGAGCCGCGTGCCCTACCCGCACGCGCTGCACACGATCCTGAAGGGCCGGCACAGCATGCCGTTCCTGGCGGCTCTCGTCGTGATGATCATCGTGGCGGCCGTGGAGTGGCAGCTCGCGCTCGTAGTCTGCACGACCGGCTACGTCGCGTGGGGCCTCCTGCTGTGGGTCGGGCGCGTCGTGATCCGCCGCCGCGACGACGACGACGACGACGACGGCGAACCCGAACCGGGCGCGCGAACCCAACCGAGTCGCAACTGACCCATGCTGCGCGGGCAGCACGCCGAGAGATCGACCGTGGTCGCAACGACCGTCTACCTCGGACTCGGCAGCAACGTCGGCGACCGCGACGGTCACCTGCAGCAGGCGCTGCAACGGCTGCGTGCGGTGCCGGGCGTCGAGGTCGTGCGCGTGTCGAAGGTCCGCGAGACCGTGTTCGTCGGCGACGGGCCGGTCCAGGGGCCGTTCAAGAACGCGGTCGCCGAGGTGCGCACGACGTTGCCCGCACGCGCGCTGCTCGGCGTGTTGAAGGCGATCGAGCAGGGCGCGGGGCGGGGCCTGGACGGCGCGCGCAATCAGCCGCGTCCGCTCGACCTCGACATCCTGTTCTACGGCGACGAGGTCATCGACACGCGCGAGCTCGTCGTGCCGCATCCACGCTGGCACGAACGCGAGTTCGTGCTCGAGCCGCTGCGTGAGCTCGGCGTCGACACTGTGGCTCGGCGGCCCGCGCCGAGACCGGTCGTGATCGAACCGCCGGCCGCGCTGTCGGCGCAGGTCGCGACCTGGCGGTCGGGTGGTTGCACGATCGGCCTCGTACCGACGATGGGCTCGCTGCACGAAGGCCACGTGAGCCTCATGCGGGCAGCGCGCGGCGAGTGCGACCGCGTCGTCGCGACGATCTTCGTGAACCCGCTGCAGTTCGGGCCCAAGGAGGACTTCGCCGCGTATCCGCGCGACCTCGGCAAGGACCTGCAGCACTGTGCGCGCGCCGGCGTCGACGCGGTGTTCGCGCCGGCCACGGCACAGATGTACGAACCCGGCTTCTGCAGCAACGTGGACGTCGGCGCCGAGGCGCAGGGCATGGAGGGTGGCCAGCGTCCGGGCCACTTCCGCGGCGTGGCGACGGTGGTTGCGAGGCTGTTCGCGCTCGCGTTGCCGCACCGCGCCTACTTCGGCGAGAAGGACGCGCAGCAGCTCGCGGTCATCACGCGCATGACGAAGGACCTCGGCTTCCCGACCCAGATCGTGCGCTGCGCGATCGTGCGCGAACCCGATGGCCTCGCGATGTCGAGCCGCAACGTGTTCCTCGAGGCCGGGGATCGCAAGGCCTGCACCGTGATCTACCGCGCGCTGTGCAGCGCGCGCGAGGCGTTCGCGCGCGGAACCCGCGATCGCGACGCGCTGGTGCAACGCGCGCGCGAGGTGCTCGCGTCCGAGCCGCGCGCGGAGGTCGACTACGTCGAGCTGCGGCGCGAAGGCGACCTGCAGCCGTTGCCCGGCGGAACCGTCGACGGCGGGCGGTTGCTCGTCGCGGCGCGTTTTGCGCGCGGCAGCCGGCCCGTCCGTCTGCTCGACAACATGTCGCTGGCGGAGGTGGAAGCTCCGTGAACGCAGACGCGCTCTATCTGCCACCACGCGCCAAGCTGAACCTGTTCCTGCGCATCGTCGGGCGCCGCGCCGATGGCTACCACCTGCTCGAAACGCTGTTCCACGCGATCGAGCTGCACGACGATCTCACGGTCGCGCCAGCTCGAGCCGGCATTCAGCTGCGCGTGACCGCGGACGCGGGCCTCGTCGTGCCCACGGGGCACGACAACCTCGTCGTGCAGGCGCTCGGAAACCTCGCGGCCGCGGCCGGGCACGCCGGCGGCTTCGATGTCCATCTTCACAAACGCATCCCGCCCGGCGCGGGCCTCGGCGGCGGCAGCAGCGATGCGGCCGCGGCGCTACGTCTCGGCAACGAGCTGTTGCAGCGCCCGTTCGACGGACCGCAGCTCGCGCAGCTAGCGGTCGCGTTGGGCGCCGACGTTCCGTTCTTCCTCCGTTCGGGTAGCCAGTGGGGGCGCGGCATCGGCGACGAGCTGAGCCCTGCCGTTGTCGAGCCGCAGCACTTCGTGTTGCTGCTTCCGCCGTTCGGGTGCCCGACCGCCGAGGTGTACAAAAACTATTCGGCGCTATGGAAGTGCAGTCCGGCGCAAGATAAGGTCCCGATCGCGATCCCAAACACCAGGGATTCCACAGTGACGGTCAGGTTAGGCAACGACTTGGAGCGGGCAGCGGAGTTGGTGCAGCCGGCGCTGGCCGGGCTGCGCCGCCGGGTCGTCGAAAGCGGTCATCCCGACGTGAGGATGACGGGCAGTGGGTCAGCACTGTTCGTCGCTTGCGCGGACGAGGTGGCCGCAGCGCGGTGCGAGCAGTCCCTGGCTGCTTTGCCCGTGGCGGGCGTGAGGATCGTGAGAACGCGCAGTGCTGGGTCTCTGGACTCACCGTCGCGGCGACCACCCGGTCGCGGCGACCCGGAGCCGGCACCTTCTGGCTAGGGACGGTTTCGGCAACGGGAGTGGTCATGCAGGGCGACAACAACAGCGGCGGCGCCGGTCGGTTCCAGGTCACGGAGGTGCGCGTGAAGTTGACCGACGACCCGCGCAACAAGCTCAAGGCCTACTGCAGCGTGACCATCGACGACGCGTTCGTCGTGCGCGATCTCAAGATCATCGAGGGCAACAAAGGCCCGTTCGTCGCGATGCCGAGCCGCAAGCTCGCCGACCACTGCGCGCGCTGCAACCACAAGAACCACCTGCGCGCCGCCTTCTGCAACCAGTGCGGCACCAAGCTCGATCCCGAACGCGCGCCGAAGGACCTGCGCGGCCGCGCGCGGCTGCACGCCGACCTCGCGCACCCGATCAACAGCGCGACGCGCATCGAGCTGCACAAGGCCGTAGTGCGCGCGTATGCCGAAGAAGTCGAAGCGGCGAGGTCGGCCGGCGCGCAATACCGGCCCAAGACCTTCGATGACCTCGACATGCTCAGCGACATGATCGACGACGAGTATCTCGAAGAGCTCGAGCGCCGGCAGGAAGAACGCGTGCGGCTGCGCGAGCAGGGCGGCAGCGCCAGCGGCGGCGTCATGGCCAACGACGCGTGAGCGTGAGCCAACCCGAGAAGGGGGACCTGACTGCAGCGAACCACGCAGCCAGCCCCGCTGCGGCGTTTTCTTTGGGCGCGCGCCAGTAACGGCTAGGATGCGGGAGCCGGCTCTCGCCGGCCCGGAGTTCAGCTGTTGCCGCTTCGAATCGTCATCGTGGGACCAGGTCGGGTCGGCAGCGCGTTCGGGCATCGCCTCAGCAAGCGCGGTTGCGACCTGCTCGGGTTCATCGGCCCTCCGCACCGCGTCGAGCAGGCGGTGCTGTTCGCTCGCGCGGGTCAGGCGCTCGAGGGTTCGGCCGTGTCGCGCGCGCACATCGTGGTGTTCGCGGTCGGAGACGAAGACCTCGCGCTCGCCGTCGCGACGGCGGTGCGCGCCGGGCCGCCGCGCTCGTGCAGCCTGTGGCTGCACACGAGCGGCAGGCACGACCTGACCGTGTTCGATCCGGCCGCCGACCACGGCATCCGCCGGGGTTCGCTGCATCCGGTCGCGCCGTTCGCCGATGCGGCCTCGGGCCTGCGCGCGATGGCCGGCGCGCCTGCGGTCATCGACGGCGATCCGCGAAGCCTGCGCCTGCTGCGCCGCCTCTGCGAGCTGCTGAGCCTGGTTCCGGTCCCGTGGGCTGGAGCCGACCGCGCGGCCTACCACGCCGGCTGTGCGCTGGCGGCCAACGGCCTCACGGCGCTGTATGGCCTGTGCCAGGACGTGTTCGCGACGGCCGGTGGCTTCGCCGCCGAGGAGCGCAGGCGGCTCGTCGACGCGTTGATGGAGGCGGCGCTGCGCGGATGCAGCGAACGCGGCGCCGTCGCGGCCTTGTCGGGGCCCGTGCGCCGCGGCGATGCGGACGTCCTGAAGGCACACATACAGAGCCTCGCCAGGCTGCTGCCCGAGGCGCTGCCTGCCTACCGCGCGCTGATGCAACGCGCGCTCGAGCTCGCGGTCGCGGCCGGACTCGATCCGAACGCCGTGGCTGCGGTGCGGCACGCGCTGGCGGTTCCGGGGCCTCGCTAGCCGCATGGCCCAGATCATCGCCAGCGTGTTCGCGGAGTCGCGGGACCAGGTCGCGCGCAACGCAGCCAAGGCGGCGATGGCCGGCGCCGACTGGCTCGAACTGCGGTTGGACCGCTGGCCCAAGGGCGCCGATCTCGCGCCGGTGTTGGCCTCGGTGCGTCTGCCCGTGCTCGTCGCGTGTCGCACGCCCGAAGACGGCGGCCACTACCGCGGCACTTTGAGCGAACGGCGCGAGCTGTTGAGCCATGCGCTGATGGCCGGTGCGCAGGGCATCGACCTCGAAGGCTGGGAGACGTGGGCGCCGCCGGTCGGCCGCACGCGGTTGCGGCTCTTCATCCGGTCGTTCCACAGCTTCACGGGCGTGCCGAAGGAACTGCTCGCGATCCGCGACCGGTTGCACGCCTTGCCCGGCGGCGTCGCGAAGATCGCCGTGACGGCGCACGACCTCGCCGACGCGGCGCCGGTGCTCGATCTGCTCTCGCAGACCGACCAGCGACAACATCCGACGGTCGCTTTCGCGATGGGACGAACGGCCTGGCCGGTGCGCGTGCTCGCGTGCGCGCTCGGTTCGCCCTACGTCTACGCGAGCGTCGAGGAGGGTGAAGACACGGCGCCGGGCCAGGTGCCGGTCGCGCTGCTGGCCGGCATCTACCGCGTCCGCGAGCTCGGAGGGGGCAGTGCGTTGTTCGGACTGCTCGGCAACCCCGCGCTCGGTTCGTTGGGGCCCTGGCTTCACAACCGCATGTTCCGGCGTCTCGGCATCGACGCCGTCTACCTGCCGTTCGAGACTTCGCGTCCCGAGGCAGTCGTCGCGATGTTGCCGCGGCGGCAGCTGCGTGGGCTGTCGGTGACCGCGCCGTGGAAGCGCACCGCGGTGGCGCTGTGCCACCGGCTCACCGAGGAAGCGGCCGCGACCGGCGTCGTCAACACGGTGGTCGCCGAGGCGCACGGGCTGCTCGTGGGTCACAACACGGACGTGACCGGTGTGCGCGTGGCGCTCGAGCGGGCCGGCGTGCCATCGGGCGGTGGGCGCCCGGCCGTCGTGCTCGGCACGGGTGGAGCGGCACGCGGTGGCGCCTACGCGCTCGCGCAGATGGGTTTCCGCGTGACGATGCTCGGGCGATCGCTCGAACCGGCGCGCGAATTCGCGAAGAAGCACGGCATCCCGCTCGGCAGCCTCACCGAGCGGACCGTCGCCGACATGGCGCCCGCGGTGCTCGTGCACGCGACGCCGGTCGGCAGCCTCGACCACGATCCCGAGGAGAGGCTGTTGCCGGGCTACAAGCCTCCACCCGGCACGGTCGTGCTCGACATGGTCTACCAGCCTTTCTTGACGAAGTTGCTGCGCGACGCGAAGGAAGCCGGTGCGCAGGTCGTGCCCGGCGTCGAGATGTTCCTCGGGCAGGCGCAGGCCCAGGTGAAGTTGTTCACGGGAGCCGCCGTCGACGACAGCACGCTGCGCACGCTGCTGGCCGGGACCGCCGTCACCACCCACTAGGCGTGCAGAGGCCGGACTGCGCCGTACCAGAAGTGCACTTTTGCCGCGCTGCGATGGGCACATGCAGTGCCGCGACTTGCTCGCTATCCTGGCGCAATGGAAACCGAAGAGGCGCTCGAACGCGACCTGCGCGCAGGTGACGGGGCGAAGCTGGCGCCGCTCTTCGAGTGCTACCGCGAACGGCTGCTCCGCATGGTCAACTTCCGCATTCATCCGCGCCTCGTCGGGCGGCTCGATCCGGAGGACATCCTGCAGGACACCTACATCGAGGCCGGCAAGCGCATCGACGCGTTCACCGGGGACGACAAGCCGTTCCTCGTCTGGATCCGCCTGATCACGCAGCAGACGATGATCGACCTGAACAGGAAGCACCTCGGCGCGAAGATGCGCAACGCGGGCCGCGAAGTGTCGGCGCCCGCGAGCGGCACGTTGTCGGGGTTCTTCGTGAGCCACATCACTTCTCCGAGCCGCGCCGTGATGCGCGAGGAAGCGCGCGTCAAGATCGAGCAGGCGCTCGAGAGCATGGACGAGATCGACCGCGAGGTGCTGTTGCTGCGGCACTTCGAGGAACTGTCCAACAAGGAAGCCGCCGCCGTGCTCGGCATCCAGGAGAACGCCGCGAGCAATCGCTACGTGCGCGCGCTCGGGCGGCTCAAGGGTTATCTCGGCAGCCTCGCAGAGCCATGAGCCTCTACGACGACACGACGCAGCGCGATCCGCTGGACCTGCTGGCCGAGGAATTCCTGAAGCGGCATCGACAGGGTCCCGTCGACGTCGAGGCGTTTGCGCTGGAGCACCCGGCCCATGCCGAGGGTCTGCGCGAGCTGCTGCCGACGCTGATCGCGCTCGAAGACTGCAAACGCGACCGCGCGTCGAGCGGCAGCGGTCGTGGCCGCGTCTCGTTGCCCGCGCTCACGCAACTCGGCGACTTCCGCATCGTCGGCGAGCTGGGCCGCGGCGGCATGGGTGTCGTCTTCGACGCGGTGCAGGAATCGCTGGGCCGCCGCGTGGCGCTGAAGGTGCTGCCGCAGGCGTCGCTGCTGCAGGGCAACCAGCTCGAACGCTTCCGCCGCGAAGCGCACATCGCCGCGCAGCTGCACCACAGCAACATCGTGCCCGTGTTCGGCAGCGGCGAGAGCGAGGGTTACCACTGGTATGCGATGCAGTTCATCGCGGGTGAGAGCCTCGAGCGATGGCGGCAGCTGCAGGCGGAAGCGCCGCCGCGCGGAACCGGCGCGTGGCGCAACCGCGCGCGCTTCTGCGCGCGGATCGGCATCCAGGCCGCGAGTGCGCTGCACTACGCGCACGGCCAGGGCACGCTGCATCGCGACATCAAGCCGGCGAACCTGCTGCTCGAAGCGAACGAACACGTCTGGGTCACGGACTTCGGCCTCGCGAAGGCGCTCGAGGCCGAGGGACTGACGTATGCGGGCGACCTGCTCGGCACGCTGCAATACATGGCGCCCGAACAGTTCGAGGGCAACTACGACGTGCGCAGCGAGGTCTACGCGCTCGGCGTCACGCTCTACGAAGTGCTCGTGCTGCGGCCTGCCTTCGCGGGCAAGACGCGCAGCGAGCTCATGGAACGCATCCGCACGCAGCGGCCCGAAGCGCTGCGGCGGCTCTGTCCCGAAGTGCCCGAGGATCTCGTGGTCGTCGTCGAGAAGGCGATGGCGCGCGAGCCGCGCGACCGCTACCAGGACGCGCACGAGTTCGAACAGGATCTGCAGGCGTTCCTCGAGGACCGGCCGATCCAGGCCCGGCGGCACAGCGCGCCGGCGCTCGTGCTGCGCTGGTGCCGCCGCAACCGCGCGATGGCGGCGCTGGCCGCGAGCACCGTGTTCGCGGTCGTCGGCGCGGGCGTCTACGGCTGGATCGCCTATGGCACGGCGGCCGCACAGCAGGCGCGCGCCGAGCACAACCTGCGCCACACGCTGGGCGCGTTCAGCAACATCTTCGATGCGCTGATCGGACCCGATCCGGCGCTCGCGTTCGACGAGGACGAGGAGACCGGCGAGCAGACGGTCGTCGTGCGCGCGATCGAACCGAGCGACGTCGCGGTGCTGCAGCAGATGATCACCTTCTACGACCAGTTCGCGTCGCAGAACGCGGGCAACCAGGCGCTGCAGTTGGAGACTGCGCGCGCGTGCCGTCGCGTCGGCCAGATCCATGCGCGCCTCGGGCGCCCCGAGGATCTCGAGGAGGCCGCCAAGGCCTACCAACAGGCGCTCGATCGCCTGGCGAAGATCGAGAATCGCGACGTGCGGCGCGAGACTGCAGCGGTGCAGATCGAGTTCGGGAAGCTCGAGCGGCAGCGCGGCCGCGGGTTCGACGCGACGCCGCGGTTCGCGCAGGCGCTGGCACTGCTCGAGTCGGTTGCGAGCGACGGCGGCAAGGAGATGCGGCTCGAACGCGCCGAAGTGCACTTCTTTCTGGCCGAGCCGTCCGGTGGGCCCCCGGGTGGGCGCGGCGGTCCCCCGCGTGAACGGCTCGCGCGTAGCCGGGAGGATGGCGAGCGACCGCGGCCGCCGCGCGAACAGGAGCAACGCGAACAGCTCAAGAAGGCGATGGACCTCGTCGACAGCCTGCTCGACGACGGCGCGGAGCACAACGACGCGCGCGCGCTCAAGGCGCGCTGCCTGCTGCGGTCGGCGCGCATCGCCCCGCGTGACGAGGAGCGGGATGCTGCCGAAGCGGCTGCGATCGCGATCCTGCGGGAGCTCGTGACGCAGTACCCGGAGCGCTCCGACGACCGGTTCGAGTTGTGCCGCGCGCTGCTGCCGCCGCCGCGGCGCGACGACCCGCGGCAAGGTCGTGAGAGCGAGCCGGCCGATCTCGCGGTGTTGCGCGAAGCCAAGATGCACGCCGAGCGGTTGCTGGCCGAACAGCCGTTGTTCCGCGAGTACCAGCGGCTGCGGGCGCGCGCGAGCTCGCTGCTCGGACGCGCCTTGGCTGGGTCCTTCGCCGAGCTGGCCGAGAGCGCGAGGCCAGCCCGCCGCGCCGAAGCGGAAACCGAGCTGCGTTCGGCCCTGCGCCACGAAGGCGACCTGCTCGGCGTCGGCCGCGAGGTCGAGATGCGCACGCTGGAGCAGGTGCTGAAGACGCGGTTGGCGCTCGTGTTCCTCTGCGAGACGAGCGGCCAGCGCGACGATGCGATCGCCGAGTTCAAGGCGGTCCTGGACCTCGTCGAGAAGCAGCTCGCCGACCGGCCGCGCCCGGGGCCGCCCGATGCGAGCTGGCGCCCGCAGTTGCGCAGCCAGGCGACGAGGTTGGGCGATGCCATGCTGACCGAGCGTTTGCATGCGATCCTGCAGCGTGTGCCTTCGCGCGAAGACCTGCCCCCGCCCGAGGGGGGGCCGCGTCCCGACCGGCGAGGGGAAGGTCGCCGTCAGGGGCGTTGATCGCGTATCAGGCCAGGATCGCGCGTGCGACCTTGCCCTCGACGTCGGTGAGCCGGAAGTCGCGCCCCGCGTGGCGATACGTGAGCCGCTCGTGGTCGAGCCCGAGCAGATGCAGGATCGTGGCGTGCAGGTCGTGCACGTGCATACGTTCGCCGACCGTGTAGTAGCCGTAGTCGTCGGTCACGCCATACGAGAACCCGGCTCGGACGCCGCCGCCGGCCAGGAAGTGCGTGAACGCGTGCGGATTGTGGTCGCGACCGGTGCCCCCTTCGCTGGTCGGCGTGCGGCCGAACTCGCCGCCCCACCACACCAGCGTGTCCTCGAGCAGACCTCGCTGCTGCAGATCGACGAGCAGACCCGCGATCGGCAGGTCGACTTCGCGCGCGTTCTTGCGATGGTCGGGCTCGAGATTGTTGTGCTGGTCCCACTTGTAGCTGTGGGTGCACTGCACGAAGCGCACGCCGGCCTCGAGCAGCCGCCGCGCCATCAGACACTGGCGGCCGAAGTTCGCCGTGGTTGCGTCGTGAAGGCCGTAGAGACGCTTCGTCGTTTCCGTCTCGGCGCCGAGGTCGAGCACCTGCGGCGCTTCGAGCTGCATGCGGAACGCGAGCTCGAAGCTCTCGATGCGCGCCTGCAGTGCGTCGTCGCCGGGTCGCGCCTTGCTGTGTTCCTCGTTGAGGCTCTGCAGCAGGTCGAGCTGCGCGCGCTGCAGGTCCGGCGGCAGGCCGCTCTGCAGGTGGCGCACGACGGCCTTGTCGCTCGGCACGCTCGCGTTGCCGAGCGGCGTGCCCTGATAGACGCCGGGCAGGAAGGCCGCCGACCAGTTGTTGACGCCGCCGTGGCCGAGCGTGGGGCAGATCGTGACGAAGCCCGGCAGGTTCTGGTTCTCGGTGCCGAGACCGTAGAACGCCCAGCTGCCGATCGAAGGCCGCACGAACGTGTCGCTGCCCGTGTGGATCTTGAGCAAGGCACCGCCGTGCGCGTCGTTGCTGCCGTGCAGTCCCTTCAGGAAGCAGAGCTGGTCGGCGCAGCGCGCGAGGTGCGGGAACAGCTCGCTGACCCACGCGCCCGAGTCACCGTGCTGCGCGAAGCGGAACGGCGAACCCATCAGGTTGCCGGTCTCGGCGAAGGTCACGCGCGGTTTCGCGAACGGCAGCGGCTTGCCCGAGTCGCGCTGCAACAGCGGCTTGTAGTCGAACGTGTCGACGTGCGAGGGCCCGCCGTGCATGAACAGGAACACGACGCGTTTGCAGCGCGGCGCGAAGTGCGGTTGCCGCGGGGCCGTCGGTCCATCGCCCGGCAGTGTGCCACTGGCTCGCAACAGATCGGCGAGCGCGAGCGCGCCGAAGCCGCACGCGCTCTGCTGCAACAGCGTGCGCCGCGAGGGCGCGCAGGATCCGCAGCGGTCGTGAGGGGTTCGCATGGGCGAGAGGGTGGGACTGTAACCGCTAATGACCCTGCATCTTGGTCGCGCGCACCTCGATCACCGTGTTGGCCGCGGGCACGGGCGCGCTGCCACCGAGTTGCTCTCCTTCGCCGATCGCGAACAGGAACGCCGTGTCGCGCGGCAGCATGACGCGGAACCAGCCGCCGGAACCCGTCCTGGTCAGCCCGGGCACGCCCTTCTTCGGCGGGCCGGGCTTGTCGACCGCGAACACGATCGCGCCGGCCAGACCCTTGCCGCCTTCATCGACGCAGCGGCCCACGCGCAGCACGAGACCGTGCGTGCGCGCGTCGAGCGCCACGGTGCAGGCACCGGACCACGGTCCCTTGCGCACGATGCGCGGGTCGGTGCCGGTCACGTGCAACTCGTCGACGGCTCGATTCGTCCACAACACGAAGCTGCCGTCGGGGCGCGTGCGCGCCGAGCCGGCGCCGCCGTTGCTGCCGACGGCCTGCACGGCGCCGTCGGCCACGGGTTCGCCGCGTTCGTCGCAGACGGAGCCACTGACCGCGAAGAAGCTGTCGCGGCTGTTACGCAGGTCGACGACGAGTTCGTGGTCGGCGGTCACCGGCCCGCTGACCACGTGGCGCCAGCCGAGCGGATCGACCAGCACGTCGTGCACGGGTTGGTTCAGGCGCACGGAGAACGCGCCGTCGTCGCCGGCCGTGACCGGGGCCAAGGCCTGGCCTTCGCGGTCGCGGCACTTCAACTCGACGCCGGCTGCAGGGGCCCCGTCGGGCAGCACGACGCGGCCACGCAGCGTGAAGTGCGCGAGCTGCGCGAACGACACCGCGACGTCCAGCGCGTTGCCGGCAACCACCGGCACGTCGCACCGCACGCCCTCGAACTGCACGTGCAGGCGCACGATCGCCTCGGGGCAGACGAGGCGGAAACGCCCTGTCTTGTCGGTCAGTGCGTCGATGCCGGTTTCGCGTGCATGAGCCGTGCGCGCGACGACGACCGCTCCCGCGACCAGAGCACCGTCGAAGCCGCGGACCACGCCTTCGGCGACCTGGGAAGCGAGCGGCGCCCCCCAGAGAGTCGACCAGAGCAGGGCGGCGATCACGGCAGCGCGCAACGGCTCACGACGTTCGGGATGCATGACTCAATCGATGTGGAGGAATTCGTTGCTCGCGAACAGGGCCTGGCAGAGACCACGCAGCGCGGCTTCGGGCGTCGTGCTGTTGCGCGCCGTCGCGAGCCACTGTGTCGCGTGCTGTCGTTCGGCAGGCGAAGGCGCGCGGCCGTAGGCTTGCTGCCAGAGGAAATCGATGCGTGTCGCGTCGTCGGGGCGAGCGGCCTCGGTGCGCGCCGCGAACGCCGCACTCTGGTCGCGCACGAACGGCGCGTTCAGCAGCAGCAGCGCCTGCGTCGCCACGGCCGTGCTCGGCCGCTGTTCGAGGTGCACGCTCGGATCGGCGTAGTCGAACGCCGCGAACAGATCGAACATCGCGTTGCGGATGATCGGCAGATACAGCGAACGGCGCGGCGCGTCGTAGCGGGCCTGGTCGTTGGACTGGTCGTTCGTCACGTAACCGCGGTCGTTGGTTTCGAGCAGCGAGCCGCCGAGCTTGCGATCGAGCGTGCCCGCGACGGCGAGCATCGCATCGCGCACCGACTCGGCTTGCAGTCGGCGCCGTGTTTGCCGCCAGAGCAGACGGTCGTCGGGATCACGCAGCGCGGCCTCGGGATTCAAGTCGCTGGTCTGTTGCCAGGTGCGCGAGGTCAGGATGCGCCGCCAGAGGTGCTTCTGCGACCAGCCGTGTTCGCGCAGGTCCGCGGCGAGCCAATCGAGCAGCGGTAGGTGCACGGGTCGATCGCCGCGCGTGCCGAAGTTCGACGGCGAGCGCACGAGGCCCTCACCGAACGCGCGCTGCCAGATGCGGTTGCTGAGCACCCGCAGCACGAGGCCCTGGCGCGGGTCGAACAGCCAGGACGCGAGCTCGCGCCGGCCGCTCTCGGCCGCCGGCAGCGAAGCGGCGCCGAGCAGCGTGTCGAACGCGGACAGGAAGCCGCGCGGCGTCGTCTGCGCTTCGAGCGTGAGGTGGTTGCCGCGCAGGTGCACGGGCAGGTCGCGCACGCTGTCCTCCGCGACGCACATCGCCGTGGGGCCCTGTGGAGGTACTTTGGCCTTGGCCTCGTCGACCGCGGCGGTCTTCTGCGAGAGGTCCGCGAGCGTGCCCGCGGGCAGGTAGCGATGCAACGCGGCGTCCGGCAGCGCGAACAGGCCGCCGTTGTCGAACAGCAGCGCACGCGCGGCCTCGAGGTTCTCTTCGGGCAGACGAACGGGACCCTCCTTGGTGCGCGCGCGCGCTTCGTCGGCGGCAGCCGCCGCGGTCGCGAACAAGGTCTGGAACCTGACCGCCAGATCGCGCGCCGAGGTCGGCGACAGGCCGCCGAGCAGGATCGCCGCGAGCCCGCCCCTGCCCTGGTGCGCCGCTACGGCGTTCGCGAAGTCGTCGGTGCCGCAGGCCGCGAACGCGGTCCAGAAGCCGACGAGTGGTTCGCTGCTGCGGCTCGCGAGCACTGCCGCGGCCTGGCGCACGACGGGCGGCAGCAGGCCCGGCTCGACGGCGAAATCGACGGGCGTCAACAGCAGCGCGTCGAGGTGCGGCACGTGCGGCTGCAGCGCCTGCAAACGCAGCACGTGGCTGCGCGCGCCGAGGACCAGTTCGCCGGCTGCGTGCCAGGCCTGGCCGGCCGGCATCCAGTCGCCCGTGACGGCCTCGAGCGCGCGTGCCAACACGACTTCGCCGTCGAGCAGGACCTGCATCGGCCGCGACTCCTTGGCCGCGAAGCGCACGTCGAGGCGGTAGCGGCCCGGCAACGGCGTTTGCACGTCCCACTCCGCGTATTGCGGGCCGGCCTTCTGCGTGTGCAGCACCGTGCAGGTCGCCGAGCCCCAGGTGCTGCTGTCTCGGTGCAAGCTCGTAGCGCGCGCATTCTCGGCCTCGACGTGGAGTCCCTGCCGCAGCAGCGCCGAACCCGCGAGCAGGTAGCGCCCCGCGTCCGCGACGAGCTCCGCGCGCTGGGCCGCCCGGGCTGTCCCGGTCGCCTCGTCGAGCGCCTTCTGCAGCTTGGCGAGCTCGGCCTCGCGCTGCTTGCGCAGCTCGATGGCCGGGGTCGGCGCCAGCTCGCGATCGAACCACTGCGACACGTGGCCGAGCTCCCGGAACGACCTGGTGCTGCGGAAGATGCCCGCGAGCGCGTAGTAGTCGCGCTGGCTGATCGGATCGAACTTGTGGTCGTGGCAGCGCGCACAGCCCACCGTGAGCCCGAGGAACGTGCGGCCGACGAGGTCGATCTGCTCGTCGACCGTGTCGAGCACGAGCTTCTCCTTGTCCTGTTCGGCGAGCATGCGCGGGCCCAACGCGAGGAAACCGGTCGCGAGGTGGCCATCGAGCCCGATCGCGGGATCGCCGGCGAGCAGGTCACCCGCGATCTGCATCGCGCCGAAGCGATCGAACGGCATGTCCTCGTTGTGCGCCTTCACGACCCAGTCGCGGTAGCGGAAGGCGTTCGCGAACGCGAGGTTCTCGTCGAGGCCGTTGCTGTCGCTGTAGCGCGCGAGGTCGAGCCAGTGACGGGCCTGCTGTTCGCCGTAGTGCGGCGAGGCCAGCAGCACGTCGAGCACGCGTTCGAACGCATCGGGACGCTGGTCGGCCTCGAAGTCCGCGAGCGTCTCGGGCGACGGCGGCAGACCCGTGAGCACGAACGAAGCGCGGCGCAGCAGCGTGCGCCGGTCGGCCTGCGGGTTCGGGTGCAGGCCCGCCGCGGCGAGCCGCGTCCGCACGAACCGATCGATCGGATGCGCGTCCCACGCGGCCTCGCCGCTCGGCGGCGGTTCGGTCACCGACAGCGCGGTGAAGGCCCAGCGCGGGTCGGTTCCCTCGGGGCCCTGGGCGATCGTCTCGCGAAGAGGAAGCAGCAGCACCAGGGCGAAAACGCCGGGCAGTCCACACATGGGAAACCGTGCAGTCATCGCGAGAGAGTTCGACGTGGCCCCGCGCGCGCAGGATACTGCGCGGCCGGCTGGGAGGCGCTACATCCTGCAATGAAGCACGCACCAATTGTCCTTGTCTGCCTCGTTCTCCATGGGTGCGCGACGCGGTCGCGCATCGACTGGCCGCGCGCGACGTGGGAGCTCGTGACGACGCCGACCAAGCAGAGTCTGCGTGGTCTCGCGGTCGTGGACGCGTCCGTGGTGTGGGTCGGTGGCGCCGAAGGCACGCTGCTGCGCACGGTGGATGGGGGCCAGAACTGGCAGAACGTCGCGCCGCCCGACAGCGGCAAGAGCGACTTCCGCGACATCGAGGTCTTCGACGCCGACCAAGCACTCGCGATGGTGGCGGGCCTGCCCGCGCGCATCTACCGCACCACCGATGGTGGCAAGACCTGGCAGGTCGTGCACGACGATCCGCGGCCGAAGGCGTTCTTCGACGCGATCGCCTTTGCGGGTGACCGCGGTTACCTGTTCGGCGATCCGATCGACGGAGTCTTCACGCTGCTGACGAGCGCGGACCGCGGTGCCAGCTGGACTGCCGTGTCTCCCGACCTGTTGCCGCACCCCGTCGGCGAGGAGGCGGGTTTCGCCGCGAGCGGAACCTGCGTCGCGGTCCACGCCGATGGCGCGGCCGAAGGCCAGCAGGCCGCGGAGGTGGCGCTCTGGATCGCGACCGGCGGCTCGGCCTCGCGCTGCGTGCGCAGCTTCGATGGCGGAACCACCTGGCACGCCACGGCGCTGCCGCTCGCGCAGGGTGGTGCGGCGCAGGGAGCCTTCGGCCTTGCGTTCCGCGACCGCTCGGTCGGCGTCGCGGTCGGTGGCGATTACCGCGAGCCGCAGGTCGGCAAGGGCACGGTGGCGTGGACCGCGGACGGGGGGCGCAGTTGGCGAACGGTCCCCGCTGGCGCCGGTGGTTTCCGTTCGGCCGCGCTCTGGCTCGGATCCGACGACGTGCTGGCCGTCGGTTCCCACGGCAGCAGTCTGTCGCGCGACCGCGGTCGTTCGTGGCGGCCGTTCGGCACCGAGGGTTTCCACAGCGTCGCGATGGGGCGCGACGGCAGCGTCTGGGCCTGCGGCAGCGACGGCCGCGTGGCGCGAGTCGCGTTGCCGCAGTGAAGCGCACGTGGCCACTGTGAAGCGCGCGCTACCGCGGGCTACGATCCGGCACGACATGCGCTCCCTCGTCGTGTTGTTGGCGACGGTCCTCGCTGCGCAGACACCGCAGCAGACCGTGGCCGCGTTCCGTCCGTTGCACATCTTCGGCGACCACATGGTCCTGCCCGCGGCGAGCAACGTGCCGATCGGCGGCGTCGGCGCGCCCGGTGCGACGGTCGAGGTCAAAGGCTCGTGGGGTGGCGAGGCGAGAGCGCGCGTCGACGACGCCGGTCGCTGGAGCTGCGATCTCGCGACGCCGGCTCGCGGCGGTCCGTTCGAGGTCGTGCTGCGTCATGGTGCCGACGAGACGAGGCTGCGCGACGTGCTGGCGGGCGACGTGTGGCTCTGCAGCGGGCAATCCAACATGGTGATGCCGCTCGGCCCGCAGCGTGGCACGGACGGCGTGCGCGACTGGCAGCAGGAGGTCGGCAAGGCGAACCACGAGTTGCGGGTGTTCACGGTGAAGGGCAAGGCCAGCGCTGCGCCCGAGACCGACGTCGACGGCGTCTGGGAGGTGTGTTCGCCCGCGACGGCCGCAGGGTTCTCGGCGGTTGCCTACTTCTTCGCGTGCGAGCTGCTCGCACACGGCAAGAGCCCGATCGGGCTGGTCGTGTCGGCTTGGGGCGGCACGGTGTGCGAGGCGTGGACGAGCGAGCGCGGACTGCGCGAGTTCCCCGAGTTTGGCGACGCGCTCGAGGAGCTGCGCTCTCCGCGGCCCGAGGCGCGGGCTGAACAGTTCGCGAAGTTCTGGGCAGCGGTGCAGCGGGCGAGTGACGGTGCGCCGCGCGCGGTGCAGGTGCCCGAGCGGTGGTCGGCGGGCGAGTTGAAGTCGTTCGACGGCGTAGCGACCTACGAACGCACGCTCGCCCTGCCGCCGGCGTTCCGCGGCGCGGATCTCGAGCTCGAGCTCGGTGCCCTCGACGACATGGACACCGTCTGGTGGAACGGCGAGCGCGTCGGCGGCCTCGAAGAAATCGGGGCGTGGACGACCCCGCGCCGTTACCGCGTGCACGCATCGGATGCGGCGACAGCCGTGCTGCGTGTGCGCGTCGTCGACCGGGGCGGCGACGGTGGCTGGAGGTCAGCCGCGGCCGACCTGCGTCTCGTGCAGGTGAAGGACCATGCGCAGAGTCTCGGGCTCGCCGGCGAGTGGCAACGCCGCGTCGGACCCGCGATGCGCGACCTGCCGCCATTGCCTCCCGACGACAACAGTCCGAATCGCCCGTCGGTGTTGTGGAACGGCATGATCGCGCCGCTGACCGCGTTCCCGTTCACGGGAGTGTTGTGGTATCAGGGCGAAGCGAACCGCAACAACGCCGAACGATACGCGCGTCTGTTCCCCGCGATGATCAGCGACTGGCGTGTGCGCTTCGACCGCGAGCTGCCGTTCTACTTCGTGCAGATCGCGCCGTTCGGATATGAGAACGACGAGGGCGACAAGACCGCTCGGCTGCGCGAGGCGCAGGCGAAAGCCCTCGAGCTGCCGCAGACCGGAATGGCCGTCACGCTCGATTGCGGCGATCCGGCCGACATCCATCCCGTGGACAAGAAGCCGGTCGGGCAGCGTCTCGCGAGGCTGGCGCTGGCGGGCCACTACAAGGAAGCCATCGCGTGGCGCGGGCCGCGTCTCACGGGTCTGCAGCGGACTGACGGGGGCCGCATGCAGCTGCTGTTCGACACGGGTGGCAGTGCGCTCGTGCTCGCGCCGGGCGGCGAAGGTTTCGAGCTCGCCGGCGAAGACGGCCGCTACGTGCCCGCGGTGGCCAAGGTCCACGGGGGGGGCATCGAACTGCAAGCAGCGGGAGTCGAACGACCGGTTCACGTGCGCTACGCCTGGGCCGCGGCGCCGCGGTGCTCGCTCTCGAACGCCGACGGTCTGCCGGCGCCGCCGTTCCGCGCCTCGCTCCGCTGAACGAGCCATCCTGACAGGCCGACATTCCGCAGCGACGCTGTGTGGCGGACGTGGCTCGGTTAGGCTTCTGCGTTCGCATGGATGAGGTCGAGCTCTACGCTGCCTTTCAGCCGACCAGGGCGGCGGGCATCACCCTGGGCGTGCGCGAGCTGCACGTCTGGGCCGTGCCGCTGCACGGCGACCCGGAGCCGCAGGATGCGCTGCTGTCGCCGGCCGAGCGCGAGCGTCTCGCGCGCTTTCGCATCGTCGACCATCGGCGGCGCTTCCAGATCGGACACGGCGCGTTGCGCGCGATACTCGGCGGCTACCTCGGCGTGGATCCGCGCGGGATCGAGTTCCGGCGCGGGCCGCGTGGCAAGCCGTATCTGGCCGCAGAGGGGCCGTTCTTCAACCTGTCCCACTCGGGCAAGCTCGCGTTGATCGCGATCGGCGGCGTCGAGCTCGGGCTCGACCTCGAGAAGGTGCGCCACCTCGAGAGCTTGAACGAAATCGGCCGCCGCCATTTCTCCGAGAGCGAGTTTGCGGCGCTCGATGCGCTCGAGGGCGACGCGCGGCGGCTCGCGTTCTATCGCTGCTGGACGCGCAAGGAGGCCTACATCAAGGCGCTCGGCGAAGGCCTCTCGATGCCGCTCGACACGTTCGACGTGAGTCTCTGCGACACGCCGAAGCTGCTCGCGTGCCGCGATGGCCGCGAGGATCCCGAGAACTGGTCGCTGCACGACGTCTCGCCGGGGCCGGAGTTCGTCGCGGCGTGCGCGGTGCGCGCGCCCGGGCTGCAGGTGCGCACATTCGCGTTGGCGATGGGCTAGCTCGCGGAAGGCGAGTCCATCACTGAATGCGCAGTTCGTGTCGGGGTGTCATGCCATAGTCGGACGTCGCCGGGTTGAACACGAACCACTGCGTCGCCACGCCGAGGCCGGTTGTGGCGACGGTGAAGGGTGCGGTCACGAGTGTGTAGCCCTCGTTCCAGCCACCACTGCCGGTGACGCGCGCGAAGATGAGGTCGGCGGGCACGAGCAGGTAGCATCCAGGTAGCGACCAGCTACCGAGGCCGTAGGGCAGCGGGATGCCCTGCCAGCTCGTGGAGCCCTGGGGGCCGACGAGCAGCCAGGCCAGTGCGTTCGCACGAGCGCCAGCCAGCGTGATGCGCAGCCCGCCAGAGTCGCTGCGCACTGCGTTCTGCGGTGGCGCTCCCGTGCTGCTGCACCCGATGCCCTGCACGTCGGTGCCCGCGAGGCCAACGCAGATTGCGCGCAACCGCGGCGAATGGAGAACGATCGGGATCGTGCCCTGATAGCCGATGATCTTGTAAGGGCGGTCCCACACCACGACGACCGGGTACGGGTTGCCCGGCAACGGCCCGAGGTTGGCCAGGCCGGTGCCGAGTTCGCGATCTGGCTGGTAAAGCGCACCGAGTTCCGTCGATGGCGCATTCCACTCGTCCCACAACAGGCCACCGTCGCGGCCGGACAGCACCTGGATACGGCCGGTCCAGCCCGTCGGGTTGAAGTGGCGAGGGCCGCCCGCGAACACATCGGGCACGCCATCGAGATCGAAGTCGGGCCCTCCAACGAGCTTCTCGGCGAGCCCTTGCTCGCCCGACCATTGGCGCAGCATCTGGCCCGTGGCACCGGAGTAGATCACTGCCACGCCGCGGAAACCAAGGTAGCTACTGGCGGCGTAGTCGGGGACACCGTCGCGGTCGAAGTCACCGACGCCCACGACCTGGCTGCCGATCGCGTCGCCGGGCAGCGGCCCGAGATCGCGGCGCAGTGCCCTGCCGGAGCGACCGGAGTACAGTTGGATCGCTCCGCGACCTGTGGTCTCGACCAGGCCGACGCCGAAGTCGTCGGCACCGTCGCCGTCGATGTCGCCGACGCTGCCGAGGCCGCGCATCCATTCGCTGGCTGGGGGCTGCAGGTTGAAGGTGTAGAGCAGCGTTCCGTCGTGGTCGTAGGCGAAGATGCGCGAGTCGTTGTATTCACTCGTCGACGTGACGATTTCCCGGTTGGTGTCGTTGTCGAGGTTCAGCCCGATCGTGTACTTGCCGAAGTACCCATAGCCGGTCGTCAAGGATCCCGTGCAGGTCCACAGGGGCTGGCCGTGCAGCGGTGAGTAGACGCTGAGCCAGTTCGGCGCGGCGGCGCCCCAGTGCACTTGGATGGCGAACTCGGAGATGTTGTCGCCGTCCACATCGCCGATGGCAAACACTCGTTCGCTGGATTGCCAAACGGGCTGCTCCATGAGCATCGATCCGTCCAATCCAGAGTGAATGCGAACGACAATGTTGGTGGTGCTCGTGGAGAACAGGTTCTTCGCCACGATCGCGATGCAGTCTGTCGTTCCATCGCCGTTGACGTCCCGAATAGGCTCCGGAAGTCCGTATGCGTCCGTGGAGGACCAAACCCGCCACTGCTCCTGCTGGGAAACCAAACATGTCAGAAGGCTCATCCCGAGCAGCCCGCCTCGAGCGACGCAGTTCAACCCGATCTTGGTGCTCATTCCAGCCTCACCCAGAGCGCGGTCGATGGGATCCCCGCAGTCGACAGCGCGAACAGCCTGAAGTAACCACGAGGAGCCTGAGACTCACTCGGCGCGGTGAACTGCACCATACTAACCGATGCGGTGCGCAGCGACGACCTTGTCGCGGATGCGCAGGCCGGTGCCGGGCGCTTCGGGCAGGTTGTAGAAGCCCTTCGTCACGTAGATCGGCTCCTCCCACATGTCGTTGAGCGACTCGTAGCAGTTCTCGACCAGCACACAGTTCGGCGTCGCGGCTGCGAGCTGCACGTGCAGCTTGTGCTGCACGTTCGTGTGCGGCACGACGGGCAGGTTGTAGCTCGCCGCGAGCGCAGCGACCTCGAGCCACTCGTCGATGCCGAGCAGCTTCGTCGCGTCGGCCTGCACGTAATGCACGGCGCCTGCTGCGATGTAATCGCGGAACGCCTCGCGCGTGAAGATCGTCTCGCCGACGGCAATCGGCGTCGTGATCGCATGCGCGAGCTCGCTGTGCATCGCGACGTCCTCGGGCTTCATCGGCTCTTCCAGCCACTTCACGTCGTGGTCCGCGAGCCGGCTCCCATACTGCTTGCTCGTCGCGAGCGTCCATGCGCAGTTGACGTCGGTCATGATGTCGATGCCGTCGCCGACGGCCTTGCGCACCGCGGCGACTCTTCGCAGGTCTTCGCGCGGATCGGCGCGTCCGAGCTTGATCTTGACCGCGTCGAAGCCGCGTTCGACCAGTTTCAGGGCATCGCGCACGAGTTCGTCCTGGCTCCACGAGAGCCAGCCGCCATCGGTGCTGTAGGCCTTGACCCTGTCGCGGCAGGCGCCGAGGTAACGCCACAGCGGCAGGTTCGCCTGCTTGCACGCGAGGTCCCAGAGCGCGAACTCGACCGCCGCGAGCGCCACGCGCGTGCTGCCGACGCGGCCGATGAAGTGGTTGCTGAAGAAGCACTCCCTGACGATCTGCTTGCGGAAGGCCGGGTCCTTGCCGACCAGCAGCGGCGCGTAGTTCTCCTGCACCGCGACCTGCGCCGTGCGCAGCCCGGGCGTGTAGCTCCAGTTCATGCCGTAGCCCGTGAGGTCCGCGTCGGTCTTCAGGATCACCTGCAGGAACTCGACGTGCGTGACGGTGCTCTGGCTGTCGGTGATCGTGCGCTGCTGCAGCGGCACGGAGAGCAGGGCGGTGTCGACGTGCGTGATCTTCATGGCGTGTGCCTTCAATCGACGTGGAAGACTTCGTCCATCTCGGCCCACCAGGTGCCGGGCTTGCGCCTGGGGTGAGGTACCTGCATCGCTTCCATGATGTCCCACCATTCGCGCATGCGCGGCGCGTCGGCGAGAGCCCGCATGCGCGCTTCGTACTCGGCCGGCGGCCCGACATACTCGTAGTAGCCGAACAGCTCGCCGTGGAAGTGGAAGATCGAGTAGTTGCGGATGCCGGCAGCCGCGATCGCGTCCTGGATCTCGGGCCAGATCCGCACGTGGTAGCGCTTGTATTCCGCGAGACACTCGGGCTTCAGCCCGAGCCGGAAGCCGTGGCGTTTCACCGGTCGATTCCTCTGGGCGACTCGAATGGCACGACGCGTTGCCGCTGCGTGCCGAAACCGGCCGGCTCGCCGATGCCGAGCGTGACGACGTCGCCGGCCTTCAGATACTCGGGTGGGTTGCAGCCGAGACCGACGCCGGCCGGGGTACCGGTCGTGATGCAGTCACCGGGTTCGAGCGTGAGGCATTGGCTCAGGTAGGCGACCAGCTCGGCGACGCCGAACACCATCTCGCGCGTGTTCGAGTCCTGGCGCCGGCGTCCGTTCACCTCGAGCCACAGCGGCAGGTCCTGCGGGTCGCGCACGAGGGCCTTCGGCACGAAACAGGGGCCGATCGGCGCGAACGTGTCGAAGCTCTTGCCCTTGACCCACTGGCCGCCGCGTTCGAGCTGCCAGTGGCGTTCGCTGTAGTCGTTGTGCAGCGCGTAGCCCGCGACGTGGTCCATCGCGTCGGCGGCGTCGACGTAGCGCGCCGTCTTGCCGATCACGACCAGCAGCTCCACCTCCCAGTCGGTCTTCAGCGAGCCACGCGGCAGCACGAGATCGTCGTCGGGACCGCAGATCGCCGACGTCGCCTTCGCGAACACGACGGGCTCGGCCGGCAGCTGTGCTTTGGTCTCGCGCGCGTGGTCGCGGTAGTTGAGACCGATACAGAACAGCTTGTGCGGGCGCGCGACGCACGGACCGAGCCGCGCGCCGGCCGGCACAGCCGGCAGGGCGCTGCCGTGGCGCTGCACGAACGCGTGCAGGCGTACCTGGCCGTCCTCGGCGAAGAACGCGGGGCCGAAGTCGCCGCCGAACGAGGATACGTCGAGGCGCTGCCCGGTGCGCAGCTGCACGGCGGGACGTTCCTGGCCGGCTTTTCCGTAGCGGAGCAGGTGCATCTGCATACCTCACCCGGTGAGTTTGCCGCCGTCCAGCGGGAAGGCCTGTCCCGTGACGAACCGGCTCGCGTCGCTGCACAGGAACAGCGCCATCTCGGCGACTTCCTGCGGCGTGCCCATGCGGCCCATCGGCTGGTAAGCGGCGAGCTTGCTGAACATCTGCTGCTCCTGACCCGGGTAGTTCTTTTTCAGGTAGCCGTCGACGAACGGCGTGTGGATGCGCGCGGGGCAGATGCAGTTGCAGCGCACGCCCTGGGCCATGTAGTCGAGCGCGATGGATTTCGTCATCGTGAGCACCGCGCCCTTCGTCATCGAGTAGGCGAAGCGATCCGCGATGCCGATCAGGCTCGCGATCGAGGCGAGGTTGCAGACGACGCCGCGCGCAGAGATCAGGTGCGGCAGCGCGTGTTTGCTGCACAGGAACACGCCCTTCACGTTGACGGCGTAGAGGCGGTCGAAGTCCTGTTCGGTCGTGTTCGCGAGCGAACCGACGTGGCCGATGCCCGCGTTGTTGACGAGGATGTCGAGTGCCTCGAAGCGCTCGACGACGCGCGTGATCGCGGCGCCGACCAGCGTGTCCTGCGTCACGTCGCACGGCACGAACTCCGCCTCGATGCCCTTGCTGCGCAGCTGCTCGGCCTTGGCTGCGCCGCTGCTCGCGTCGAGCTCGAGCAGCGCGACGGAGGCACCGCGCGCGCCGAAGAGCTCCGCGATCGCGGCCCCGATGCCGGAGCCGGCGCCCGTGATGGCGGCGACCTTGCCTTCGAGGCGAAACGGGTCGGGGGTCGTGGTCATCGGTGGGGCTCTCTCACTGGTTCTCGGGGCGGCCTTGGATCCACGTCTGGTCGCGGATGCTCGCGAGCATCGAGCGCACGGCCGCGGTCAACTCGGGATCGGGCGGCGTGCTCGCCGCGCGCACGTTGCGTTCGAGCTCGCCTGGATCGGCCGTGCCACAGAGCGTGGCCGCGGGTCCCGGCAACGAACACGAGAAGGACAGCGCGAGCTCTGCGATCTCGATGCCTCGTGCCTTGCACCAGTCCGCCGCGCGCTTGCACGCGGCGCGGATCGCCGGTGATGCCGGGTGCCACTGCTGCGGGCCATGGCTCGACAACAGACCGAGCGCGCCCGGAGACGCATTGATCAGGCCGATGCCACGCGCCGCGAGCGATGGCACGAGCTGCGTCAGCGTCGTGTCGAACAGCGTGGCGTGGCTGTAGCTCAGTACGACGTCGAACGGCACCGGCAGCGCGAGGCCGCGGCGGAAGATCGCGAGCGGCAACCCGCTGTAGCCGATGCAGCGCACCAGGCCTCTCGTCTTCATCGACTCGAGCACGGGCAGTCCCTCCGTCAGCGTGCGGTCGAGATCGCTGAACTCGACGTCGTGCAGCAGGAACAGATCGACGTGATCCGTGCCGAGTCGCTTCAGGCTCTCGTCGAGGCTCGTACGCAGGCGGGCTGGCGAGAAGTCGAAGTCGTCGACGCCGTAGCGACCCGCCTTCGTCGACAGGAAGCAGCGCTCGCGCGGCAGGGATCGCAGCGCCTTGCCGAGCACCGTCTCGCCGCGCGTGCTGCCGTAGTAGGGCGAGGCGTCGAACAGCGTGACGCCGAGCTCGAACGCGCGGTGCACGGTGCGGATCGCCTCGGATTCGTCGACATCGCCGTAGACGCCGCCGAGACTGGCGGCGCCGAGCCCGAGCGCGGAGACCCGGAGACCAGTGGTGCCGAGAGGACGTTGCTGCACGGGCCGTGCAGTTTGCAGCCTGGGTGTGGGCCCAACAACCGAGAACCGTCAGGGGATCTGGCCAGCGGAGCACGGCAAGCACGTGTCAGGCCCGCGACGTCTCGTGCCTCCGAGGTGAGCTGCGACTACGGTTGGGTCACCTTCGCGATGCGCGCCGCCAGGTCGACGCGGAACCGATCCAAGGCGGCAGTGGTCGCGGCGTCGAGCCCGGCGATCTTTGCCTGGCGCTCGAGTGGGAAGCCATGCAGCAAGTGGCCGAGCATGATTGGCGAGAAGCCGCTATCCTTCTTGTTCGCGTCGCGCAGGGCGCGGCCGAGGTCGCCGCCGCGATCGAGCAGCGCGCGCAAGTCGACGAGGTCGCGAACCTCGGCGCGATGCAACAGGGTACCGAGCTTGTTGACGAGGATTTCGTACAGGCTGTCGACCTGGATCATGGCACCACCCGCCGTGACCTGCTGGGGTCGCTCGATGTTGGGCACCGGTTCGGCTACGAGGTCGACGACGGCAGCTTCCCCATGGAGTTCGGCGCGCAGGCGCACGAAGCCTGTCGTTCGCTGCAGGACGTTCACCGTGAGGCCCTCTCGCTCCAGGTGATCGATGCATTGCTCCGGTTCGGGACCGAAGACGGCGAGTCCGTGCCAGAACAAGTCGAGATCTCGGGTGGTCCGATGCTGGAGATGGAAGCCTGCGAGAGCGGCCCCGCCGGTCAGTGTCCAACGCGGCTGCACGGGTGCCAATGCGACGAGGATCCTCGCCTGGAGGTCGGTGAGTCGACCCAACATCGCTACCGCTTCTCCCAAGCCTCGAGCAGCCATTCCCAGAGCGAACGCGATCGGCCAAGGTAGGGAACCACGTCGTGCCACAGTTCGCGGATCTCGGCTTCACTGACGAAAGTGAAGACGTCGTCGGGCTTCGCTTGCCGCATCAATTTGCCGACCAGGTAGGCCTTCGTCAGCCGATCGCTCGTGCGCAGCAGCGCCTCGAACTGCACGAGGGTCATATCCACGTCCCAGAGGAAGTAGGGGCGCCCTGCGGCATCGACGAGCAGGTCGGGCGGTGTTGGGTTGAGAACGGACATTCGGCACCACGGTATCGAACCGGTCAACCCGAGGCTATCCGTTCACTCGCGCGCTTCGGGCATGAGGCAACCGACCACAGGGGTCGACGTTGCGGCCACGGCCCGCCCCGCGAGAGCTGCTGCGACGGCATCGCGCAGATCGTGGCTGGTTGCGGCCTGCGCACGCGAGCCGAGGGAACTCCACTGATCGTCGATGCGGCCGCGGTAGACCTGGGCCGATTGGGTGAGCACGACGGCTTCGGGGGTCTTCGTGGCGCCGACGGCACGCGCGAGCTGCTGGTGTGGGTCCAACAGGATCGCACCGGGCAGCTCGTAGTCGCGCGCATGCGAGCGCGCCGCCGCGACCGTCAGGTCCGGGTCGACATGGACCACGAAGAGCCGCACCGCGGTCCCGCTCCAGCTCGAGGCCAGCTCGCGCAGCGTCGGCGCGTAGCTGTTCGCGATCGGGCACTCGTGGCTCGTGAACAGCAGGACGTGCACCGCGCCATTCCTGACTGCGAGCGGTTCGTGCGCGACCCCGTCGAGGTCCTGCAGTTGCACGCGCGCGGTAGCGCAGCTCGCGGTGAGCAACGCGAGCCACGCCGTGCTGGCGAGGCCCGTCCGATTCACTTGCCGCCGTTCCCGTTGCCGCCGCCAGTACCGCCGCCGGGTTGGCCACCAAGGCCGCCGATCCCGCCCAGCAACTCGCCGATCGCGCTGGCTTCCTCCTTCGACAATGCCCCGTCGCCGTCCTTGTCGAGCCGATCGAAGAACAAACCCAGCCGCGGCACTTCGTCCTTCGTCAACTTGCCGTCGCGGTTCTTGTCGAATTTCTGGAACTGGGCATCGATCTGCTCCTGCTTGAGACCCGGAATCTTCTCCGTGTTCTTCTTGGCGATGGCCCTGCGCAGGACCTCGAGATCCTTCTCGTCGGCGGGCACGACGAGCAGCGTGATGCTGCCCATCTCGTCGGTCGTCTCGCGGCCCCAGCGCACTCGCTTCGGCGGCTTGTTGGGGTTGTTCTCGTTGTTCTTGCTGTTGTCGTAGACGAGCTCGGAGCGCAGCAGCGCGTCCTTGGGCAACCGAACGAGCGAAGAGAACGTGTAGCGGTTCTGCCAGTCGAAGTCCCAGCGGTCGATCTTGAGCAGCGGCGTCGTCTTGCCGTCGGGCAGCTCTGCCATCATCTGCAGCGACTTGCACACCATGTGCGCGTGGCCGCCGATGCTCACGGCGTCGACGTCGCAGGGCAGCGTGAAGGTGTCGCGCAGCCGGTAGTCGGCTTCGCCGGGAGGAATGTCGAGTCCCTGCGTGAAGCCGAAGAACGGTGGCAGCTGGATGCTGACGAGCGTGCGCTTCGGCGGCTCGTCCGCGAAGTGCAGGCCGAGCACGGTGGCCTCTTGCTCCTTCTTGCCCGACGGATGCAGGTGGCTCTGCAGCACGAGGTCGCTGCCCTTCGGGATCTTGATCGCGAGGCCCTCGGGCAGATGGCTCGGCATGCCACCGACGGCCCAGCCGCCGATCATGGTGGATCGCTGCAACCGCATGCCCGAGAAGCCGGCGCGGCCATCCTTGCCGTCGAGCTCCTGGGCCTCGCGTTGTTCGTCGAGGAAGATCAGCACGTGATGCAGCACCGAACGCGCCGAGGGGCGAACTTCGATGGCGGTCACGTACTTGTCCTCGGGCAGGCCGAGCGGGATCGCGAAGTTGCGGTAGATGTCGCGCCCACTCGCGGGCACTTCGAAGGCGCCGAGCGTCTTGACGACGAGATCGGGTTCGCCGAGCTGCCAGCCCGTGGTGAACGCGGGTGGCTTGCCGAGCTTTTCGGGGGGACCTTCGGGCATGCCGGCCTTGACCCAGGCCCGCAGCGTGCCGATCTGCTCGTCGGACAGACGCGGATCGTCGCGGAACGAACCGTAGCCGGGGGCCGGGTGCCACGGCGGCATGTAGCGGTCCTCGACGACGGTCAGCACGTTGCGGCCGCGCTTCTTGACGTCGGCGTAGGTCAGCAGCGAGAACGGCGCGACCTCACCGGGCCGGTGACAGCCCGCGCAGGACTTCCATACGAGGGGGGCGATGTGCTCGTTGAACGTCGGCTGGGTTGCCGGTGATTGAGACGGGGACTGGGGTGCCGGGGATTGGGGCGCGGGTGATTGGGCGACCCCGACCGCAAGGGCGAAAGATGCGGCGAGCAGGGTTTGGGTGCGCATGACGTGGTCGGGATGCGGTTGGCCGGTCGCGATGGACGGGGGACAAACGTATCGGCTGTGGCCTGGTGTTCGCCTCCACGCGAGGGGGCCTTGGTCCCCGGCGTCGTGTAACAAGTCGGCCGGGCCTGTCCCACACCGTGTACTGCGGGGATGGCCCACGCCTCGCATCTGTTCCTGGAACCACGGCAGGTGGGGTAGCGTGCCTCCAATGCCGTTGCGTCCGATCGACTACCTGCACGACCCTCGGCTCAACAAAGGGACCGCATTCACCGCAGCCGAACGCGACGCGCTCGGGCTGCACGGGCTGCTGCCGCCGCGCGTGCTGACGCAGCAGGAACAAATGGCGCGCGTGCTCGAGAGCTTCCGCCAGAAGACGAGCGCGATCGAGCAGTGCATCTATCTCGTGAGCCTGCAGGACCGGAACGAGCACCGGCGGAGCAGGCCTGTCGATGGTCGAACGGCACCGCGGTGTTCACGAGCGGCAGCCCGTTCGCGCCGGTCGAGTTGGATGGTCGCAGGTTCGTGCCGGGCCAGTGCAACAACGCCTACGTCTTCCCGGGCCTCGGCCTCGGCGCGATCGTCGCCGGTGCGCGGTCCATCACCGATGCGATGTTCCATGCGGCGGCCCGCACGCTCGCGGGGCTCGTCGAAGAGTCGTCGCTCGAGCAGGGACTGCTGTTCCCACCGCTGTCGGAGCTGCGCCACGTGTCGACGCGCATCGCCGCGGCCGTGGCGACGGTCGCCTACGAAGAGGGCCTGGCCACGGTGCCGCGGCCAGACGACATCGAGAGCGCGGTGCGAGCCCAGATGTACGACGCCACGTATCCGTCCTACGTCTGACCCCGCGGTTGGTGGCTGGGCGCGGTAAGCTCTTGCCTGCCTGCCACCCGCTGGTCGCTGAGCCCATGAACACTACCTGGTTGTCGGCCGTGCTCGTCACCGCCGTGAGCGTTCCCGCGCAGAACTGCAACAACACGTCGATCGGGGCCGTGCCGCTGATGGACCTCGGCATCGGTACGTATCAGGGTCTCACTGGGGGTCTCTATGGCAATGGCGCGAACACGCCGCCGCCCGCGCATCAGGCGCTGGGCGTCACCGCGCGTTCGCTCGTCGTGCCGCGCGATGCCGCTGGCCTTCCTGCTGTCGGTGGCCGCATCGTGCTGCTGTCGATCGGCATGTCGAACACGACGCAGGAGTACTCGACCTGGATCGTGACCGCGAATGGCGACCCCAACAAGAACCCCGCGGTGACGATCGTCGACGGCGCGCAGGGGGGTCAGGATGCGGTCATCGTCGCGAACCCCAATGCGAACTTCTGGACCGTGGTCGACCAACGCCTCGCCAACGCGGGCGTGACGCCGCAGCAGGTGCAGGTCGTGTGGCTCAAGGAAGCGATCGCCGGCGTCACGGGCGGGTTCCCTGGTGCTTCGACGCAGCTGCAGGGCCTGCTGGCCCAGATCGCGCGCAACATCCGTGCGCGCTACCCGAACGTGCAGCTCTGTTTCTGCAGCAGCCGCACCTACGCAGGCTATGCGACCACGAGCCTCAACCCCGAGCCCTACGCCTACGAGTCCGGCTTCGCAGTGAAGTGGCTCATCGAGCAGCAGATCAACGGCGATCCGCAGCTCAACTGCGATCCGCAGCAAGGGACCGTGCTGGCACCCTGGCTCGGTTGGGGTCCCTACCTGTGGACCGATGGCACCACGCCGCGCAGCGATGGCCTCGTCTGGCTCTGCGCCGACGTGCAACCCGATGGCACGCACCCGAGCCCCTCGGGTCGCGCCAAGGTCGCGAACCTGCTGCAGCAGTTCTTCACCACGAACAACCTCACGGTGCCGTGGTATCTTGGCGGCGGGACCACCGCGTCGTTCACGATCTATGGGGCCGGCTGCAGCGGGACTTCGGGGGTTCCGGTCATGCGCAGCAATGGCCTGCCCACGCTCGGCAACCTGAACTTCCGGATCGGCGTCGAGTCCGCGGCGCCGCAGTCGATCGCGGCGCTGTGGTTCTCGGGCGCGGCTGCGCAGCTGCCGATCGTCGGCGCCTGCACGTTGCTCGTCGACCCGTCGACCGGTCTGCCCGTGTGGCTCAGCGTGACCTCGCCGCTCGGCGTGCGCATCGAGTCCCTGCCGATTCCTAACGTGCCGTCGCTCGCGGGTGGGCAGTTGTTCTGCCAGTGGCTCATCGACGACTCGCAAGGTGCTCCGCTGCCGCCGTTGCAAGGCCTCGCGATGAGCCGCGGCGCCCGCCTCACGCTCGGGCTCTAGGCTGGGCGGGGACAGACCGCACCGAAACAGGCAATGAGCCCCGCGGCGGCGTTTCTGGTGCGCTACTACTTCGCCGACGTGCGTTGCGCGTCGTCGAACTTGATCTTGAGCACGTTCTTGTAGGCGGCGATGTCGCGGATGTCCTTGCCCGTCTGCTTGAGCAGCGTGCGCACGGCCTCCTGCAGTTGGGCGTCCTCCTGCGGATCGCCGAGCGCGCGCAGACCCGGATACACGGCACCGCGCAGGTCGCTGACCTGGTCGCGCACTTCGTAGCGCACCCAGCGCCGCACGTCGTCCTCGCTCAGCTTCGTGTTCAGGCCCTGGTAGAAGCTCGCGAAATCCGGGTACTTCGACGGGTTCCCGTCGTCGCCATCTGCGAGCTGGCGGAACAGCGCCTCGTTCGCGGACATGTGATTCTTCACGTATTCGCGGAACACACTCTTCTTGAGCAGCGCGTAGACAGCGGCGTTCTTCCAAGCGTCTTCGGGCTTGTGCTCGAGCAGGTCGACGATGCGGTCGGGTGTCACTCCCCAGTTGGGATCGGCGATGCGCCCTTCCTTGTTGAACTCGCGGTGAGGGCTGCGCAGGCTCACCGGGAAGTAGTACTTCGCGACGGTGAGCTTCATGTGCGCGCCGAAGTCGTACTTGCCGTTCTTGTTGCGGTCAGTGTACGGCTCGCCCTCCTGCCAGACGCGGTCGTTGTTGAGGTCCTCGAACTTCTCCTCGGGCTCCGTCGAGAGCGGGAAGAGGTTCTGCACGGTGCCCTTGCCGAACGTTCGCTGGCCGACGATGACCGCGCGCTGGTGCTCCTGCAGGGCGCCGGCCGTGATCTCGCTGGCCGATGCCGACAGGTTGTTCGTCAGCACACAAAGCGGCAAGGTGCAGACCTCGCGCGGCGTCGACGACGTGAAGTAGTCGCGCCGCGGCTCGGAGGGGCCCTGCGTGAAGACGACGAGCTTCTTGCCCTCGAGGAATTGCTCGACCACGTCGCTGGCCTGCATCAGCAGGCCGCCCGTGTTGTTGCGCACGTCGAGCACGATGCCCAGCGCACCCTTGCGCTGCAGATCGGACAACGCGGTGCGCAGTTCCGTCGTCAGGTTGGCGCTGAAGTTGATCAGCTCGACGTAGCCGATGTCGCCCGGCACCATGGCCCAGTTGACGGCCGGCACCGAGATCTGCTGTCGCACGATCGTGATGTCCTGGGGCTCCTGGAAGCCCGGCCGGAAGAACTTGAGCACGACCGGGGTCCCGGGGCGGCCCTTGAGGCGGCTGATGATCTCGTCGGTGGTGTGTTGCGCGGTCTCCCAGCCGTCGACCTCGAGGATCTTGTCGCCGCTGCGCATGCTGGCTTTGTAGGCAGGCCCCGAGTAGATCGGGCGCACGATCGAGAAGTCGTTGTCCTGGTCGAAGTTGACGAATGCGCCGATGCCGCCGTACTCGCGGTGGAGATCGAAGAAGAAGCGCTTGTACTCGTCACCCGTGAAATACGTGCTGTGCGGGTCGAGGCCCTCGAGCATGCCCTTCGCCGCGAACTGGATGAGTTCCTCGTCCGTGACTTCGCTGCCGTTGAAGTACTGTGTCTTGATGCGGCGGCGCAGCTCGCTCAGGACTGCATAGGAGTTGGCATCGGCCGGATCTGCATCGCCGCTCTCGTTGCGTTCGATCACGCGGTTGAGCAAGTCGGCGAACTTGCGGCGCTCCTCGCCGCGCTGCAGGAAGAGACGCGCCCTGCGGCCCGCGTCGGTCGGCTGGTCGCGGATCTCGCGCAGGACGTTCCAGGCCGGGCCGCCCTCGATGTTGAACTCGGCTAGCGCGAGAGCGCCGCGCACCTTGAGCTCGTGGTCGCTCGACTGCAGGAACTGCTCGAGCACCTGCTTGGCCGTTGCCATCTGCTCGTTGCTGCCGATGTTCCAGAGCGCCAAGGCCGCTTCGATGCGCACGAGTGGGGCTGTGAGCTCGTCCTTGCAGTTCGCTTCGACGATGGTGCGCACGTCGGGAGTGATGCGGGTGTTGAAGAGGCGCTGCTCACCGAACACCGTCATGACGCCCGCGCGCACGTCCTCGGCAGTCGTCTTGGCGGTGGCGACCGGCTTCAGCAGCTCGAGCACGTCCTTGCCGTAGACGTCGTCTTGCCTGATGGACTTGATCGCCACGGCGGCGCACAGTCGGGCCTTGTCGGTGCCGCTCTTCCTCGCGACGCGGATCACGGTGTCCCGGAAGGCATCCGTGTTGGCGTCGGGAGAGAGCTCGGCCACCTGGCTGCCGAACTCGTAGATCTGCGCGACCGGTGCCGCTTCTGCCTGCTGCAGGATGGCGAGGATCTGGTCATCGGTCTGGGCGCACAGTCCCGCGGACATCGCGGCGGCGAACAACCAGGGAAGGAGGCGGGCACGGACGAACAGGTGCGGCGATTTCGATTGTTGCATACGGTTCCGGGAGAGATCGGCCTGCCAGGCCTGGTCCCTGGGTTCAGATCGGCCACTCCGGGACCTCGGGTGCAATCGAAACCGCACCGAGCAGTCGTCCGCGGCGGGACCGACCTGCCCGGAGGACCGAGGGGTCGCAGTGCCACCAACAGCACCTATACGTTGTCACGGGCTGGTTGCGGAAATAGTTTTCCCTGGCCGTGCGCGGACGCGTGGGCCGGCGGCGCTACGCTCGTGGTGTGGCCGAGCCCAGAATTCCCGATCCGGCCCCTGTCGCGGGCCCGTTGTCGCATCTCGATGCGCAGGGTCGGGCCAGCATGGTCGACGTTTCGCGCAAGCCGCCCACGGCCCGCCGGGCTGTTGCCGAGGCGACCGTTCGCCTCGACGCGCAGGTGCTCGCGGTCCTGATGGCGGGCACGCTGCCGAAGGGGGAGGGGCTCGCAGTCGCCCGCATCGCGGGCATCCAGGCCGCCAAGGATACCGCGCGGCTCATTCCGCTGTGCCACAACCTGCAGCTCGGCAGCGTGACGATCGAGTTCGCGCCGGCCGGCGCCGACGCGGTGCGGATCCAGGCCGAGGCCACGACGGTCGCGGCGACCGGCGTGGAAATGGAGGCGCTCGTGGCAGCCTCCGTGGCCGCGTTGACCGTCTACGACATGGTCAAGGCGCGCTGCCGCGGTGCTTCGATCGAGAACGTGCGCTTGTTGCACAAGTCGGGCGGCAAGTCGGGCGAGTGGAACCGTTCAGGAGCTCCCTCGTGAACCCGCGCAACGTCGCGATCGTCGGTGCGACCGGCGCGGTCGGCAAGGACCTGTTGGCCGTGCTGGCCGCGCGCAACTACCCGATCCGGCAGTTGCGCCTGTACGCGTCGCCGCGTTCGGCGGGCCAGCGCCTGCAGTTCCGCGGCGAGTCGTTGCCAGTCGAGGCGCTCGGGCGCGATTCGTTCCGCGGCGTCGAGGTCGCGTTGTTCTCGGCCGGTTCTTCGACCTCGCGCGAGCAGGCGCCACTCGCCGCGGCGAGCGGGGCCATCGTTGTCGACAACAGCTCGGCCTTCCGCATGGATCCGGGCGTGCCGCTCGTCGTGCCCGAAGTGAACGCGGCCGCATCGCGTGGACACCGCGGCATCATCGCGAATCCGAACTGCTCGACGATCATCCTGGTGCTGGCGCTGTGGCCGCTGCATCGCGCCGCGGGGTTGCGGGCCGTCGTCGTCTCGACCTACCAGGCGGCCTCGGGCGCGGGGCAGCAGGCGATGCTCGAACTGCGCGACAGTACGGCCGCGGCGCTGCGCGGTGAAGCAATGCCGCCGCGCGTCTTGCCGCAGTCGCTCGCGTTCAACCTGTTCCCGCAGGTCGATGTCTTCATGGCCGACGGCTACACGAAGGAAGAGGACAAGATGCAGTTCGAGACGCGCAAGATCATGGGTCTGCCTGCCCTGCGCGTCGACGCAACGTGCGTGCGCGTGCCGGTCGAACGCTGCCACAGCGAGTCGGTCGCGGTCCAGCTCGAGCAGGAGCTGTCGGTCGCGGCGGCGCGCGAGCTGCTCGCTCGTGCCCCAGGCGTCGAGCTCGCCGACGATCCGGCCGCGAAGGTGTATCCGATGCCCAACACGATGGCGGGGCGGGATCCCGTCGCGGTCGGGCGGCTGCGGATCGGGCGCGTGCTCACGCCGGGGCTCACGTTCTGGGTCGTCGGGGACCAGCTGCGCAAGGGTGCGGCGCTCAACGCGGTGCAGATCGCCGAACTCGTGTAGGCGTGCGTCGCCGCGTGATCCAAATGCTGCTCTGCGCGCTGGTCGGCTACGCACTGATCGTGGCACTCGTGTGGTGGCAGCAGGATCGCATCACCTTCCCGGGTGCGGGTCGCGGCGACCGCGGTGTCGACACTCCGGGCGTCGAGGTGTTCTCGCTGAAGGGGCACGGGGGCCTCGGATTCCGCGCCGTGCGGCGCGTGCCCGAGCAGCCTAGAGCTGTGCTCGCGTTCTTCGTCGGCAACGGGGAAGACCTGCACAGCGCCGCGTGGCAGGTCGCCGAGCTGGCGGAGCACGGCGTCGCCGTCGTGTCGGGTGAGTATCCGGGCTACGGCTCGAGCGCCGGGAAACCCGGCGTCGAGTCGATCCTCGCGATGGCGGACGCGGTCGCGGCCGACGCGGAGGCGCTCGCACGCAAACTGCAGGTGCCGTTCGTGGTCGGTGGCAGCTCGCTCGGAACGTGCTGCGCGATGCACGTGGCCGCGAACGGGAGAGCCGCGCGGTGTCTGCTGCGCGCGCCGCCGACGTCGCTCGTCGAGATCGCGCAGCGCCAGTTCTGGTGGCTGCCCGTGTCGGCGCTGATGCGCCACCGCTTCGACAACGCCGTCCTCGCGCCGCGCGTGCGTTGTCCCGTGCTGATCGTGCACGGCGATGCCGACACGATCGTGCCCTGCGAGTTCGGCGAGAAGCTGCGTGCGTTGTGCGCGGGTCCCGCGGAGCTGGTCGTGGTGCCCGGTGCCGGACACAACGACCTGTCGCTCGCGAGAGGGGGACCCGTCGGCGGCCGCGTCGGCGAGTTCCTGCGAGGTCGCTGATGCAGCTGCGCTCGTCGAGGCGCGGAACAGGCCTCGCCCTCGCCGCGGCCGGAGCGGCCGCGATCTTCGGGCTCTGGCATGGGCTGGCGCTCGTACCCGATGCAGCGAATCGGCTGCGCGACGACGCGTTCTACGAGTTCACGTGGGCCGCCAACGTCGCCGCGGGACGCGGTCCGATGGTCAGCGACGGTGTTTCGACGAGCGGCGTGCAGCTGCTCTGGAGCCTCTGTCTCGTGCCCGTCGCGTGGCTGTTCGGCGCTGCTGCTCTGCCGGTCGTCGCCGCGTGGCTCGGCTTCGGCCTGCATTGTCTCGCGGCGCTGTGGCTCTGGCTCGGCACGCGCGATCGGTTCCGCGGTCTCTGCACCGGACTCTGCTGGCTCGGCAACCCATTGCTCGTACGCGAATGCCAGAACGGCCAGGAAACGGCCCTCGCCTGTCTCGCGGCGGTGGGTCTGTGGCTCCGCCGCCGCGGCTCGGCAAGCGCGTTCGCGGTGTTGTCGGTGCTCGCGGTGCTCGCGCGCACGGATCTGCTCGCCGTCGTTGCCGGGCTGTCGCTCGTGCGCTGTGAAGGGCGCCCGTGGCGCGCCGCGTTCGTGCCCGCGCTCTGCCTCGCGATCTCGTGCGGCGCGAACATGGTTCTCGGCGGCGGGCTGCTGGCCGACTCGGCGTTGCCGATGGCCTGGCTCTGGCATCACAACCAGGCGCTCGACGATCCCGCAGGCGAGGGCTGGCTCGCGCGATGCTGGTGGTTCCTGCGGCCGGTGCTGCTCGGCGGCCCGTTCGCGCTCGCCTCCGCAATGGGCTGGGGTCTGCTCGTGTTCGCCGTCGTGCGGCCCTGGTGGCCGGCGTCGTTGCGTCTGCTGCCACTCCTGCTCGTGGGGATCGCCAAAGCACTCGGCGCCGGCGACCTTGCCGTGCCAGCGTTCGCGGCCGTGTGGCTCGCGTTGCTGCCCGCACGGCGTCGCCGCGGCATGCCGAGCGCCCTGCTCTGGTTCGGCCTCGGACTGCTCGCGATCACGGCCCTGCATTGGGCCGTGCGCTGGTATCCGCGCGACTACTACGTGGCGCCACTCGCCGCCGGCGCGGCCGCTGCGCTGCTGCACGTGGGCCGCCTGCGGTGGATGTTGGCCGTGTTCGCGATCGCCCAGATCGTCGATTGGCCGCGCGTGGCACCCGAGCCGCTGCTGGGCCAGACCGAGATGACGATGGCGGGCCGACACCTCGACCTCGTGTTGCCCGCGGGCGAACGCGTCGGCTGCTTCAACTCGGGCATCGTCACGTTCCACGCCGATGTGCTCGCAGCACCGCAGCGGCGGCATGCGATCCTCAACCTCGACGGCGTCGTCGATGCGCGCGCGTTCTTTGCCCTGCAGGCATCGGCACTCGACGCCTGGCTCGATGCGCAACGAGTCCGCTTCGTCGTCGACAATCCCGTGCAGTTCGCCGTGGATCCGAGCCTGCCGCACGCCTGCGGCAGGCTCTTTCGTGCCGATTTCGATCCGCGGCTCGACCTGGTCGAGGTCGCGCGCTTCGACCTGCCGTTCGTCGACAACGGCCGCCCGGGCGGCGACAGCATGCGGCTCTACTGGCGGCGTGGCCGCGGCGAACGGCCAACCCGACCGGCCCAGGCTCGCGAGATCGGCGCTTGCGCCGACGGTGCCCGCCTCGTGCTCTGGCCGGCGGCGGCCGGCGCAACGCTGCAGGTGGAAGCCGCGGACGGCAGCCGTTCGCCGCTGCTCTCGGTCGAAGTGGAGACGGTCGTCTTGGTGCGCCTTGGCAAGGACCTCCTGGGCACTGGGCGTCTGTTCGAAGCGGGATCGGACCAACCTGTCTTGGTGATGCCGTTGTGAGTCACAGAGCACTTCGCTTGAATGCGAAGTCTCTCGAGCGTCGCCCCCGATGACCAATCGTCTCACACTCAGCGAACAGTTCTTCCGCGACCAGGCCAACGCCAAAGCGAGCGGAGGCCTGTCGACCGTGCTCAATCGCTTCAGCCTCGCCGCGCGCATGCTGGCCAGCGAGATCATGCGCGCGGGCTTCATCGGCAAGCTCGGCTACACGGGCACCACGAACGTGCAGGACGAGAACGTGCGCGCGCTCGACGTCATCAGCAACGACGTCATCATCCAGGTGTTCGAGAACATCCCGATGGTGTCCGGCATCGCGAGCGAGGAGATGGACGACATCCACCTGCTGCCGGGGGGCGAGGGTGGCAAATACGTGATCTCGGTCGATCCGCTCGACGGTTCGGGCAACGTCGACGTCGCGGGCCAGATGGGCACGATCTTCGGCGTCTACCGCCGGCTGTCCGTCGAAGGCAAACCGACGCTCGGCGACTTCCTGCAGCCAGGACGCGATCTGATCGCCGCGGGCTACGTGCTCTACGGGCCCTGCACGATGCTCGTCTACACGGCCGGTGGTCCCGTGAACGGTTTCACGCTCGACCGCTCGATCGGCACGTTCTTCCTCACGCACCCCGACTTGAGGATCCCCGAGGGCGAAGGCTCCTACGCCGTCAACGAGTCGAACGAGTTGAAGTGGGATCAGAACACGCAGGCCATGGTGCGCGCGTTCCGCCGGCAGGAGACGAAGGTCGGAAAGCGTGCGGCGCGCTACGCGGGGGCCTTGGTCGGGGACTTCCACCGCACGCTGTTGAAGGGCGGCATCTACATGTATCCCGGCGAGGTCAAGAAGCCCGAGGGCAAGCTGCGCCTGCTCTACGAGAATGCGCCGCTCGCTTTCGTCTGCGAGAAGGCCGGTGGTGCGGCGACCGACGGCCGGCAGCGCATCCTCGACATCACGCCGAGAAAGCTGCACGAGCGCACGCCGCTCTACCTCGGCAGCAAGGGCGACGTCGAGGAAGCAGGCCGCAGGTTGCAGGGCGGCTGAGCGCCGCGGACTCGGTCAGTTTCCAATGACGCCGACGCCGCCGCGGCTGGTGCCACCCACCCCGTTGGGCGCACCCGGATCGAGAATGAGCGCCTGTGAGTAGAGCGGCAGGTTGGTCAGGGTCGAGGTGTTCGGGATCGCAATGTTCTTCGTCAGGAGACCGGTCGGCGTCTCGAGCACATCCAGGAGATCGGCGGAAGTCAGCAGGAAGCATGGTGGGCATGGTGGTGCGGGAGGCGAGCATGCCCAGCCGATGACGCTCAGATCGAGTGGCAGCGGGATGCCGCTGAGAGTCGTGTTCGACAGTCCGACGACGACGATGACGAAGGTCGTCGCCGGCGGAGTCTGCGGCGGAATGTTGGAGAACTGTATCTGATACTGCTGGCCGAGCCGCGGCAGGCTCGGCGGCACGGGGCCTGTTGGACCGTCGGGATCAAAGACGGAGATCGCGCCAACGCCGATCGACGTCTCGCACCCTTCGCCGAACTGGCTGAAGAACGCGGTGCAGCTGCCGTTGTAATCGTGGGTCTGGTTGCTGAACGCAACGCCGTAGCCTCCGAACGTGACGAACCTGCGGCGCTGGCTGTCGTAGGCCGCATACATCTCGGTCGCGTTGAGGCTGCCCGGTCCCACGTTGATCAGTCGCCACTCGTCGCCCGTGAATTCGAAGGTATCGGTCTTCACCAAGGCGCCGTCGAACCCGCCGTAGACCGTGAGGCGCCGGCGTGCGGTGTCGTATGCGCTGGCCGCGCGGTAGCGCGGCGTCAGTTCCACCGGGGGAGGGGGCATGATGGGTGACAGGAGTTGCCACGTGACGCCGTCGTACCCCCAGGTGTCGCCGTAGATGGTGTCCGTGTCGCGGTCGTAGCCGCCGAACAACACAGTGCGGCGCAGCTCCGGCATGTATGCCATCACCATCTCTTCGCGCGGCGGTGGTGACGTCGGGGTCACGATTTCCTGCCAGCTCCCGGTCACGCCGTTGATCGTCAGCTCCCAGGTGTCGCCCTTGGTCGCGAGCGCGGCACGGCCGCCGAACATCACGATCTTGTTGCGCCCGGAGTCGTAGGTCATCCCGTACAGGTAGCGCGCCGCCGGAGGGTTCGATGTCGGGAGGCTGGACCAGGCCGTGCCGTTCCACAGATAGCTGTCCTGGGCGAAGCCGCTGATCGTGGGGGAACGACCACCGAACGTCACGAGTTGGTTCAACACCGTGTTGCGCACCATCTGGTGGCCCCAGCGACCCGGAGCTCCGCCGATCGGTGACAGCAGCGTCCACGCCGCGCCGTTGAACGCCCAGGTCTCGCTGAGGATGATGCTCGGCGTCGGGCTGACACCGCCATACAGGATGAGGCGGTTGCCATTGCCGTCGAAGCACATGGCTCCCGAGCGCCGCACGGACGGTTGCGTCGCGGGAGGCACCGGGGTTGGGAAGGGCGTCCAGGTTGGGAGCACAGGACAGTTCTGGCTGGGAACAGAGGCCGCAACCGCTGCTGCGGCGAAGAGAGCGTAGGAATATCGCATGAGGGGAGACAGCCCGGTCGTGGGCGAGGGCGCAACCGCGAGTCCGGGTCGGGATTCTAGCCAGCCAATAGCCAGGATGGCCACCGGGGCAACAGAATGTGGCGATGCCCGAACAGCTCATGCGCATCACCGTGCGTTGCTTCGCCGCCGTGCGTGAGGCTCTTGGCACCGAGACGATGGAGCTGCACGTGCCCTCGGGGACCTCGGTCGAGTTCTTGCGCCAGCGTCTCGGCCAGCAGGCGCCGCCGCTGCTGCGGCTACCGGTGGCCTACGCCGTGAACCGGGACTACGCGCGCGGCGACACCGTGCTGCACGACGGCGACGAGGTGGCCTTCATCCCGCCGATCAGCGGTGGTTCGGGTGCGCACGACCTCTACCGCTTCGACCTCGTGTCGGACGAGATCGATCCGCGAGTGTTGGAAGCCGAGTGCCGCACCGATGCCGACGGGGCCGTCGTGACGTTCGCGGGCACGACGCGGAACCAGAACGAAGGGGTCGCCGTGCTCTCGCTGCGCTACGAGGCCTACCCGGAGATGGCGCAGAAGGTCATGTGCGGTCTGTTCGAGGAGGCGATCCGGCGCTTCCCGATCACGCGGGCTCGCGTCGCGCATCGGCTCGGCACAGTCCCGATCGGCGCTGCGTCCGTGGTCGTCGTCGTGGCTTCGCCGCATCGCGGTCCTGCCTTCGATGCGTGCCGGTTCCTGATGGATCGGCTCAAGAACGAAGTACCGATCTGGAAGCTCGAGCAGCTGCGCGACGGGGACACGGTGCGGTGGGTCGGAGATCTGCCGAAGCCTGGTGGTGCCTGAGTCGGGCGGCGCTACAACGTGCCGCGATGAAGATCCGCCCCGTCACGCCGGCGGCATGTAGCCGCGGCGAACTCGTGCTGGCCCTTGCTGTCGACGGTGCGATACCCGATGCGGGCCCGCAGCTGAAACCGGCAGTCGCTGCGGCCAAGGCGACCGGGGACCTCAAGACGGCGTGGCGCAGCACGAACCTGTTCCACCAGAGCCAGCCCGCGCGCGGCGCGAAGGGGCACTGCAAGCGGCTCGGGTTCGTGGGCCTCGGTGCCGCGGCGACGGTCGACACCGAGAAGCTGCGCCGCATCGCGGCCGTGGCGCAAGCGGCGGCGGCCGAGGTCGGCGTCGAGACGTTCGGCCTGTGCGTGGGCAAGCAGGCGCTCGGTCCGGTCGCGGCCTTCGAGGCAGGGCAGGCGATTGCCGAAGGTCTCGTGCTCGGGGCCTACCGCTACGAACCGCCGCGGCAGCAGAAGCCCAAGACGCAGAAGGCCGCGATCTGCCAGGTCGCCGGCGTCGGCATGGAGAAGCGCGACGCGACTGCGTTCGAGCGCGGTCTCGAGCAGGGGAGCATCGCTGGGGAGGCCACGGTGTTCGCGCGCGACCTCGAGAACATGCCGTCGAATCTGTGTACGCCGACATCGCTCGCGAAGGCCGCGAAGGGACTCACGGGCGGCGGCCTGCACGTGAAGGTGCTCGATCTGCAGGCGATGCAGCGACTCGGGATGGGCGCCTTGCTCGGCGTCGCGCGCGGCAGCGACGAGCCACCGAAGTTCCTCGTGCTCGAGTACCGCGTGCCGGGCAGCAAGGGCAATGCCTGCGTCGTCGGCAAGGGCCTCACGTTCGACACGGGCGGCATCAGCATCAAGCCGGCCGCCAAGATGGACGAGATGCGCTACGACATGTGTGGCGCGGGCGCCGTGCTGGGCTTCTTCCACGCGGTCAAACACGGCGCGCTCAGAGACCACAAGCCGGGGTGCAACCTGATCGGCCTGATCGCCGCGACCGAGAACATGCCGGGCGCCAACGCGCAGAAACCCGGCGACGTCGTCACCGCGATGGACGGGCGCACGATCGAAGTCCTGAACACCGATGCCGAAGGTCGCCTCGTGCTCGCCGACGCGATCTGCTACGCGAAGAAGTTCTACAAGCCCAAGCTGATCGTCGACCTCGCGACGCTGACCGGCGCCGTCGTGACGGCGCTCGGCCACGAGATGGCCGGCATCATGGGCAACGACCAGAAGCTCATCGACGCGCTGATTGCGGCCGGCAAGGCAGCTGACGAACCGCTCTGGCAGCTGCCGCTCTGGGAGTGCCACAAGGAGCAGATGAAGAGCAAGTTCGCGGACCTCGCGAACATCAACGGCACCCAACACGGCAACGGCTCGACGGCGGGCGGTGCCTTCCTCTCCTACTTTGCCGGCGAAACGCCGTGGGCGCACCTCGACATCGCGGGCGCCGCCTACGGGGGTATCACCAAGGACTACTACAAAGGTGGCGCCGCCGGCACGGCCGTGCGCACGTTGCTACACTGGGTCCGCACGTTGTGACGCGAGGTCTACCAATGTCCGATCGCATCGTTGCCTGCAAGCCGCACATCCAGAGCCGTGCTCACGTCGCTTCGCTCGCGCAATACGAGCGTCTCTATGCGGCCTCGCTGGCGGACCCTACGGGCTTCTGGGGCAACGAGGCGAAGCGTGTGCACTGGTTCCACCCGTTCGAGCGCACGTTC